>ENA-ORSX01001071-ORSX01001071.1-human-gut-metagenome-genome-assembly--contig:-NODE-1071-length-21877-cov-2.638942_pt1 | contig 21877 bp, 19 predicted proteins | sample MGYA00241904_ERZ509172 | MGnify/ENA primary metagenome ERZ509172 (study PRJEB26280, sample SAMEA2338795) | human gut metagenome | biome: human gut; feature: human-associated habitat; material: faeces...
CCCAGCCGTAACCGACGGGCTTCTTACATGGGTAAATTCCGCAGGCATAAGATATATCGGAGGACTGGAAAATATCCACATAATATATTGTACTGTCGCCATAGCCTTTGTCTTGACGCTGGGTGTGTATATCAGTGGGTATATTGTGGATAAAAAGATTTTTTCCGTTATAAACAGGCAAAGCTATAATATATATCTCTCCCACTGTCTTACGCTCTATTATGCCGATTATATTGCGGCAAAATGTTTTTCCTTCGGACAGGGAGAGCTGCTTTTATTCAGAGCGTTTGTGTGCTGTATAAGTACATTTGTGTTGTGGGGAGCGTATGATTGCATAAAACGTAGAATAATGTATAAAAGTGGTTGTTGAAAACCCTGTGGACAGCAAAAACCGACATATTAGGGGAGATTTCGACAAAAACAAAAATTAACTTTAACTTTTATTAAATACTTAAAAATCCGATAAATCATATTGTAATATTTAATAAAAATACCGTCTTTAACATATGTTAAGGACGGTATTTTCTACTTTATGACGAAATTATTTTTTTGTCAAAAAATCGTTGACAAATTAAATTTGTGAGTAAAATCTGTTTATAAGTCTGTGGACATTGTGGATAACTATTACTTTACAAGGTCTTCGCCTATTAAATAAACGTCTCCGGCTCCCATAGTTATCAACAGGTCGCCTTCGGAACAGTTTTGGCGGATATATTCCTTTATTTCATCGAAACCGCCGACATATACGGCATCCCCTCCGCGCTGTTTTATACGTTCGACAAGGACGGAACTGTTTATAAGACCCGTATCTTTCTCCCTTGCGGCGTATATATCTGCAACCACTATTTTATCGGCGTCGTCAAAAGCCTCGGAAAATTCGTCAAGCAGATTATAGGTTCTGGAGTATGTGTGCGGCTGGAATATGCACCACAGCTTGTTTTTTTCTATATTTTTTGCCGCGGAAAGAGTAGCCTTTACTTCCGTAGGGTGGTGGGCATAGTCGTCTATGACGGTTATTCCGTTAAAGTTACCCTTGTACTGGAAACGTCTGTCTGTTCCGCCGTAGTTTTCAAGACCTTCCTTAATAAATTTATTGTCTATTTCAAATACTTTTGCGGCTGCAAACGCTGCGAGAGCGTTATCCACATTATGTCTGCCGGGAACTTTCAAATCAATACGGCACTCAAAAGAACCCTTGTAATATACGTCAAAGCTATATGTGCCCATATTTGATATAGTAATGGATTTTGCATAAACGTCCGCCTTTTCATCGGCGCTTCCGTAGGAAATGATATTCGGCTTCAAACCTGCCGTTATTTCCCTGTAATTTTCGATTGCGGTATTGATTACAAGAGAACCGCCTTCCGCGATATTTTCCGCAAATTTATGGAAAGATTTTCTTATGTTTTCAAGATTTTTGAAATAGTCAAGATGGTCTGCGTCTATAGTAAGGACAACGCCTACATAAGGTCTGAAATGAAGAAAACTGTCGAAATATTCGCATGCTTCGGCTACGAAATAGTCCGAAGAGCCGACGCGGATATTTCCGCCGATAGATTTAAGTATTCCGCCGACGGTTATAGTGGGGTCAAGTTTTGCGGCCATTATTATTTCGGAAATCATGGAAGTTGTAGTTGTTTTTCCGTGAGTACCGGAAACGGCAATACTTTTTTTGTACCTGTCCATTATCGCTCCCAGAAGAGTTGCTCTTTCTATAATAGGTATATTTTTTTCATGCGCCGCCAGTATTTCCGGATTATCCGCCTTTACTGCCGCAGTATATACGACTATATCAGTATCGTCGGTTATATTATCCGATTTCTGACCGATAGTAACGGTTATTCCCTGTTTTTTAAGGCTGTCGGTTATCTTGGAATCCTTTATATCGGAACCTGACACTTTGAAGCCTTCAAAGTTAAGTATTTCGGCAAGACCCGACATACTTATGCCGCCTATGCCTACAAAGTGTATATGCTGAGAATTATTTTCAAGATTAATATTCATCATTAATTACTTCCCCTGTTTTTATTGATTTAAAATCGGCGCAAAATACCGCCGGATATTCAGTAAAAAGTATACTACATTATATGGATAAAATCCACTGGATTATATAATTAGGCGTAAAAAAGCGGATATAAAATTTTATACGGCTTTTTGGTGAAATAATACTATTTTTTCTTTAACAAAAATATGGTAATATTATTATATATTTATTGATATGTATGTGTTCGTAAGGACATATTTCATAAAAAATTATCTTCATGGGAGGCGATGTGATGGAACGCAAAGAAATAATGGCTTTACTCCTTGCCGGCGGTCAGGGAAGCCGATTGGGTATTTTGACAAAAAATACGGCGAAAACGGCGGGAAGATATGGAGGAAAATACCGAATTATTGATTTTCCACTCAGCAATTGTATTAACTCAGGTATCGATACTGTAGGTGTGCTTACCCAATACCAGCCTCTTATGCTTAACCATCATATAGGAATAGGTATACCGTGGGACTTGGACAGAAAGAACGGAGGGGTTACAATGCTCTCTCCCCATGTAAAAGGCGGAGAGGAAATGGGCGATTGGTTTATGGGAACAGCCAATGCCATTTATCACAATCTGGACTACATAGACAGATATAATCCCGAATATGTGCTTATACTTTCCGGCGACCATATTTATAAAATGGACTATTCTAAAATGTTGGAATTCCATAAGGAAAACAACTGTACGGCGACGATAGCCGTACTGGAAGTGCCGTTTGAAGAAGCCGGAAGATTTGGCATAATGAATACTCTTGACGATAACAAAATTTATGAGTTTGAGGAAAAGCCGGCAAATCCTAAGAGTAATCTTGCTTCCATGGGAATTTATATTTTTACATGGGAAAAACTCAGACAAACTCTTATTGACGATAACAAGGTTCATGCCAATAGTGATTTCGGTATGCATATAATACCTAAAATGCTTGCCGACGGCGAAACCTTATATGCGTACAGATTTGACGGATATTGGAAAGACGTAGGAACCATAGAATCCTATTGGCAGGCAAATATGGAGCTTATTAAGACGGTACCGGAATTTAATTTCTACGACAGCTTTTGGAAGATTTATACCAACTCCGAAAATCAGCCTCCTCAGTATGTGGCGGCAGGGGCAAAAATAAAGCAGTCTATTATTTCGGAGGGCTGTGAAATATACGGAGAGGTATATTCGTCGGTTCTCGGCCCCGACGTTATAGTCGAAGAGGGCGCGGTAATAAGAGACTCCATATTTATGGAGAATGTCGTTGTTAAAAAGAATGCGGTTATAGACAGATGTATAATCGACAGAAATACGATTGTCGGAGAAGGAGCGGTTCTCGGCGAGGGAGAAAACGTACCGAATGAAGATAAACCCAACATATATAATACCGGAATAACGGTTGCGGGAGAAAATACCGTTATACCTGCCGGAATAAAAATCGGAAAGAACTGTGTGCTTTACGGGGATACCAAGGAAGAAGATTACGCCGACGGTAAACTGGAAAGCGGAAAATCCATAGTACGGGAGGTTGGCAGAAGATGAAAGCGATAGGTATTATACTCGCCGGCGGAAACAGCGAGAAGCGTATGGGAGAACTTACGGAAAGCAGGGCTGCTGCTGCCATGCCCGTCGGCGGATCTTTCAGAGCGGTTGATTTTCCCCTTACAAGCATGACTTCGTCGGGAATAGGAAAAATAGCGGTTATAACCCAGTACAATTCCAGATCTTTGCACGACCATCTTGTATCGTCGAAATGGTGGGATCTCGGAAGAAAAAAAGGCGGATTGTTTGTCCTCTCGCCTTATACGAGCAAGGACAATTCTTCATGGTTCAGAGGCACTGCCGACTCCATGTATCAAAACATATCGTTCCTTAAAAGAAGTAACGAGCCGTATGTGGCAATATCTTCCGGAGACGCGGTTTATAAGATGAACTATAAGAAAATTATAGAGTTCTATAAAGAAAAAGAAGCCGACATTACAATAGTATATAAAAGGATGAGCAGCGATACGCTTCATAAATACGGCGTAATGAAAATGGATCAGGATAACAGGGTTGTAGACTTTGAGGAAAAACCCCTTGACCCTCAGTCGGACTGCGCGTCTCTCGGTATTTATATAATCGGAAGGGAGCTTCTTATAGACCTTTTGGAGAGCGTTGTCAGCGAGGGAAGATATGACTTTGTAAGGGATATTGTTATCCGCCTCAGAAAACGGCTTAAAATATACGGATACGAATTTGACGGATATTGGAGCAGCGTAGGCGCGGGAATAGAGGAATATTACAGAACGAATATGGATTTCCTGAACAAAGACGTAAGAGACGTTTTTACAAAGCAGGAACCCTTTATAGACACAAAACCGAAGGATGAGCCTCCCGTTAAATATAACGCCAATGCCGAGGTAAGCAACTGCGTTATAGGAAGCGGTACGATAATCAACGGTACTGTGGAAAATTCGGTAGTGTTCAGACGCGTATTTATCGGAGACAGGGCGGTAATAAAAAATTCCATATTAATGGAAGGCTGCTATATCGGCGACGACTGCGTTATAGAAAACGCCATTCTGGATAAGAACGTAGTGGTTACATCGGGAAAAAACATATATGCCGATGACGGAGGAGTGAAGGTAATAAAGAAAAATTCTGTGATTTAATGCCTCTTGCGGGGGATTAAATATAAAAAATATGGTTAAATGGCAATTTAATCATCAGGGAAGCATCATGCTCAAGCAAAAGGGAGAGGCAGGATATTATGGAGATAACGGATATCAGAGTAAGAAAAGTAAACAAAGAAGGAAAAATGAAAGCTGTTGTGTCGGTTACATTTGATAACGAAATAGTTATACACGACATAAAGGTGATAGAAAGAGAAGAAGGACTTTTTATAGCCATGCCCAGCAGAAGAACAGCGGACGGAGAGTTTAGGGACGTTGCACATCCCATAAACGCGGAGACAAGAAACAGGATACAGAAACTTGTTCTTGAAAAATATGATGCTGCTCTTATTGAAGAAGAAGCTTTTGAGAAAGAAAACAGCGCAGAATAATTGCCTTATGCCGGATTCGTTAAGAATCCGGCTGTTTTTGTTACCGATAATTTGTTTATGCAGTAAAAATGTATTGAAAAAATCATGATTACATGCCAAAATATATAAATGGTTTATCAGAGCTTTAAGGAGAAGATTTTATGAATAAATTAAAAGTTATAATTTTGGCGGCAGGAGAAGGAAAAAGAATGAAATCCAAACTGCCGAAGGTTCTTCACAAGGTACAGGGCAAACCTATGGTGAAGCATGTCATAGATATGGCTAAAAATGCCGGAGCCGACGATATATGCGTTGTTATAGGACATGGAGGCGACGCCGTAAAGGCTGCCCTTGAAAAGGAAAACGTAAAGTTTGCCATTCAGGAAAAACAGCTCGGTACAGGACATGCCGTTATGCAGGCAGGCGATTTTATAGAAGATAATGCGGATATTCTCGTGCTTTACGGGGATACGCCGCTTGTTACGCCGGAAACCGTGGGAAAGCTTCTTGATTTCCATAGGACGGAAGAAAACAGTATTTCCATAATTTCCGCCATAGTGGACGACCCGACGGGATACGGACATATAATAAGGGACGAAAACGGAGCTTTCCTTAAAAATGTAGAGCATAAGGACGCCGACGACATAGAAAAAGCCGTAAAAGAAATAAACACGGGAATATACTGTTTTAGGGGCGAAGCGCTTAAAAAGGGTCTTTCAATGCTTAAAAACGATAATGCACAGGGAGAGTATTATCTGCCCGACACTTTGGAGATTGTACTGAAAAACGGCGGAAAGGTGAACGCCATGGCAGCGGACAGCGCGGAAGAATTTTCGGGCGTAAACTCCAGAATACAGCTTGCCGAGGCGGAAGCGTATATGAGAAAGAGAGTAAACCGCAAATATATGGATATGGGAGTTACCATGATTGACCCGGAAAGAACATATATTGAGGACGGAGCTGTGATAGGCTGCGATACTGTGCTTCTTCCGGGCGTTGTAATAGAGGGTAATACAGTAATAGGAGAAGACTGTATTGTCGGACCCGATTCCAGACTGACAAACGTAAAACTCGGAAACGGAGTAAAATTCCAGTATTCCACAGCCATTGATTCGTCCGTAGACGATAATACGACGGTAGGGCCTTACGCATATATAAGACCTAACTGCTCTATCGGAAAGAATGTAAAAATAGGCGACTTTGTAGAGGTAAAAAATTCTGTTGTGGGCGACGGAACAAAAGTATCCCACCTTACATATATAGGCGATTCCGATGTGGGAGAGCGCATAAACTTCGGCTGCGGAACGGTTACGGTAAACTATGACGGAAATAAAAAATACAGAACCGTAATAGGCGACGACGTATTTATAGGCTGCAACACAAACCTTGTCGCTCCCGTAAAGGTAGGAAACGGAGCTTATATTGCCGCAGGTTCCACAATTACCGACGACGTACCCGAAAAAAATCTCGCAATTGCCAGAGAAAGGCAGATAAATAAAACAGGGTGGGTTAAAAAGTAAAATTTTATGTGCTATTCGGTTAAAAATTTGAGTAGTTTTCATGTTGAATTTTGATATATTGTGTTGTACCATATATAATGAGGAGGCTTATGAGAGCCTATAATACGATACTACCGAATAGGGGGACGATTTCAAAATGATGTACACAGGCAGAAGCAATATCAAAGTTTTTTCCTGCAACTCCAACCCTGAGCTTGCTAAGGCTATCGCTAAAAATCTTTTCCTTTCATTGGGAGAGGCGGAAGTAACACAGTTCAGCGACGGAGAAATTTCCGTAAAGATAAACGAAACCATAAGAGGCGCTGATGTTTACATAATACAGTCTACATCACAGCCGGTTAACGATAACCTTATGGAACTTCTTATTATGATCGACGCTATGCGCAGAGCTTCGGCGGGAAGAATAACAGCGGTAATGCCTTACTACGGATATGCCAGACAGGACAGAAAGGCAAGAGCGAGAGATCCAATCAGTGCAAAGCTTGTTGCAAACCTTCTTACAACGGCAGGAGCTGACAGGGTTCTTACAATGGATCTTCACTGTGCACAGATACAGGGCTTCTTCGATATCCCCGTTGACCATCTTCAGGGCAGCCCGATTCTTACAAGCTATTACAGAGAAAAGTATGCGGATCAGCTTGACGAGTTTGTTGCGGTATCGCCCGACTTGGGAAGCGTAGGCAGAACAAGAAGCTTCGCTACAAGAGTAGACATCCCTATAGCTATTATAGATAAAAGACGTCCGAAAGCCAACGTAAGCGAGATAATGAACATTATCGGTAACGTTGACGGCAAGAGAGTAATACTTGTGGACGATATGATCGATACGGCAGGCACAATATGCAACGCGGCTAAAGCCCTTGTTGAAAGAGGTGCTATTGAAGTTGACGCATGCTGTACTCACGCTGTTCTTTCGGGACCGGCTATCCAGAGAATAGAAGAATCTCCTATCAAGGAACTTGTTGTTCTTAACACAATAGAGCTTCCGCCCGAAAAGAAAATTTCAAAAATTAAGGAACTTTCCGTTGCGCCTATATTTGCAGACGCAATCAATCGTATTCACGAGGGAATTTCTATTTCAACATTGTTTGATTAATAAAAGAAAAAGCCGGTTTTCCGTAAGAAAGCCGGTTTTTTGTATAAATAAGGAGGGAATAAAATGAAGTACGATTTTCCGAAAATAGACTTACATCTTCATCTTGACGGCTCTATGCTGCCTGATTCCGCATGGGAAATGGCGGAGGAAAGAGGCGTAAAAATGCCTGCCGACAACCCAGAGGATTTTAAGAAATTTATAGTTGTTACAGCCGATTGCAGGGACGTAAACGAGTATTTGGAAAAATTTGAACTTCCTCTGCAAATAATGCAGGATAGGGAAGCTATAATCCGTACCGCAAGAGAGCTTGTAATTATGCTGGCAGAGCAGGGACTTGTATATGCGGAAATACGTTTTGCCCCTCAGCTTCACACAAGGAAGGGCATGACCCAGGCAGAGGCGATAGAAGCCGTTATCGAGGGTGTAAACGAGGGAATGAAGCAGGCGAAAACAATAGATATAGGAATAATATGCTGTACCATGAGCATAGGATTGGAAACCGTAAATAAAGAGGAAAACCTTGAGACGGTAAGAGCGACTAAACAGTATCTCGGCAAGGGTGTTGTGGCGCTTGACCTTGCGGGAGCGGAAGGCATAGTTCCTCTTAAAAATTTCGGATATATATTTGACCTTGCAAGAGAACTGGAACTGCCGATTACAGTACATGCAGGCGACAGCGACGGTCCGCAGACTGCATGGGACGCTTTGGAATTCGGCACAAAGAGGATAGGCCACGGACACAGGGTATACGACGATAAGGAACTCATTAAAAAATGTATCGAGGATAACGTAACTTTGGAAATATGCCCGACAAGCAATATTCAGTGTCAGTCTCAGCCAAGCTATGCGGAACATCCTGCAAAAAAACTCCTTGATATGGGAGTGAGGGTTACGATAAATACCGACAATATGGTTTTATCCGATATTGATTTGGATAAGGAATACGACCATTGCCTTAACGATATGGGATTTGAGTATAACGACCTTATAAAGATGAATATCAATTCTGCCGAGGCGGCCTTTATGCCGGAGGATAAGAAGAGAGCGATAATCGAAAAGCTTGAAAAGTGCTATAGATAACAGTATAAGGTTATAAAAAGGGACGTTGAAAATTTTCAACGTCCCTTTTTATCATTCCGCAAACATTTTTGTACAGTATACCGCTTTATTCCAACCTTTTATTAGCTTTTGAGCTTCTTCCTTATCCATTTTCGGCTCGTATGTTTTTTCCAATATCCAGCTTTGCTTAAGCTCGTCCTTGCTCTTCCAGAAGCCTACGGCAAGACCTGCCAGAAATGCCGCTCCGAGGGCGGTTGTTTCCGCTATTACGGGTTTTATCAGCTTTTTGCCTGTAATATCAGCCTGGAACTGCATAATTGGCTCGCTGGCGCTTGCTCCTCCGTCGACTTTTATTATGTTTATGTCGTTGCTGGTATCAGCCGTCATGGCGTTTATTACGTCCATTGACTGGAAAGCTATACTTTCAAGGGCAGCGCGTATTATATGTTCCCTTGTCGTACCTCTTGTAAGTCCGTATACAGAACCTCTGGCGTACATATCCCAGTGGGGAGCGCCCATTCCCGTAAAGGACGGCACAAAATAGACCCCTTCTGACGAAGGTAGTTTTGAGCCTAGGTAGTCGGCGTCCTTAGCGCTGCTGAAAAATCTCATTTCGTCTCTGAGCCACTGTATTACGGCGCCGCCGACAAAAACGCTGCCCTCCAGAGCATAATTTACTTTTCCGTCTATTGACGAAGCTATTGTTGTAATAAGCCCGTTTTTGCTTACGGCAGGAGTTTCTCCCGTATTCATTAAAATAAAGTTTCCCGTTCCGTATGTATTTTTGACATCGCCTTTGTCAAAACATAGCTGTCCGAAAAGAGCGGCTTGCTGGTCTCCGGCTATTCCCGCAACGGGGATTTTGGAGCCGAACTTGTCGGTATATCCGTATATTTCAGAGCTGTTTTTTACTTCGGGAAGCATACATTCGGGAATATTCAGCTTTTCCAGTATGTGCTTGTCCCATTTTAGGGTATTTATGTTAAAAAGCATGGTTCTTGAAGCATTGGTACAGTCTGTTATATGTACTTTTCCGTCGGTCAGCTTCCATAAAAGCCATGTGTCTACCGTACCAAAAAGCAGTCTGCCTTCCTCGGCTTTTTTTCTTGCGCCGTCGACGTTATCTAAAATCCATTTTATTTTTGTCGCCGAAAAGTAAGCGTCTATTAACAGTCCTGTATTGACTCTGACATATTCGGAAAAGTCTTTATCCTGTTTAAGTTCTTCGCATAAATCCGCAGTTCTTCTGCACTGCCATACAATGGCGTTGTATATGGGTATACCGGTTTCTTTGTCCCATATTATAGTTGTTTCACGCTGATTGGTTATGCCGATTGCCGCTATTTCGGACGGATTTATTTCGGCTTGTATAAGGGCGTCTATGGTCGTGCTGTACTGCGAATTGTATATATCTTGGGGGTTATGTTCTACCCAGCCGGGTTTGGGATATATTTGCGGATATTCCTGTTGGCATTTCGCTATTATATTTTGATTTTTGTCAAAAATAATTGTTCTTGAGCTGGTTGTTCCCTGATCAAGAGATATGATATATTTTCCTGACATATAATAATCACTTCCTGTTAAACTTATATTATAATATTACTATATTTTTGATTTAAAAACTATATTGTCGATTTTTTAACAGGATATTTAGAGTTACAATCGGTATCTTAAATTTATAAATGCGATAATATTAAATTTTTTCAGGCATAATTTAAAAAACTTTTTTTGGATTTCTATTGACATATACCGCAAAATATGTTAAAAATATAACGAATAGAGCTGTAAGAAAAGAGGAGGGTCATTATGAAAATTGCTTTTTACGATACAAAACCGTATGATAAGACGTGGTTTAAACCGCTTGCGAAGGAACATGGATTTGACATTACTTTTTTTGAAACAAAACTCAGTAAAGATACGGCTATACTTGCCACAGGCAACGACGCGGTATGTATTTTCGTAAATGATGAGGCTGATAAGGAAACGCTCGATATTTTGGAAAAAGCCGGCGTAAAAACAATACTTTTAAGATGTGCCGGATATGATAACGTGGATTTGAAAGAGGCCGAGGGAAGATTTGACGTTCTTCGTGTGCCCAGTTATTCACCTGCTGCCGTTGCGGAGTTTGCTCTTACATTACTTATGTCCCTTAACAGAAATATCCACAGAGCATATATCAGAACAAGAGATTTCAATTTCAGCATAAACGGACTTCTCGGTATGACAATAAGAGGAAAGACTGTAGGCGTTGTGGGAACAGGAAAAATAGGACAGGTTATGATTGAACTCCTTCAGGGCTTCGGCGTTGAAATACTGGCATACGATCCATACCCCGTTGAAGGGCTGAACGCAACCTATGTGAGCAAAGAGGAACTTTTTAAGCGTTCCGATATAATTACTTTCCATTGTCCGTTGACAGACGATACAAAATATATGGTGAACGCCGATACGATAAAGCTGATGAAAGACGGCGTAATTATCGTAAACACTTCCCGAGGAGCCATTGTCGATACAACCGCTCTCATAGAGGCTCTTAAGGCAAGAAAATTCGGCGGAGTAGGTTTGGACGTTTACGAAGAGGAAGACGAATATTTCTTTGAGGACAGATCCAATGAGATAATAAGCGATGACGAGCTTTCAAGACTTCTTACATTCCCCAACGTATTGATAACAAGCCACCAGGCGTTCTTTACAAGTGAGGCGCTTAAAGCTATTGCGGAAACAACGCTTAATAACCTTGCAGATTCGGAAAAAGGAAAAACAGACCCAAAAAATACATTGACAAGCAGAACAAAATAAAAAATAGGATTGGCTGTCAAAACTGAACTGAACCCAAAAAGTCAGACAATATATTTAAGTTTAAAAAGACATTCGTTTTATTAACATTATCTGATATATCTTACTATTACTACTCCATGATTTTTTATAAAATCGTGGAGTTTTTCATTTGGCACAAAAACTGCCTATTTAATATCAATTTGTTAATAAAATATGTACACAATAATTCCGATATGTTATAATAAATAAGCTATATTAAACAATTACACAACAAGGGAGGACTTATAAATGAGTATTATGGACATGTTTTCACTCAAGGGCAAAAATGCGCTTGTAATCGGAGGAAGCAAGGGTCTCGGCGAAGGTATTGCAAGAGGTCTTGTAGAAGCAGGAATCAGGCTGACTGCGACAAGGCGGCGGCAGGAATTACGGAAGTAACAGGCGGTCAGTGCTACGGCATTTCAGCCGACATTTCCACAAAAGAAGGCGTAGACGCTCTTGTTAATAAAGTAATAGAAAAACTCGGTCATATAGATATTCTTGTAAACAGCGCCGGTGTTAATATAAGAAAACCGGCTGTAGAATACACGGTAGAAGATTGGGATACAGTTCAGAACGTACAGCTTAAAGGCGTTTTCCTCGCATGTCAGGCAGTAGGAAAACATATGATAGATAACGGTATCAAGGGAAAAATCATCAATATATCTTCAATCAACGCCCGTGTTGTAGCAAGACCAAATATCGTATCCTATGTAGCCGCAAAGGGCGCCGTTATGCAGATGACAAAAGCGCTTGCAGTTGAATGGGCTCAGTACGGTATAACAGTAAACGCAGTTGCACCCGGTTTCTTTGAAACGGCTATGACAAAGGTACTTTTTGAAGACCCTGCCACAAGGGAAGAAATGTTCAGACATATACCTGTTAAGCGTTTCGGAAACACCGATACGGATCTTGCGGGAATGGTAGTTTATTTCGCTTCCGACGCTTCAAATTATACAACAGGTCAGATAATTTATATCGACGGCGGATACACAAGTATTTAAAAAGATAAGGCGGTTTGAATATATCAAACCGCCTTGTTATGTATTTTATTCCTGTTTTAAAGCGTATTCATACGCCATTTTGATAACGTCGAGGGCATTTACTCCCTCGGGATCGAATCGGCTGTTATCAGACTCATTGCTGAACGTTCCGTCATATCCCAGTTTCTTCAACGATACGAAAATTTTTACAAGTTCGTCAAAATCATCTTCCGTCAGCTGCGGTCTGGAATAGTTTTCCCCAAGTCCGCTGGTATGCAGATGAAGCGTATACTTCATATATTTTCCCAAATCAAATATGTCCGTTCCCATCGGTTTCATATTATAATAATCCAACACCATTTTCAGGTTAGGTATATTCAACTGTTCAACCATATCATAGACTTCGTCGACATAAGTGCAAAATTCGCAAAGATATTTATGCAGAGATTCAAAAAGTATCGTTATGCCGTATTTTTCGGCAACTTCGGCTGTTATTTTCAGAAAAGTCTTTCCCTGTTCCCATGCCTTTTTACTGTCGTATCCGTCAGGCAGTTTTCGTATATTGGGAGAACCTACGCCGACTGTTTTTACACCCAGTTTTGCCGCTCTGGATAAAACAAGCTCCGCATAATCTTTTATTTTATTTTCGTCAAAACCTTCTCCGACCATTTTCGGCGCGTTTTTTGCGTATGCATTTACGGCAATACAGTTTATAGGTCCCGAAAGTATAGTGTTTTTTACCGTTTCAAATTCTTCATCGGTATATTCTGCTATTTCCCAACCGGGAAGTTCTATAAAATCATATCCTGCTGAAGCAACTTCTCTATAAAGCTTTGCCGAGGCGCAGCATCCGAATTTCATATTTTAACCCTCCTTTATTTCGTTTCCGCTCTGTGCAGGATGAGTTCCGCCGCTATACTTACGGCTATTTCCGCCGGTGTTTCCGCCTTTATGTCAAGTCCTATAGGCGTATGTATCCTGTCTATTTTTTCTTCTTCTATTCCTGCCGAAAGAAGTTTTTCCCTTGTTGCGGCTATTTTTGTTCTGCTTCCGATGACGCCCATGTATGATATGTCTTTCGGCGTTATCTGTTCCAAAATATCATAATCGGCAACATGTCCGCTGGTCATTACAACCGCATAGTCATCCTCGGTTATATTTATATATTTATCTATATTTTTAAACTCGCCCTTTATTATTTCCATTCCTTTGGGGAATGTATTAATCAGACTGTCCCTTTCTTCGTATACCGATACTTTAAAGCCGAGATGTGTAAGCAGCGGCGCCAGTTCTCTCGAAACATGACCTGCACCGAAAATATAAACTCTCCCTTTTTTAAAAAGAGGTTCGGCAAACACCGTACAAATTCCGTCCTTGAACGAATGCTTATTTTTCAGCCATTCCTTAGCTTTTTCATCGGACACGGCAATATATTTTACGCCGTCCTTTTCGGAATATACTCCCATTTCCACGGAAGTTTCCGACACTCTTGTCAGCAGCCAGACATTTTCCGCATTTTCGGAAATCCCGTTTATATATTCGAGCATTTCAATATCTTGTTCCGAAAAATATTTAAAACATACCTCCACGTTTCCGCCGCATATCATCCCTATACCCGCCGTATCGCCTGCGTTCAAACTGTACGATTCCGTAAACGATTTCTTATGTTTCAATGCCTCAACGGCTTTAAGCGTACAAATATGTTCTACCTTTCCGCCGCCTATCGTTCCTTTTGCGTTTCCGTCGGGATACACGAGCATTTTTGCCCCCTCTCCCCTGGGAGTAGAACCCGAAGCCGCTATAACCGACGCCAATATAACGTCTTTGCCGCTTTTTACGGCTTCAAGCGCCTCTTTAAAAATTTTTTCCATTTTATCACGCTCTTTGAAGACGGCGGTCATAAAAGACCGCCGAAAATTTTGTGTCTATTAATATTTACAGCCTGCTACCTGCACTTTTATCATATTAGTAGTACCAGGTATTCCCAAAGGAAGTCCTGCCGTTATTACCGTTATATCCCCCTTATCGAGGTAATGAAGTTCCATTGCCCTGTCCATACATTTATCAAAAAGGGCAAAAGTATCAAACTCATCGTCAACAAGAATAGGTATAACTCCCCATACGAGGTTCAGTCTTCTGCAAAGACCCTCGTCTGTAGCGCAGGCTATTATATCGCAGCCGGGTCTGTATTTTGCTATATTTTTCGCCGTCGTACCCGATTTTGTTACGGTAAGTATCGCCCTTGCGCTGAGGTCGTGCGCCGTTGTACATGTGGCATGGCTTATGGCGTCCGTAACATTGGGGTTTGATTTTCTTTCATCATTGAAAAATCTCTTTTTGTAATTTATCGCTTCCTCCGCTCTCACAGCTACCCTTGCCATTGTCTTAACAGCCTCCACAGGATACTTACCAACGGCAGTCTCGCCCGAAAGCATAATAGCTCCCGTTCCGTCGAAAACAGCGTTGGCAACGTCGGCTGTCTCCGCCCTTGTAGGTCTGGGGTTTTTCATCATTGATTCCAACATCTGTGTTGCGGTGATAGTCATCTTTCCTGCCTTTGCCGCCTTCTTAATTATCATCTTCTGTATAACAGGCACGTCCTCATAGGGAATTTCAACACCCATGTCTCCTCTGGCTATCATAACTCCATCGGAAACCTGGAGTATTTCATCTATATTCTCCACACCCTGTTTATTTTCTATTTTGGCGATAATAGCAATTGACGAGCAGTTTCTTTCGTCCAATATCCTTCTTATTTTAAGAACGTCTCCTGCGGTTCTTACAAATGAAGCAGCTATAAAGTCAAAATTATTGTCAACGGCAAAATTAATATCGGCAATATCTTTCTCGCTCATATACGGCATGGATACTACCGTACCGGGCAGATTTACGCCCTTGTTGTTTGAAACGGGTCCCGGATTTACAACAACGCATTTTACGTCAGTATCGTTCTTTTCCGTTACTTTTAACTCTATAAGACCGTCGTCTATAAGAACTCTCGTACCTACCGATACATCGTTGGGAAAATCGGAATAAGTAACGGAAACTATTTTATCAGTACCCTCTACCTCTCTTGTAGTAAGGGTAAACTCGTCTCCGGCTTTAAGCGTTATAGCGCCGTCCTTAAACTTTCCTACTCTTATTTCAGGTCCCTTTGTGTCCAGAAGAGCGGCTACATATCTGCTTTTATCTCTCCTTGCCTGTTTCAGTTCGTCAAGCCTTCTTAAATGTTCGTCATAATTTGAATGTGAAAAGTTAAATCTTGCCACATTCATTCCTTCGTCTATCATGCTTTCCAGTACTTCCAAATCGTCCGTTGCCGGGCCTAAAGTACAAACTATTTTTGTTTTTCTCATATATCTTCCTCCGCCATAAAACATTTCTTTAAATCACGGTACTTTTTTCCATACATAGTTCACCTAAATTATATATATTAAAATACTTTTTGTAAATCTACATATTCAAAAAATCATTATATTAACAAAATATTTACAAAAACTTTCGCAGTTTAAAAACAAGGTCTTCTTCCAGCTTTATAATTTTTTCCGCCGTTTCCACAGAATGTCTGTCTGCATTTTTATATTCATTTTTATATTTACACAGCGTTTTTATCCCCATCGCACAGCCGTCCGTCATAATATCGGCCACTGTGGAATCATTTTTATCCGCGGCTCTTTTTACGTTTATTTCGTCCATGACATTGCCTTTGCCATCGGCGATAGCTCCTTAGGTTCTCTATCATAGCTGTCAAGAATATCTTTTATCCCTCTGCCGATGTTTTCGTGGTCGTTTTTACTGCTTTCCAGTAATCTTTTCAGTTCGGGATTTTCAACAACGTCCAAGACCTCGTCCAATGATTTGATAGCCATTTCCACTCCAGCTCCGCATTCTTTTAACAGACTGATTGTATCAGCCGTAAGTTTATCCGTAACCATACGCATATCCTCCTTAAAAACATATTATTTTAATTTTTTGTATAATTGACCGATATTATTCAAAAGGATTATAATAATTAAAAAAACAGGGGGGTTAAGCCATGGACAGCCGTTTGGAGGAAACAAAAAATTTTTTTGATGAAAAAGCCGATACTTGGGATAATGAGAGCATATACAGTCCGAACCTTATAAAGGCTGTAGTTGAAATAAGCGGAATACCGCAGAATGGCAGAGTTATTGATATTGCATGCGGAACAGGCGTTTTATTCCCGTTTATATTGGAAAAAGAGCCGTCGGAACTTTTTGGTATCGACCTTTCCGATAAAATGCTGGAAAAGGCGGCGAAAAAATTCCCGTCTCCATCTGTACGTTTACAATCGGGGGACTTTATGGATATAAAAGAAGACTGCTTTGACATCGCATTTGTATACAGAGCATATCCCCATTTTCCTGATAAAAAAGCCTTTGCTAAAAAGCTGCATACTATCCTTAAACCGAACGGACGGTTTGTCATAGCCCATACGGAAAGCAGAGCCGCCATAAATCAACGCCATAAAAAAGGAGCTATGCACGTTTCCGACATACTTCTTCCCGTTGAGGAAGAAGCCGTATATTTTAACGGATTGTTTGATATAGATATTAAAGCCGATACCGACAATATTTATATTATATCCGGGAAACGCAAATAACATTGACACCGCAAATTAACAGGAGTAGAATTAAATATAACATGCAGGGGTGCTGGCGGCAGTGATACCGTCGGCTGAGATATTACCCTTAGGCGTATGCCTTTACCTGATTTGGATAATGCCAACGTAGGAAGCAAAAAATGATCTGACAGGGAAACGCCGATAGGCAGTTTCCCTTTTTATATTCTTCAGAATAAAAGAAAGAGGTGCTTTGTAATGATATCAATAAAAGACGACATGCTGCTTTACGCCATAACCGACAGAAGCTGGCTGAAAGGACGTACGGTAGCAGAGCAGGTCGAAGACGCGCTGAAAGGCGGCGCAACGTTTATACAGCTGCGTGAAAAGGAACTGGATTATGATTCTTTCCTTGCGGAAGCTTTTGAAGTAAAGGCTCTGTGCAAAAAATATAACGTTCCCTTTGTAATAAACGATAACGTAGATATAGCCGTTGCCTGCGACGCAGACGGAGTCCATGTGGGACAGAGCGATATGGAAGCCGGAGACGTAAGGGCAAAACTGGGCGATAATAAAATAATAGGCGTATCGGTACACACCGTTGAGGAGGCCGTAAAAGCACAGGAACGCGGCGCCGACTATCTCGGTGTAGGCGCAGTATTTACTACCAGCACAAAAAATGACGCCGTTACAGCTTCTTTAGGCGTATTGAGAGATATATGTGAAGCCGTAAATATCCCCGTTGTGGCAATAGGCGGAGTAAATGAAACAAACATACTTAAGCTTAAAGGAACGGGAATAGACGGAGTTTCCATAATTTCAGCCATATTCTCCAAAGATGACATAACAAAGGCAACTGAACAGCTTCTTGCCCTTTCCAAGGAAGTCGTAAGCGCCGCTCCCGAAATAAAAAAGGTTCTTACAATAGCCGGAACAGACCCCACGGGAGGTGCGGGACAGCAGGCAGACCTGAAAACAATAACCGTACATAAGCAGTACGCCATGAGCGTTATTACATCTATCGTTGCTCAAAACACTATGGGAGTGTACGACTTTATGGACGTTCCGCCCGAACTTGTTGCAAAACAGCTTGACTGCGTATTTCAGGATATACGTCCCGACGCCGTTAAAATAGGAATGGTATCTAACAGCAAAATAATAGACGTCATAGTAAATAAGCTGAAAGAATATAATGCCGAAAATATCGTTGTTGACCCCGTTATGGTATCGACAAGCGGAGGAAAACTCCTCAGCGACGAAGCCAGCGAAGCGCTTATTACAAAGCTTCTTCCCATGGGTACGGTAATAACTCCCAATATACCCGAAGCCGAGGTTCTCTGCGGATTTGAAATAAAAAATACAGACGATATGATAAAAGCTGCCGAAAAAATATCTTCTATGGTAGACGGCGGTATCCTTATAAAAGGAGGTCATCTCGTATCAACCGCAACGGACCTTCTCTATAAGGACGGAGAAATAACATGGTTCTCGTCCGAAAGGGTCAATAATCCAAACACCCATGGAACAGGCTGCACACTTTCTTCTGCAATAGCATGTAATCTTGCGGAAGGTTATTCCCTTGAAGAAAGTATAGCAAATGCAAAAAAATACCTGACAGGCGCGCTTAAAGCCCAGCTTAATCTCGGAAAAGGCAGCGGCCCTTTGGAACACACGTATATCATCAAAAAATAACTCCAAACACAAATGTCCTCTTAAAGAGGACATTTTTTTCTTGACATTGGCTCTTTATATGTTAAAATGGCTTTATTACCACTGATAAAGGAGAAGAGCCATGAAGGATAAAATAAAGGTTGCCATACTGGGACTCGGCACAGTCGGAACAGGCGTTTATAAAATAATACAGAACCAAAAAAACGAATTTCCCAATAAAATAGGCGCTGAACTCGAAGTGTCGAAAATACTTGTAAGAAATGCGAAAAAAAACCGTGAAGGGGTAGACATGTCCCTCGTTACGGATAAATGGGAGGATGTTGTCAACGACGGCGATATTGACATCGTAATAGAGGTTATGGGTGGAATAGAGCCTGCAAAAACATATATTTCGGAAGCCCTTTGCCATGGAAAACACGTTGTTACCGCCAACAAAGACCTTATGGCTGAACACGGACACGAACTTTTGGAAACGGCGGCAGAGCATAAGTGCGACCTTTTGTTTGAGGCTGCGGTAGCCGGCGGAATCCCCATTATAAGACCAATGAAACAGTGTCTTGCCGCCAACAACATAACGGAAATAATGGGTATAATAAACGGCACGACAAACTTTATCCTTACAAAAATGACAGAAGACGGTATGGAATTTGATGAAGCCCTTAAACTCGCTACGGATTTGGGCTACGCCGAAGCAGACCCAACCGCAGATATAGAAGGTCTGGATGCGGGAAGAAAAATCGCCATTCTTGCTTCCATAGCGTTTAATTCAAGAGTTACGTTTTCAGACGTATATACGGAGGGTATTTCAAAGATTACGGCAAAGGACATCAAATACGCAAGCGAACTCGGCTGTGTAATAAAGCTTATAGCTACGGCAAAAAATACGGAAAGTGGAATAGAAGTAAGGGTAACGCCTATGTTTATACCTAAATCTCATCCTCTTGCTTCCGTAAACGATTCTTTCAACGCCGTATTTGTCCACGGAGACGCCTTGGATGACGCAATGTTTTATGGAAGAGGCGCGGGAGAACTGCCTACTGCAAGCGCAATAATGGGCGACGTCATAGACGTATGCCGTAATACGGCGTTTGGCTGCAACGGCAGAATAGGCTGCACATGCTACAAAGATATTCCCGTAAAAGCAATGGAAGATATAGAGAGTAAATATTTTGTACGAACTCTTCTTGAGGACAAACCGGGCACTCTTGCCGCAGTTGCAAGCACGTTCTCCGGAAATAACGCCAGCATAGACCAGATGGTACAGAAAACAAAATTCCCCGGATATGCGGAAGTCGTATTTATTATCGATACTGTAAAAGAACAGCTTTTCCACAGAGCTATAAGGGAACTTTCCGCAATGCATTATGTAAAGGAAATCCCGTCTATCATAAGAGTTCATAACGATATAAGAAATTAAAAGTAAAAGAGGATCGACCGTTTGACCAGAGCCCCATTTGTTAGACAGTATGATATACTGACAAGTGGGGTCATTTTTATATCAAGAGGAATTACAAATAAAAAATATACACCTGAGTTTAAGAAATAGGTTGTCGAAACGATGATAAGAGAAAATTTCGGCTATGATGCAACGGCACGTCAATTTGATATGAACAGCCATACCATTATCTGAAAATGAATCGGGAGCATTAACGGTATAATAGAAACTGTTTGAACAATACAGACATGGAAATTTCCTTAGGGCTGCTCAAAAGCCAACTTCTTTATCTCGGAAAGCTTCAGTCAATGGAACATTTTAAACAGAGATCGGAAGACTATTTAGATTATTATAACAATCGCAGAATCAAGACAAAGTTAAAAGGCTTGCCGCCTGCTCTTTACAGACAACAAGCCCTTCCGTCTTCTTGAGTAATTTTAAAATTTACATTAATTTAGCGTGAACACATATTCGTCGGTCAGTATATATGTCGGGCTTGACAGGCAGATACTGTTGTAATCCATAACGTCTTTAACAGCGTCGCTGCTGAATGCCGCTTTCCAGGTTTCGTCGTTTCTTTCTGTCCATGAAGAGCTTCCTCCCGCTGAGGAGCCGTTTGCTTTTTCAAAGGAAATTCCGTCAAGAATTATGTTGTCATATTTGTTTTTTACGGTAAATTCAATGCCTATGCTGTCATCCCAGTCCTCCGTTCCGACCGTCATATTGTTTATGATTATATCGGAATATTTCAGACTTATTTTTTTCGGGAAATCTATGGTTTTGTCTTTGTTTATTTTAAAGTTTAAAACGGCTTCTTCATCGTTTCTTACTTCAACAACAGGTACATGGAGGATAGCTGCATTTTTCTCATCATCGCTAAAGCCGTATGGGGACAGGTCGAAATAAAACTCCGTACCGTCTCCGCCGTCACACTCGGCAGGTATGTTTTTACCGCTTATTTCAAGATAGGGCAGCGCTTTATCTCCGTCCTCTTCGTATTGGATAAAACCGTAGGTCTGCGTAAATTCGCTGTAATTAAGAGTATAGAATTTTATATTAAGAACTTCGCCGTCCCATCTGGGCATTGCCGTAACGGAAATATTATTATGCATTGCCGTAGGGCCTATTTGTTCTACACTTTCATAAAACTCTATGGGTTTTAATTTTATGTCGAAGGAAAGATTGCCTATTTCAAGGACTATCGGCAGATTAACGCCGTATTCGTTTATTATATCGGAAATATGTTCCAAACGAGCGGTCATTGTTCTTTTGCTCATAGAGCCTCCGCCGTAGCTTTGCAGATTGTCATAGGTTTTTCCGTCAACGGTTATTTTGTGCACTACTTCAAAAAACGGACCGAAACCGTTATCATCGGTAACTTTTATAAATGACGATACGTCGTTGTCATCGAGTATTTTCTGCAAATCCTCGGCAGTCATTTTGTAGTCTATATTATTTTCATCAATGAAATCCAAAGTTATCGTATAAACAACGTCAACGCTGTAATCGGAAACATAGGCGTTTTCAAGCGTTACTGTTATATTTCCGTCGCTTTTTGTTACGGGGTCTCCGTCCATGGAGTACAGTATGCCGGAATAAGATTCTTCGTTGTCGGTTTGTTCTTCTATGGTCATGCCCGGTATAAATGAGAATATCTTTTTTATGGCAGGC
>ENA-ORSX01001076-ORSX01001076.1-human-gut-metagenome-genome-assembly--contig:-NODE-1076-length-21842-cov-5.651214_pt1 | contig 21842 bp, 14 predicted proteins | sample MGYA00241904_ERZ509172 | MGnify/ENA primary metagenome ERZ509172 (study PRJEB26280, sample SAMEA2338795) | human gut metagenome | biome: human gut; feature: human-associated habitat; material: faeces...
TAATTATTTATATAATAAATAGAATTCGAAAGTTTAACGAATAATGGACATTAAGGCGATTAAAATGAATGATTTAGGAATTCAAATAATAAATCCAAAAATTCTATTGGATCGGGGAAAGACGAAAAGATGACTAGAATCTAGTCATATTATTTCGTTATATTGACAATTGCGCTATATTACTATATAATATGAGCATAGTATGGGCACAGTTGGAAACTATGCCCCCATCGTCTAGTGGTTCAGGACATCTCTCTTTCAAGGAGGCAGCGGGGATTCGACTTCCCCTGGGGGTAGGGTATTACGAAAGGAAGTCGTCATGGCTTATTAATTATTACTAAGCCTGGAATTGATTCTTCCTGGGTCGATGCCCGAGCGGTTAATGGGGACGGACTGTAAATTCGTTGGCAATATGTCTACGCTGGTTCAAATCCAGCTCGGCCCAATAACAATAATTCACGGATCCGCCATGAAATGATAGAACCTTTTATTCTTATACTATTCTCCCGACGAAAGGCCCGACGCGGAAAAAGTAAAAATTTATGATATATCTCGACCTGTTATTTATTTCTATTTGATTTACTCTAAATTTTTCTCACAAATTATTATTTTGCTAATGATCTAAAATCCTATCAGGATTTGTAAATAGAGGGTCTAACAAAAAGAGTAATCTAAAGAAAAAAGAATCCTTTTCTCATTCAAAGATTTATTATCATTTGATTTGAAATAACCAAAAGATAACTAAAAATCCCTTCCATTATTACTAATTACGAAAGTGTATAGCCGCCTGGGTATCATATAGATACCCCCCTCTCTGTTACAGCGCGTCGATTCGAAGCTAAAATCGAAATAGCTAAATACTAAATAAGGGAGATTTGAATGAAATCATACGAATATGTGTATGTTGGTGTCCACTTTATTTCATTTTCCTGGGATTGTAGTTCAATTGGTCAGAGCACCGCCCTGTCAAGGCGGAAGCTGCGGGTTCGAGCCCCGTCAGTCCCGGTGCATCCAACTCCAATGATGTAAAAAAAATACATCAATTAGTTTGGAAATAGGACAAGAAATAGAAAGATTTCATCCCCAAGGGGGTGGATGCCTCTTCTTAATTTTTATTCCTATTTTTTCTCAAAGCAAATACAAATAGGTCATTTTTTTCCTCAAACAATCGCTATTAATAGCGACATACACGTAGATGGATTAGTACAAGTCCGGATCCGTCTAATAAAATTGAATCGAGTGTCCGCTCTTTCCCGGCAGTCCATACACAAGTGGGTGGAGTTTCCATTTGTACGCAACAAAATTGAATTACTACAATACTTTTCAGATTAAAAGATCTTCTTTTTTGGCTACAAGTTTATGTAACCTCAATTATTAATTGGAATTTCAAACAATCTATGGCATTCAAATTGCCCGCTGTGGTTTTGATAGATTTTTTGACTTCTATTCATAATAGAAGGAGGGGAATATTAACAAAAGAAAGAGTCAAATTAATAAGAATACCGCATGAATAGTTTTTTTTCAGGTTTCCGCCGAAGAAAAAAACAAACTAGAAAGAATTTGGTAGAATTTTTGATCTTTGTTTTTGATACTGTATTGGACGTTATTCCACTTTTTTGTTTTCTAATAAGCTTAGAATTCGATCATTCAAAATGAAAGTTTAGAACGGAATTCCTTTTTCTACATTTTTTCTATTGTTTGTTTGGGTTTGTTCCCAACCAATGTAGATCGAACCGCGGTTAGACGATACTGTTCAGATAATTGAAGGCGCTATCTTTTTAAAAGAACGAATACGAATGGAAAAGAAAAAAATAATGAAATTAAAGTAATCAACTTGTAGATTCGAGTAGATTGGATCAGTAGTCCATTTTTGGATTCGTTATGTAGAAACCAGCTTTCTATGTTATACTATTCAATTCTCGACAATGAATCGATTTGATAGGTCAGATATTGTTATTCATGATATTCATCTGATTCGATATCATCGAGATGGAATTCATCCTATGAATTCCGAGGCAAAGAGTTTATCATCTCTATGGGATTAAATCCCGAGTTATTGCGAAGTAAAAAAAAAACGATGAGATTATGGAAGTAAATATTCTCGCATTTATTGCTACTGCGCTCTTCATTCTAGTTCCTACTGCTTTTTTACTTATAATTTATGTAAAAACTGTTAGTCAAAGTGATTAATTTGAATAAAACTTGACTTCTTAGTTCTCATCAATATGAACGATTAAAGAAAAAATGAAAAAAAATTCCAATTGCGTGTCTTAGATGAAATGAACAAATTAGACTAACTAGTATCTAGTGAATAAGATCTGACAGTACGGTAGAAAGAACTATATAGTTCTTTTTACCATACTATCGATTTTTTTTATTCGAATTTCGAAAGAATTCCGTTGGAATACATTTCTGATTATCTCTTATTAGTTGGATTTCGTGTTCTTTCGAAACAGGAATAAGAGAGGAAATTTTTTTTATTATGTATTATGATTCAATTTGAAAAATTTTCATATTCATATATTATTTCTAGAATTCATTATTCCACTTGAATCCAATAGAATAATTTGTAAATAAAGATAGTTGAATTTGAATTTCAATCGTTAATTTGAAAAGTTTTTTGCAGGGAGATCCGGAAAAAATTTGATACAATTTAACTTCTCAACTTAACTTGTACTCTTAAAGTCCACTTCTTCCCCACACTACGAGTGAAAGTGAAAATGTAAAGATTACCATTAAAGCAGCCCAAGCGAGACTTACTATATCCATGTGAATTATGCCCCTCTATCTCTAGGAATTTGAAAGAATTTTTACATTATTGTTCAATAAATATAATCTAAATTATAGTCGAATCTTTGTCACGGAGTCAAAAAAAAGATTCTGTCCAATACCATTGATTAAAAACAATCCAAAATTTCAATTAATTTGAAGAAGTTCTTATAGAATTCTTCGTAGAATCAGCAAACATTAAGCACAAGCAAAACAAAATACGCAGGGACATATCAAGTAGAAGTATCAAGAGCCTTTCCCGTCACATTTCTCCGTTGTGCACAAAGTTATACGAGCAAAGAGAGTACGGTATTTTGCGTCTTTTGTTGATCAGGCGACACCCGGATTTGAACCGGGGGGAAAAGGATTTGCAGTCCCCCGCCTTACCGCTCGGCCATGTCGCCAAATTGATAAAAAAGAAAGGAAAAGAGACCACCCCATCCCAGCTCGGTGGTACTAAAACTTGCATCTTAACTCCCATTTAAATTTTCTTAACCTTAATTCCCCTCAAAAAATCCTAAAATCAAAGGCTTGAATCCATCTCTTCACTTACTTTTGTCTAATATCTCAAACCATACATTATCCAAATGGAAATTCTGTTCTCTTTTTATTGACTATTGATATTGAAAGGAAAAAAGAAATCTTAATTTTCAGTTCCCAAAAATAAACAAATTCGAACCATTAACCAGTGGCTGTGAATTCCCGAACGATTCTTGGATTTGAACCTAAAATTGTAGTTTTTTATGATATAAGAAAATCAAAGTTGATACGTAATTAAATGGATTCTTTTCAATAAAAGAATCTTTCTCAATTTCAATTATAAGAACAATTTTGAGTATATGGAAGCTAAACCCCAGAACAAAAAAATTCTTACATAGATATCGAATCGGATATCTTATCTATAAGGAGGGCATTTTCCAGTCAATTTTTCATTGAATAATCCAATAGAAAAAAATAGAAATTTTTATTTTGATAGCGCACGACGCGTACTGTGCATAATAGAACTGTAAGCAGAATAGAGCTGTAATAGCAATAAAAAGAGAGACATATAGATAGAGTTGAGTTATATATGCCCATGTTTACTAAGCCTTCTATTATGCACTTTAATCGTATTATATGAACTCTATTAAAAAAAAATATCTCTTTTCTATTTATGTGAATTTTTTTTTCACTGAAGAAGAACAAGGAAATCCAGAAAAAGCTCATTCCTAATCATTCCTAAAAAAACCAGGATATTTTTTGTTTCGGATTATCGGGCCTTTATCTCATTGAACAGATCCAATTCCGAATCCATTTATTTGATTAGTATTCAATCGTACTGAAATATGGAATATCATAATAGTAATATCAGAATACTAATAGCAATAGAATCATTTTTTGTTTTTCGATTCTCCCCAAAGCCCCATAAGTCTAAGTTTAGTTCAGTTGTATCGGTTGCAAATTCCAATTTTAGTAGAAAATGATCTTTATTCCTCTGCTCATACATTCCATATATGGAGTTCGATAAAATTTTATGTTATTCTGTAAACAGAATAGAAATCTCATCATTGCTAGATCAATCTATAGAATTGGATGAAAAACGATCCAATTGTGGGATTTTTAAAAATAACCAGGAAATACAAAATGCTTAAGAATGGAAATGGGGGACTGTCTACCATACCTGGATTTAATCAGATTCAATTTGAAGGGTTTTGTAGGTTTATTGATCAGGGTTTAACAGAAGAGCTTTCTAAGTTTCCAAAAATTGAGGATATAGATGAAGAGATTGAATTTCAATTATTTGCGGAAACATATCAATTAGTCGAACCGAAGAGAAAAAAACAAGGTGCTAGATATCAATCCCGCGCATATTCTTCTAAATTGTATGTATCCGCAGGATTGATTTGGAAAACCGACCGGTATATGCAAGAACAAAAAATTTTTATTGGAAAGATTCCTCTAATGAATTCCCTGGGAACTTTTCTAGTAAATGGAATATACCGAATTGTGGTCAATCAAGTATTGCAAAGTCCCGGCATCTATTATCAGTCAGAATTGGACCATAACGGAATTTCGGTCTATACCGGTACGATAATATCAGATTGGGGAGGGAGGGTAGAATTAGAAATTGATAGAAAAGCAAGGATATGGGCTCGTGTGAGTAGGAAACAGAAAATATCTATTCTAGTTCTATTAGCGGCTATGGGTTTGAATCTAAGAGAAATTCTAGAGAATGTGTACTACCCCGAAATTTTCTTGTCTTTCCTGAACGATAAAGAGAAAAAAAAAATGGCTTCCAAAGAAGCCGCCATTTTGGAGTTTTATCAACAATTTACTTGTGTAGGCGGCGATCCGATATTTTCAGAATCTTTATGTGAGGAATTACAAAATAAATTCTTTCAACAAAGATGTGAATTAGGAAGGATTGGTCGATTAAATCTGAACCGGAGATTGAATCTTGATATGCCTCATAACAATCCATTTTTGTTACCACGAGATATATTGTCAGCCGCGGATCATTTGATTGGAATTAAATTTGGAATGGGTACAGTTGACGATATGAATCATTTAAAAAATAAGCGTATCCGTTCTGTAGCGGATCTCTTACAAGATCAATTCGGATTGGCTCTAGTTCGTTTAGAAAATGTGGTTAGAGGAACTATATGTGGAGCAATTCAAAATAAATTGATACCGACCCCCCAAAATTTGGTAACTTCGACTTCATTAACAACCGACTTTGAATCCTTTTTGGGATTGCATCCATTATCTCAAGTTTTGGATCGAACCAATCCATTGACACAAATAGTTCATGGGAGAAAGTTGAGTTATTTGGGTCCGGGGGGGTTGAAGGCGCGAACTGCCAGTTTTCGGATACGCGATATCCATCCTAGTCACTATGGACGCATTTGCCCAATTGACACGTCTGAAGGAATCAAGGTTGGGCTTATTGGATCCTTATCAATTCATGCCAAGCTTGATCCTTGGGGGTCTTTAGAAAGCCCGTTTTATGAAATCTCGGACCGAGCAAAAAAAAAACGGATGCTTTTTTTATCCCCAAATAGAGACGAATACTCTATGGTAGCGGTAGGAAATTCGTTGGCGATCACTCGAGGTGTTCAAGAAGAGCAGGTTGTTCCGGCTCGATACCGTCAAGAATTCCTGACTATTTCGTGGGAACAGGCTCATTTTCGAAGTATTTTTCCCTTCCAATACTTTTCGGTTGGGCCTTCCCTCATTCCGTTTATCGAGCATAATGATGCGAATCGAGCTTTGATGAGTTCTAATATGCAACGTCAAGCAGTTCCGCTTTCTCGGTCCGAGAAGTGCATTGTTGGAACTGGATTGGAACGCCAAGTTGCCCTCGATTCAGGGGCCACCACTATAGCCGAACACGAGGGAAAGGTAATTTTTACCGAGATTGATAAGATCCTTTTATTGGGCAATGGGGAGACTCTAAACATTCCATTAGTTATGTATCAACGTTCCAACAAAAATACTTGTATGCATCAAAAAACTCAGGTTCGGCGGGGTAGCCGCATTAAAAAGGGACAAGTTTTAGCGGATGGTGCCGCTACAGTTGGCGGCGAACTTGCTTTGGGAAAAAACGTATTCGTAGCGTATATGCCGTGGGAAGGTTACAATTTTGAAGATGCGGTTCTCATTAGCGAACGTCTGGTATATGAAGATATTTTTACTTCGTTTGACATACGGAAATATGAACTTCAAACTGAGGCGACAAGCGAAGGACCTGAAAGGATCACTAGAGAAATACCACATTTAGAAGCCCATTTACTCCGAAATTTAGGCAAAAATGGAATTGTGATGGTGGGATCTTGGGTCGAGACAGGGGATATTTTAGTAGGTAAATTAACGCCTCAAAGCGCGAACGAATCATTGTATGACCCGGAAGATAGATTATTACGAGCTATCCTTGGAATTCAGGTATCCACTTCAAAGGAAACCTGCCTAAAACTACCTATAGGTGGTAGGGGTCGAGTTATTGATGTGAGATGGGAAGTGAGGAAAAAGAAAAAGGGGGAGTCCGGCGATAATGAAGAAATAGTTCGTATATATATATTACAAAAACGTGAAATCAAAGTCGGCGATAAAGTAGCTGGCAGACATGGGAATAAAGGCATCGTTTCCAAAATTTTGCCTAGACAAGATATGCCTTATTTGCAAGATGGAACACCTGTTGATATGGTCTTCAACCCGTTAGGGGTGCCTTCGCGAATGAATGTAGGACAGATATTTGAATGCTCTCTTGGGTTAGCGGGAGGGCTGCTAGATACCCATTATCGCATAGCACCGTTTGATGAGAGATATGAGCAAGAGGCTTCAAGAAAACTAGTGTTTTCTGAATTATATGAAGCCAGTAAACAAACAGCAAATCCGTGGGTATTTGAACCCGAATACCCGGGAAAAACTATAATATTTGATGGAAGAACGGGAGATCCTTTTGAACGGCCTGTTATAATAGGAAAGTCTTATATATTAAAGTTAATTCATCAAGTTGATGATAAAATACATGCACGGTCCAGTGGGCCTTATGCACATGTTACACAACAACCCGTTAGAGGGAGGGCAAAAAAAGGGGGTCAACGGGTAGGAGAAATGGAGGTTTGGGCTCTAGAGGGATTTGGTGTTTCTCATATTTTACAAGAGATGCTTACTTATAAATCGGATCATATGCGAGCTCGCGAAGGACTTCTCGGTACTATGCTTAGTGGAAGGGCCGTACCTAAACCGAAAGGTGCTCCAGAATCCTTTCGATTGCTCGTTCGAGAATTACGATCTTTGGCTTTGGAATTGAATCATTTCCTTGTATCTGAGAAGAACTTCCGGATTACTAGGAAGGTAGCTTAATCGCAATGAATCAGAATTTTTCTTCTATGATCGATCGGTATAAACATCAACAACTCCGAATTGGATCGGTTTCGCCTCAAAAAATAAGTGCTTGGTCCAAAAAAATCCTCCCTAATGGAGAGATTGTTGGAGAGGTGACAAAACCCTCTACTTATCATTACAAAACGAAGCAACCCCACAAAGGGGGGTTGTTTTGTGAAAGAATTTTTGGCCCACTAAAAAGTGGAATTTGCGCTTGTGGGAATTATCGAGTAATCGGAGATCGAAAAAAACAAAAAAAATTTTGTGAACAATGCGGAGTTGAATTTGTTGATTCTCGGATACGAAGGTATCAAATGGGCTACATCAAACTGGCATGTCCGGTAACTCATGTGTGGTATTTAAAGCGTCTTCCTAGTTATATCGCGAATCTCTTAGACAAACCCCTTAAAGAATTAGAAAGCCTAGTATACTGCGATGTGTGATTTGATCGAAATTCTGATTTTACAGTTTTGGAATGAAAAACTGTCATCCCCCTTAATCGAATTGGGATGCCCCGGATCTGACATGTCTCTTTGGAGGAGTAACATGAAGCTCAGAATTGTGGGTGTATTTAATACTCTACAATAAAAGCGGAATTGATCTATGGTCGATTCCGTTCAATAGGAATTTCTAGTTGTACCTCGTGAAAACAAACTTCTTTCTTTTTTTCTTTTATGGGATTAATTATTTTTTTAGTTAGTTTAGAAAGAAATTATGTTTCCACTAAAGTAAGTAAATATGTTATGGTTGCAGGAGTCTCTACGTCGTATATAGGCTTTAATAGCATCGTGGCATAACCGTCGAGGTGAGCTCGGGACCTAAAAGATCAAATAGAACGGGACATAGACAAGTAAATCCCCTAGGAATTCTAAAATACTGCGAATTCATCATTCGAAGGGAAGTAGACTACTCAAGAATTTCACATTTCATTTAGGTCGTAATTGTGAGAAGTGGAAAAGTTTTGATAATTGAATAAAAAATTCGGGAATTCTAAAAAACGTAAAGGAAAAGAAGAACGAATCAATGAAATCTTGCTTGGGCAAGATTGGGAACTTGAGTAAGGAGTAGCTCTTTTTTTTGTGATTTTATATTTTGGGAACCCTTCTTCTTTATCTTTCTTTGGTGTAACTGCTTGAGCCGGATGAGAGGAAACTTTCACGTCCGATTTTGAGAGGGGGGGGTCCTATCTCAATTTTTCTTGTGCTAGGCCTGTAGCTAAAAAACCAACTTTCTTACGATTACGAGGCTCATTCGAATATGAAATCCAATCTTGGAAATACAGTATTCCGCGTTTTTTTACTACCCAAGGCTTCGATAGATTTAGAAATCGAGAAATTTCTACCGGAGCTGGTGGGATTCGGGAAGAATTAGCCGATCTAGATTTGCGCATTATTATAGATTATTCATTAGTAGAATGGAAAGAATTAGGGGAGGAGTGTCCTACGGGGAATGAATGGGAAGATCGAAAAGTTGGAAGAAGAAAAAATTTTTTGGTTAGACGCGTAGAATTAGCTAAGCATTTTATTCAAACAAATATAAAACCCGAGTGGATGGTTTTATGTCTATTACCCGTTCTTCCTCCTGAGTTGAGACCCCTCGTTCACGTAGCTGAGGATAAGTTAATCAGTTCAGATATTAATGAACTCTATCGAAACGTTATTTATCGGAACAATATTCTTACTGATCTATTAACAACAAGTAAATCCACGCCAGGGGAATTAGTAATGTCTCAGGAGGGTTTGTTACAAGAAGCTGTGGATAGACTTCTTGATAATGGAAGCTGCGGACAACCAATGAGGGACGGTCATGATAGGCTTTACAAATCGTTTTCGGATGTAATTGAAGGCAAAGAGGGAAGGTTTCGCGAGACTATGCTCGGCAAACGGGTTGATTATTCGGGGCGTTCCGTGATTGTCGTGGGCCCCTCACTTTCATTACATCAATGTGGATTGCCTCGTGAAATAGCCATCGAGCTTTTCCAGACATTTGTAATTCGTAGTCTAATTCGACAAGGTCTTGCTTCGAACGTAGGAGAAGCTAAGACTCAAATTTGGGAAAAAGCGCCAATTGTATGGGAAATACTTCAGGAAGTTATGCGGGGACATCCTATATTGCTGAATAGAGCGCCTACTCTACATCGATTGGGTATACAGGCATTCCAGCCTATTTTGGTGGAAGGGCGTGCTATTTGTTTACATCCATTAGTTTGTAAGGGGTTCAACGCCGACTTTGATGGGGATCAAATGGCTGTTCATCTACCTTTATCGATGGAGGCTCAAGCAGAGGCTCGTTTACTTATGTTTTCTCATATGAATCTCCTGTCTCCAACTATCGGAGATCCCATTTCAATACCAACTCAAGATATGCTTATTGGGCTCTATCTATTAACAAGCGGGAATCCTCGAGGGATTGGTGCAAATAGGTATAATCCATGGAATCGAAAAAATTTGAAAAATGAACGAATTCTCGCAAATAACAATAAGTATACGAAGGAACCCCTGTTTTGTAATTCCTATGATGCAATTGGAGCTTATCGACAGAAAAAAATAAAACTAGATAGTCCTTTGTGGCTCCGGTGGCAACTAGATCAACGCGTTATTGTTTCAAGCGAAGCTCCTATCGAAGTTCACTATGAATCTTTGGGTACTTATTATGAGATTTATGGGCACTATCTACTAGTAGGGAGTATAAAAAAAGAAATTCTTTCTATCTACATCCGAACTACTGTTGGGCATATTTCTCTTTATCGAGAAATTGAAGAAGCTATACAAGGGTTTTGCCAAGCCTGTTCAGATGGTACCTAATCCAATCATAGATATCTATGTTAAGTAATTCTAATTCTAGCGGACCGGGATGAATTCAGATTTCGTCGGTTCGGCTAGGACCATAGTTCAGAAATTCCTTAATTTCTATGCGAATCAAGATCGAGAAAAGGAAGTTTTCCAATCATTGACTCAAATCCATTGTCAAACCCCACTCAGTCGAATAGGGAGGTACTTATGGCCGAACGGGCCAATCTGGCCTATCACAATAAAGTGATAGATGGAACTGCCATTAAACGACTTATTAGCCGATTAATAGATCACTTCGGAATGGCATATACATCACACATCCTGGATCAAGTAAAGATTCTGGGTTTTCAGCAAGCCACTGCTACATCCATTTCATTAGGAATTGATGATCTTTTAACAATACCTTCTAAGGGATGGCTAGTCCGCGACGCTGAACAACAAAGTTTAGTTTTGGAAAAACACCATCATTATGGAAATGTACACGCGGTAGAAAAATTACGTCAATCCGTTGAGATATGGTATGCTACAAGTGAATATTTGCGACAAGAAATGAATCCTAATTTTAAGATGACGGAACCCTTTAATCCAGTTCATATAATGTCTTTTTCGGGAGCTAGGGGAAATGCATCTCAAGTACATCAATTAATAGGTATGAGAGGATTAATGTCGGATCCACAAGGCCAAATGATTGATTTACCCATTCAAAGCAATTTGCGCGAAGGGCTGTCTTTAACAGAATATATCATTTCTTGTTATGGGGCCCGAAAGGGGGTTGTGGATACGGCTGTCCGAACATCAGATGCTGGATATCTTACGCGCAGGCTTGTTGAAGTAGTTCAACACATTGTTGTACGGAGAATAGATTGTGGTACCACCCGAGGGATCTCGGTGAGTCCTCGAAATGGGATGATACCGCAAAGAATTTTTATCCAAACATTAATTGGGCGTGTATTAGCAGATAATATATATATGGGCCAACGATGCATTGCTATTCGCAATCAAGATATTGGAGTTGGGCTCGTTAATCGATTCCTAACCTTTCCAACACAACCAATATCTATATCTATTCGAACTCCTTTTATTTGTAGGAGTACATCTTGGATCTGTCGATTATGTTATGGCCGGAGTCCTACGCATGGCGACCTGGTCGACTTGGGAGAAGCCGTAGGTATTATTGCGGGGCAATCCATTGGAGAGCCCGGTACTCAACTAACATTAAGAACGTTTCATACCGGCGGAGTATTCACAGGAGGTACTGCAGAACATGTACGAGCACCCTCTAATGGAAAAATCAAATTTAATGAGGATTTGGTTCATCCCACACGGACACGTCATGGGCATCCTTCTTTTCTATGTGATAGAGACTTGGATGTAACTATTGAGAGTCAAGATATTATCCATAACGTGACTATTCCACAAAAAAGTTTTCTTTTAATTAAAAACGATCAATATGTAAAAGCCGAGCAAGTGATTGCTGAAATCCGCGCGAGAAAATACACTTTGAATTTTAAAGACAGGGTTCGAAAACATATTTATTCAGACTCAGGGGGGGAAATGCATTGGAGTACCGATGTATACCATGTACCTGAATTTACATATAGTAATGTCCACCTCTTACCAAAAACAAGTCATTTATGGATATTATCGGGGTGTTCCCATGGATTCAGTATAATTCCTTTTTCGCTCCATAAAGATCAAGATCAAATAAATGTTCATTCTCTTTCTGTCCAAAGAAAATCCATTTTGAGCCTTTCAATAAATAATGAGCAAGTTAAAAGCAACTTCTTTAGTTCAAATCTTTCGGGTAAAAAAGAAAGCCGAATTCCCGATTATTCAGAACTAAATGGAGTCATATGTACGGATCATTGCCATGACCTATATCCTGATATTCTCTACGAGAATTCTTATTTATTGGCAAAAAGGCGAACAAATCGATTCATCATCCCATTCCGTTCGATTCAAAAAAAGGAGAAAGAACTAACGCCCCTCTCTGGTATCTCGATTGAAATACCTACAAATGGTATTTTCCGAAGAAATAGTATTTTTGCTTATTTCGACGATCCCCAATATCGAAGAAATAGTTCGGGAATTCTGAAATATGGGGCTTTAGATGTACATTCAAGCATAACCAGAAAAGAAGAGGATTTGATTGAGTATCGAGGAATCCAAGAATTTAAGCCAAAATTGCAAATGAAAATCGATCGCTTTTTGTTCATTCCTGAGGAAGTTTATATTTTCCCCGAATCCGCTCCCCTAATGGTACGGAACAATAGTATCATTGGAGTAGATACACAAATCACTTTAAATACAAGAAGCCAAGTAGCCGGGTTGATTCGAATTGAGAGAAAAAAAAAAAAAAAAAAAATTGAAGTTAAAATTTTTTCGGTAGATATCCATTTTCCGGGAGCGGCCTATAAAAAATACCGCCACCGCGGTATTTTGATACCACCGGGAACAGTAACAACAAATTCTAAAAAATTAAAAAAACTACAAAATTGGATTTATGTCCAACGGATTACACGTACCAAGAAAACGTTTTTTGTTTTGGTTCGACCGGTAATTCTATCTGAAATAGTCGACGGTATAAATTTAGAACCACTTTTCCCCCAGGATGTATTGCAGGAAAAGGATAATCTGAAATTTAAAGTTGTAAATTATATGCTTTATGGAAATGATAATGGTAAACTGATTCGAGGAATTTTTGACACAAGTATTCAATTAGTTCGGACTTGTTTAATGTTCAATTGGGACCACGACAAAAAGGCTTCCTCTATCGAGGAAGCCCGGGCTTCCTTTGTTGAAGTAAGTATAAAAGGTCTGGTTTGTAATTTCCTCAAAATCAGCTTAGTGAAATCCCATATTTCATATATTAGAAAAAAAAGGAATGATCCTCGAGGTTCCGGATTTTTCTCTGATAATGGTTCAAATCACACTAATATTAATCCATTTTTTTTCAATTATTCCAAGGCAAAGATTCAACCAGCACTTAAACAAAATCAAGGAACTATTAGTACATTGTTGAATAGAAATAAAGAATACCAATCTTTGATAATTTTGTCATCATCTAATTGTTTTCGAATCGATCTCGATGTAAAATATCAAAATGGAATAAAAGACTCAATTAAAAAAGATCTTAGAATTTCAATTAGTAATTCATTGGGCCCTTTAGGAACAGCCTCTCAAATTGTTCTTTTTTATTCATTTTATCATTTAATGACTCATAATCAGGTCTCGTTAAAAAAATATTTGAAACTTGACAAGTTAAAACAGACTTTTCGCGTACTTAAATATTATTTAATGGGCGAAAACAGGATAATTTTGAATCCTGATCCGTATTCGTGTGGTAAGAGTGTATTGAATCCATTTAATTTGACTTGGTATTCTCTCCATGAAAATTATAATCATAATTATTGTGCCGACAGGGTCACATTAATTAACCTGGGGCAGTTTTTTTGTGAAAATGTATGTATGTCCAAAGATGGACCACACCGCAAATCGGGTCAAGTTATAATTGTTTACGTTGGCTCTGCCGTAATAAGATCTGCTAAGCCTTATTTGGCCACTCCGGAAGCAACTGTTCATGGCCATTACGGAAAAATACTTTACGAAGGAGATACATTAGTTACATTTCTATATGAAAAATCGAGATCTGGCGATATAACGCAAGGTCTTCCAAAAGTGGAAAAAATGTTTGAGGTGCGTTCAATCGATTCAATATCGATAAACCTAGAAAAAAGAGTTGAAGGTTGGGACAAGTATATAACAAGAATTCTTGGAATTCCTTGGGGGTTCTTGGTTGGTGCTCAGCTAACTATAGTGCAAAGCCGTATCTCTTTGGTTAATAAGATCCAAAAGGTTTATCGATCCCAGGGGGTGCAGATCCACAATAGGCATATAGAAATTATTGTACGTCAAATAACATCAAAAGTCTTGGTTTCAGAAGATGGAATGTCTAACGTTTTTTTACCCGGGGAACTAATTGGATTCGTGCGAGCGGAACGAATAGGACGTGCTTTGGAAGAATCAATCAGTTACCGAGCCGTATTATTGGGAATAACCAGAGCTTCTCTAAATACTCAAAGTTTCATATCCGAGGCGAGTTTTCAAGAAACGGCTCGCGTTTTAGCAAAAGCCGCCCTCTGCGGTCGTATCGATTGGTTGAAAGGCCTGAAAGAAAACGTTGTTCTAAGTGGTATAATACCTGTTGGTACCGGATCCAAAGAATTAGTGCACTACTCAAAACAGCCTAAGTGCATTCCTTTGAAAAGGAAAAAAGAAAATCTATTTGAGGGAGAAATGAGAAATATTTTGTTCCTCCACAGAGATTTATTTGATTCAAAACTTTCGATAATCTATCAGAACAATCTTTTATTATAATTTAAGGATTCCTAGGGATGGGGTCATCCTTATTAACTATCGATCGGCAGTCCTGCGAGTTAGTAAGCGGAATAAAGAAAAGATAATGAAGGGATAGAAAGAAATGAATCCCTTGGATTCATATATCCAAGCCCAATTTTGGGAACAGGGAAGGTTCCGTTGGAACAATTATTTATTTCAGGTACCTCGCCCTTCTTTTTTTTTTAAGAGGCGAAGTTTTTTTTTGGGGGGGGGGATGATAAGAAGATATTGGAACATTAATTTAGAAGAGATGCTCAGAGCGGGAGTTCATTTCGGTCATGGTACTAGAAAATGGAATCCAAGAATGGCGCCTTATATCTCTGCCGAGCATAAAGGTAGGCATATTATAAATCTTATTAGAACCGCCCGTTTCTTATCTGAAGCTTGTGATTTAGTTTTTGATGCAGCAAGTAGGAGAAAACAATTTTTAATTGTTGGGACCAAAAAAAAAGCAGCCGCTTCAGTAGCCCGGGCTGCAATAAAGGCTCGGTGTCATTATGTTAATAAAAAATGGCTCGGTGGTATTTTAACGAATTGGTCCACTACAGAAACGAGACTTCAAAAGTTCAGGGATTTGAGGATGGAACAAAGGACGGGGAGACTCAACCGCCTTCCGAAAGGCGAGGCGGCTCGATTGAAGAGACAATTGTCGCACTTGCAAAGATATCTGGGCGGGATTAAATATATGACGGGATTACCCGATATTGTGATAATCCTTGATCAACAAGAGGAATATACAGCTCTTCGAGAATGTATCACTTTAGGAATTCCAACGATTTGTTTAATTGATACAAACTGTGACCCCGATCTATCAGATATTTCGATTCCAGCGAATGATGACGCTATAGCTTCAATTCGACTAATTCTTAACAAATTAGTATTTGCAATTTGTGAGGGTCATTCTAGCTATATACAAAATTCCTGATTAATAATAAGATAAATCAATTTTTTAGTGAACTCCATAGATTTATGGAATTGGTTACTCGAATCATACAAACGAGATAAAAATAACTGGGGATATTAGGCGGTTTGTTGGTATCTAACATATACAAGATAAGTTAGCAAGTCTAAAAGCGGGTTGAATCAAAAAAATTTCTTTTAAATTTTCAAGTTTTCTTTCTTTTAGAGGGCAATATGAATCTTCTATTATGTTCTATAAATACACTAAAAGGTTTCTATGATATAGCCGGCGTGGAAGTAGGCCAGCATTTCTATTGGAAAATAGCGGGTTTCCAAGTTCATGCCCAAGTCCTTATTACGTCTTGGGTTGTAATTGCTATCTTATTGGGTTCGTCTATTGTAGCTATTCGGAATCCACAAACCATTCCGACTGACGGTCAGAATTTCTTCGAATATGTCCTTGAATTCATTCGAGACGTTAGTAAAACTCAGATTGGAGAAGAATATGGTCCCTGGGTTCCCTTTATTGGAACTATGTTTCTATTTATTTTTGTTTCTAATTGGTCCGGGGCGCTTTTACCCTGGAAAATCATACAGTTACCTCAGGGGGAGTTAGCCGCACCCACAAATGATATAAATACTACCGTTGCGTTAGCTTTACTTACGTCAGTGGCATATTTTTATGCGGGCCTTAGCAAAAAAGGATTCGGTTATTTTGGTAAATACATACAACCAACTCCAATCCTTTTACCTATTAACATTTTAGAAGATTTCACAAAACCTTTATCGCTTAGTTTTCGACTTTTCGGAAATATCTTAGCGGATGAATTAGTAGTTGTTGTTCTTGTTTCTTTAGTACCTTTAGTGGTTCCTATACCTGTGATGTTCCTTGGATTATTTACAAGCGGTATTCAAGCTCTTATTTTTGCAACTTTAGCCGCAGCTTATATAGGCGAATCCATGGAAGGACATCATTGATTAATTTTCAAAACAAAAGCCTTTTTTCGAATAAAAAATTATCTTTGCTCAAGATAATTCACTTATTGACTAAAAAGGGTTTCTATGATCTATAGGAATATTAAAGTCAAAGGGATTCCAATATTAAGGCGTTATAAAAGAGATCGAAAAGATCTTTTTCCTAAGATTTGTTTCACTGATTTATAACCCCTTCCTCTGAAAATTCCTTTCTACTGTCTTGATTGGTTTGTTCATTTAATTACAATCTTAGAGGTCAGAATCTGAATAAGAATTCGTTATTTCTTGAAGTGGTACGATTCCAAATTTTATAGAAGGGGTCCCATTCCCATTTCAGTCGGGTTTATTCAATGCAACGATTGACCAAAATAAAATTTTAATAAAAAAGAAATTACATAAAACTAAATCAACCAAAACCGTCTAGTTCTATGCAATGAGTCAAACTATTGAATTCGTACATTTAGATTGCTCGGATCCAGGGGAATAATGATAAATAAAAGGAAGAGAAAAGTTTACAAAAAATCCGATTCATAAAGAATCGGTTGTTTATGAGAATGGCATCAAACTCGCTCTATGCAATCTAAATATATCTATCATTATAATGATAATGGCTAGAATACAACTTTGTTTTGTGTTTTGTGCATGTTTAGAGAAATCATTTTCGAACCTGGTGGAATCTAAGATAGGAATAGTTGATTTAGATTCGGCACGAAAGGCATGTATATGGAATATTAGGTATTAATTAGTTTTCTATGAACTAAAAGATATATTGAATCCAGTATACTATATATATGCTTATTGAATTTTTAGATAAGGATTTCACTAATAGCCCTTTTTCGTTTTTAACTGTGAATTAAATATTCATATTAACTAAAAAGGATTCAATCAGTAAAAAGGGCAAAGAGTTCGGATTCAAAGAAAGGTTTGGAACAAAAAAAGGTGTATGAATTCATAAAAACCCCATTCATACGAATTAAACAAAATAGATATCGAAGTAGTTCTGATGATTCAATGATATTATCACTTCAATTCGGAGTTCTTGCTTACTTCGGCTGGGTGAAAATATTTTTGATGGAATAATTAAGTCATAATTTATTGGTTGATTGTATCATTAACTATTTTTTCTTTTGGTACGAGGAACTTATCATGAATCCATTGATTTCTGCCGCTTCCGTTATTGCTGCTGGATTGGCTGTTGGGCTTGCTTCTATTGGACCGGGGGTTGGTCAAGGCACTGCTGCAGGACAAGCTGTAGAAGGTATCGCGAGACAACCCGAGGCGGAGGGAAAAATACGGGGTACTTTATTGCTTAGTTTGGCCTTTATGGAAGCTTTAACAATTTATGGACTGGTTGTAGCATTAGCCCTTTTATTTGCGAATCCTTTTGTTTAATCCTAGAAAAAGAAAAAGGTTATTTTATTGACTTTCTTTTTCACGGATTCTATCAAGATTTCATTCCTACCTTTTTTATTTGCATAATAACCCGCACACGGGAAGAAATGCGTCGAAAAAAAATTACTATACCAACTCACCTCCCCCTTTTTATACTTTTAAAAAAGGACTTCTTGCACCAAAAAAAGAAGAGAGTTATTTCGCAATTGGTACGAGATTTGGTAATCAAGTCCACTAAGTATTCTTCTTATTAGAAAAAAAACAACTTGTAATTTCGAAAAAAAAAATCCAATATTTTTTTTTGACTCTATTTAGAAATGGGTAAATTAATAAAAAGAAAACAAGATAAATAATTAACAAAAAGCGACAATATAGAAAAAAATAGCAAGAATAGGGCATTTAAAAAATATAGATAAAATAAGAAAAAATAGATAATTAGTCTATCTATAAGATCTAGAAGAATAAGATAAAAGGAGATCATATGAAAAACGGAACCGAATCTTTCGTTTCCTTAGGCCACTGGCCGTTAGCCGGGAGTTTCGGGTTTAATACCGATATTTTAGCAACAAATCTAATAAATCTAAGTGTAGTCTTTGGTGTATTAATTTTTTTTGGAAAGGGAGTGTGTGCGAGTTGTTTTTTTCAAGAATAGGCCGGATTGAACCAGCTGTACTTTTTTCGGTTTAATTCGATTAATTAAACAAAGAAGGAGTGCATGATCCTGCGAATTACTTATAACTAATTTAAGAACCATAGCATTTCGCGATTCATTGGTAAATAGTCGTTGACTCTCTATCAACCACTAGCGCGGTACCATTTCATTAACATGGTTAAAGCTAAACTGTTTGAAATCCAGACACAGCAAGGTGCTATACTCTTTCTACTAAATATATTAATTATTTTAATACATAAATGGGCTGAATAATTCAAAATGGTTTTCGGTATAGAACACTCATGGTGAAAACGAAAAATTGGGACCCGTTTTTCGTTTCGAAAAAACGGCATTTCCCTCATTTTTTTCCAATGCTGAATCGATAACCTAGGCATAAATTAAATTCTTTGGAGTTGAAAAAAAAACAACTTTACTGACAATCGTTTGTTTGGTCAGAAGAATCCTCTAAATATTTTGGTTTTCGATTAGTGATTTGGTTCAATATTTTTTTGATCTAGTTATTTTCTATTTGATTTTATTATTATTACTATATTTTCGACTACTAATCCGAACTATAGAAAAGAGGATAGGCTCATTCCAGTCAAAAAAATGTGGGAATTTCTCATAAGAAATTGAAAAAATTGAGCGTGAGAGCCAAATGAATCGAAAGATTCATGTTTGGTTTGGGAAGGGGTTATGAAAATTTTGTAATGAATGGCAAGATAATCTACTTTCATTAAGTGATTTATTAGATAATCGAAAACAGAGGATTTTGACTACTATTCGTAATTCGGAAGAATTGCAGGGGGGGGCAATCGAGCAGCTCGAAAAAGCCCGGGCTCGCTTACGAAAAATAGAAATGGAGGCGGATCAGTATCGAGCAAAGGGATACTCGGAGATAGAACAAGAAAAGGTGAATTTGATTCATTCAACTTCTAAGACTTTGGACCAATTAGAAAATTACAAAAATGAAACCATTCATTTTGAACAACAAACAGCGATTACTCAAGTCCGCCAACGGGTTCTCCAACGAGCCTTACAAGGAGCTTTAGGAACTCTGAATAGTTGTTTGACTGATGAGTTGCATTTCCATACTGTTAGTGCTAATATTGCCATGTTCGGAGTGATGAAAGAAAGAAAGGATTAGGACCTTTCTTTGATGTTTCTTTTACTGGAGGCATTATTTTCAAAAAATTCAGAAAATACGTATGGTAACTATTCGAGCCGACGAGATTAGTAATATTATCCGTGAACGTATTCAAGAATATAAAAGCGAAGTAAAGGTTGTCAATATCGGTAGCGTACTTCAAGTAGGTGATGGCATTGCTCGTATTTTTGGTCTTCATGACGTCATGTCAGGTGAATTAGTAGAATTTGAAGAGGGTACAATCGGTATTGCCTTGAATCTGGAAGCAAAGAATGTTGGTGTTGTATTAATGGGTGATGGTTTAATGATACAAGAGGGAAGCTCTGTAAAAGCAACAGGAAAAATTGCTCAGATACCCGTGAGCGAGGCTTTTTTGGGTCGTGTTATAAACGCTCTAGCTAAACCTATTGATGGTCGAGGTGAAATTCCCGCTTCTGAATCTCGCTTAATTGAATCTCCCGGGCCCGGTATTATTTCGAGACGTTCGGTATATGAGCCTCTTCAAACAGGCCTTATTGCTATTGATTCGATGATCCCTATAGGGCGCGGTCAACGAGAATTAATTATTGGGGATAGACAGACCGGTAAAACAGCCGTGGCCACGGATACAATTCTAAACCAACAAGGACAAAATGTAATCTGTGTTTACGTAGCTATTGGTCAAAGAGCATCCTCCGTGGCTCAGGTACTTGCCGCTTTACAGAAAAGAGGGGCAATGGAGTACACTATTATAGTAGCCGAAATGGCGGATTCTCCGGCTACATTACAATATCTGGCTCCTTATACAGGAGCGGCTCTGGCCGAATATTTTATGTACCGTGAACGACACACTTTAATCATTTATGATGATCTCTCCAAACAAGCGCAGGCTTATCGTCAAATGTCTCTTTTATTACGACGACCACCCGGCCGGGAAGCTTATCCAGGAGATGTTTTTTATTTGCATTCGCGCCTTTTGGAAAGAGCCGCTAAATTAAGTTCTCGCTTAGGTGAAGGAAGCATGACTGCTTTACCAATAGTCGAGACACAATCAGGAGACGTTTCGGCTTATATTCCTACTAATGTAATTTCTATTACAGATGGACAAATTTTCTTATCCGCCGATTTATTCAATGCTGGAATACGGCCTGCTATTAATGTGGGTATTTCAGTTTCTCGAGTCGGATCCGCAGCTCAAATTAAAGCTATGAAACAAGTAGCTGGTAAATTAAAGTTGGAATTGGCACAATTCGTAGAATTAGAAGCCTTTGCGCAATTCGCCTCAGATCTCGATAAAGGTACGCAGAATCAATTGGCAAGAGGTCGACGATTACGTGAGTTGCTTAAACAATCTCAATCGTCGCCTCTCACGGTCGAGGAACAGATAATGACTATTTTTACCGGAACGAATGGTTATCTTGATTCATTAGAAATTGGACAAGTAAGGAAATTTCTCGAGGACTTACGGAAGTACATAAAAAACAATAAACCTCAGTTTCGCGAAATAATCTCTTCTACCAAAACATTCACCGACGAAATGAAAGTCCTTTTGAAAGAAGTTATTCAGGAACAGACGGAACGCTTTTTGCTTCAAGAACAAGCATAAGGAAATGGATCCTTATTTCATTTTTTTTTAAAGAACAAAATTTCTTAGAATTGGAATCTATTGGAATAAATAATTAAATAAAAAAAAATACTCATTATTAGAATAGTTAAACAATAATATTTGAAAAAACTATTTCAATAAAATAGAAAAAAAGAATAAAAATAGGATTCTAGATATATATCTATATTTATATCTATACGAGAGATGTATTATAGATGTATTTAAAGTCGACGGATTTTCTAGAAAATCAACTAAAAGACAAAATATCTACATTTTAGAGAATAGAATTCTAGAAAATAAACAATTCTATACATTTTTTTAATTCTATACTAGAATATTAATAATATTAATTATAGAACTATTAAT
>ENA-ORSX01001087-ORSX01001087.1-human-gut-metagenome-genome-assembly--contig:-NODE-1087-length-21659-cov-21.559896_pt1 | contig 21659 bp, 19 predicted proteins | sample MGYA00241904_ERZ509172 | MGnify/ENA primary metagenome ERZ509172 (study PRJEB26280, sample SAMEA2338795) | human gut metagenome | biome: human gut; feature: human-associated habitat; material: faeces...
GGGAGCCGCCGAAACCGCCACCGCCGCCGCGGAAGCTTCCTCCGCCGCCAAAGCTGCCGCCTCCAAATCCGCCGCCGCTGCGCGGAGGCCGGGGCGGGCGCGGGCCGGGACGCGGCCCCGGCGGGGGCGGCGGGCCCCTATGGTGGTGATGATGGCCGCCCATCATACTGCCCAGGAAAAAGCCCGTGCCGAACGAAGGGCCGCTGTAATAAGTGCTGTAACGGCCGCCGCGCCGGCGGCGCGGCCCGCTGAACGCGCCGATGAGCGCCAGCACGATCACGAGGAACACGATCATCCCAAAAATGCTGAAGCCGCCGTCGTCCCGGTAACCGTCGTCATAGCCATATCCGTATCCATAGTCGTAGTCCGGCTGCGGCACGGGAGACGGATTCGCCGCGCCGCCTGTGCTGCCGTCGTAGCCGTAGATGCTGCTCACAGCGTCATACAGGGACGCAAATGTTTTTTTCACACCGGCGTCATAGTTTTTATCCGCGAAGTCCGGCTCCAGGTCCTCCTGTAAAATGCGGCTGAGCGTACTGGTTGGCAGCAGCGTTTCCAGCCCGCTGCCCTGTATGCACTGGTAATCGTCGTCCCCGACGGAAAGCAGCAGCAAAACGCCGTTGTTTTTTTCGGCACTGCCAATGCCCCAGGCGTTGGCCATATCATAGGCGTACTGCTCCATCGAAACACCGCCTGTGTCCTGCACCACCGTCACGACGATCTGCGCGCCCGTAGCATTATACAAACCGTCATTTTTACTCAAAATATCACTCTTAGTATCACCCGAAAGCACACCAACGTAATCGTTGACGTAAAAATCAGATGTTGGGTCCGGAACCGACGCGGCAAATGCCGTGGCCGAAACCAGCAGCGACAGCACGGCCAGCAGCGCCGTACCGCGCAGAAATCGTTGGATTTTCTTCATGGATGCTCCTTTTCAATGTAGGGCCGCACTCAGGCGGAAAATTCTTCCGCCTGTACGCCTGTCAGGCCGGCGATGAGCGACGCCGGGAAGCCGGACAGCTTTTTTTGCGCAGCGCGGGCCTGCTCATTGTATGCGTCCGCCGAATTGTCGATGATATTGCCACGGCTCAAAAATTCCGACCACTGTGTTTGCAGCACGCTGCCCTTATCGTCGCCGGAGACCTTTCGCGTCTCCTCATACAGCATGCCGACAGACGCGGTGAGGGCCGCGTTTGCGGCGTATTCCTGTGCCGGCCCCTCCGCGGCCTCCAGCGCCTCCACGGCCCGTTTTGCCGTCTTCACGGACGCGGCATCCGCGCCCAGCGCCGCTTCACCCTCGGCGATGATATTCTGCGCGGCGGCGGCGCGCAGCGCCAGGTCCCCCGCGATATTCTGCGCGTATGCCTCATTCACGCTGCGGGCCGCGCTGCTCAGCTTGGCCCCGCCGATGCCGAAAGTACCGCCCAAAATGGCAGCCGCCAGCACCACGCAGGCCAGCGCACGGTTTTCTTTCCAGTTTTTCACGCTATCCTCCCGCATTTTCTCTTATTCTCGTCACAAGTACAAACTCAGCGGGCGATCTCCAGCAGCTTCGCTTTCAGCTCGCCCTCGATGCGGCCCAGCTCCGTTTCGGCCGCAGCGCGCTTCTCTCTGCCTTCGTTCTGGATCTTCACGACCTCGTCCAGCGTTTCGATCAGGCTGCGGTTCGTCTGCTGCAGCGTCTCGATGTCCACGATGCCGCGCTCAGATTCCTTTGCCGCAGCGATGGTACCCTGCTTGAGCGTGGCCGCGTTTTTCTTCAGCAGCTCGTTGGTCATGTCTGTAACGGCACGCTGCGCCTCAATGGCCTGCTGGGAATGGGCCAGACCCAGCGCAAGCACCATCTGGCTCTTCCACAGGGGAATGGTGTTGACGATAGAGGTCTGGATTTTTTCCGCCATCATCGTGTCGTTGGACTGGATCAGGCGGATCTGCGGGGACATCTGCACCGAGATGTTGCGCGTCAGCTCCAGATCGTACAGCTTCTTTTCAAAGCGCGTGCACATATCGTCCAGGTCCTTGGCTGCCTGAGCGTCCTCGGGCAGGCCTGATTTTTTCGCCTTTTCGATCAGGGCGGGCAATTCGTTTGCGCGCACCTCCGCCAGCTTTTTCTTACCGGCCAGAATGTACATCGTCAGCTCCTTGAAATACACAAGGTTCATCTCGTACATTTTGTCCAGCATGGCGATATCCTTCAGAAGCTGTACCTGATGGCCCTCCAGCACAGCCTCGATCTTATCCACGTTGGTCTCCACCTTGGCATACTTCGCCTTAAAGGTATCCAGCGAATTGGTGGCCTTGCGGAAAAAGCCCATGATGCCCTTGGGCGCTTCCTCGGTGGCGTCGAAGCTCTTAAGCTCCGTCACCAGGCCCGTGACCATCTCGCCGACCTCGCCCAGGTCCTTGGTGCGGATATTTTCCAACGTGCTGCTGGAAAAATCGGCCACTTTTTTCTGGCTGGCCGCGCCGTACTGCAGCACCACCGTGGAATTGCGCAGATCGATTTTTTCCGCGAATTCGTCCACTGCCTTTTTCTCTTCGGGCGAAAGGCCCGCGTCCATGGGCTCCGGCTCCACTGCAGGTTTCTTTTCCTCCTGCGCAGGGGGGGCGGGCTCCGGGTCCAGCGTCAGTGTGGGAACGGCGGGAGCAGAGAGGTCCGGCTCCAGGGTAAGCGCGGGTGCGGTTTGTTTTTCTTCCATGATCGTTTTGTTCCTTTCTGAATGAGGTATCGGGACCGCCCGGGTCATGACAATTTCAAATTATTTTTGCCGGAAAGGCCGTCGCCGGAGAGCATTCCGTCCAGCACGGCGATGTCGGAGGAAACATCCAGTACCTCGCCCGCGAACAGCGCGTCCAGCTGCGCTTCAAAAGCGGAGGCAATGGTTCCGGCGTTCTTCTCCACGTCGGACATCAGGCTTTTAGCGTTTTCGCCGCCCGCGCCGCTGGCCGAAAGGTCGGCATAGGTGGTCAATATCTTAACGGCCGTGGGCAGATAATAGGTGACGAACTTGCGGATATCCCGGCCTTTTTCCGGATGCTCGCGCACCTGCTGCAAAATGGCCGCGCCCGCTTTCTCCATGCGGCTGATCTGCGCCGAGAGCGCCGCGGCCGGAATGCGGGCGTTCAGCACCTCCAGCTTCTCCAGATCGTCCCGCGCCTTTTCCAGCGCGGCGTCCAGCGCCTCCTCGCCCGTTGCGAAGGGGTCCTCCGGCGCGGGCACCATCACCACACGGGGCGGGATTTTTTTGTCCGACAGAAAATATGCGCCCGCCGCAACGGCACACGCGCCCAAAAAGCCCGGCAGGCTGTATACGGGCAGCACAGCCGCGCACACCAGAAATGCGCCCGCCGCAATGTACAGCGGCAGCGCGGAGCGTATTTTCTTTTCCACCATTTTTCCTGCCATCGAGCGGCCTCCCTGCCACAGCGCTTTATGCGCATGAATGTTACTATTTATATTACATTCAAACGGCTTAAAATGCAAGAAAAACCGGGCATGCGGCCCGGTTTTTACACTTTGTTTATAATCTGCCCGCGCGGGGTCAGAAATCCTCAAAATCATGGGGCAGCCGGTCGAGATATACCGCAGAAAAAATGACCGATGCGCCCACGAACAGGAAAAACAGCCCCACCATCACCGTCCAGGCCGCCATGCTGCCCAGCGGGCTGGCCAGCATAAATATCCCCACCGCGAATTTTACGGCAGCGTCACCCGCACAGCAGCCCCATGGCTGGCCGGACGCACGCCGCCGCAGCGCGTCCCTCAGGCGCAGCGCGCCGAAGGCCACTGCCCACACGCCCAGCACCACAGCGATGAACATCAGCGAAAGCGTGCGGTTGAGCAGGAATACCAGCCCCACCGCGACATTCACAAAGCCCTGCAGTTTGCGCATGCCGGGTATGTACTCTGGCAAAAAGCTCTTTGCCAGAAAACCTGAAGCCACCTCGCACAGGCCCAGCCCCAGGATTGCAGCGCCGATGCAAAGAGGCAATATCTTCGCCACCCGGCCCGGCCAGACCAGCGCCGTCAGCCCCAGCACGCACAGCAGCGCGCCGCCCGCCAGCGGCAGCCATTTCATATGCTTGAAATCCTCGATCAATGACATCCTCCCCCTTTTACGCGGTCAGCTTCCCGGCTGTGCGCCGGCGGCCACCGCCCCCTCTTCCTGTGTTTCCTCTTCGATCTCGGCCGTCACGCCCTCCACGTTGAACGCGCCCGACATGCGCCGCGCGCCGGACTCCGTATAGCTGAACACCACACGGTACCGCGCACCCGTGGCCAGCCCTGTGAACGTATAGCTCTGCACCGTACCGTCGCAGGTGAAATACACGGTTTCCAGATATTCCGCTCTGCCGTCCGCCAGTTTCCACAACGCGAATTTCGCGTCCTTGCGGGAGGTCTGGGCGTCCAACTCTGCCCTTACGCGGACTGTGATTTCGCCTGCCGTGCAAAGATCCCGCGTGCGGCAGGAATTTACCGTCGTGAACGCGCCGGAGAGCACGCCCGCGTCCAGCAGCGTATTGATCGTGCTGTCCGTCTGCGGCGCCGCCAGCGTGGCGGGCAGTGCGATATCGCCGCCCGCGGCCGCGCGCACGGCATCGGCGCGCGGAGCCGCCCGGGTTCCATCTTGGGTTTCACTTTGCGAAAAACGGCCTTCGCCGCTCTCATGAGGCGCTCCGCCGCAGCCTGCCAAAGCCACGCACAGCAGCATAGCGGCGAACAATGGCGCATATTTTATCTTCTGGGGCTTCATCTGCATCCCTCCGGTTTTGACTTTTGGCGCGGGAGGCGTTACAATAAAGAAAGCTGTATTCTTTCCTTCATGCCGCCTCTGCGTCTGGAATACAGTTAGTATGCGGTGAAGCCACAAAAAATAAACATCGAAACAATAAGGAGTTGTACTATGGACCCCCTTGAACCTGTCCGGTTTGTAAAGCACGGATGCGTTTGCTTTGAATCCGACGACGCCGTAGTGTATGTAGACCCATATAAGGTGCCTGACGACGCCCACGACGCGGACCTGATCGTGATCACCCACAGCCACGGCGACCACTATTCGCCGGAGGACATCGAGCGGGTGCGCAAAGAGGACACCTGCTTTGCCACCACGGCGGAGGTGGCGCGCCTGCTGGAGCGTGATTTCGGCATCGACGACGATTATATCAGCGAACTGAGCTTTGAAGCGCCCCGCATCGGCTTTGAATGCGGCGCGGTGCTGGAACCGGTGGCCGCAGAAAACAAAAACCACCCCGTCAGCTTCGGCTTCGGCCTCGTGTTGGAGTTCGCAGGGTTCACCTATTACCTCTCCGGCGACACCGACGTCTTGGTGGACAATGTCCAATGCGACGTGCTGTTTGTGGTGTGCGACGGCATCTGGAACATGCCGGACTATGAAAAATCAGTGCCCGCACAAGTGGCGGCCATGGACGTGCTGCCCGGGCTTGTGGTGCCGTACCACTACGGCGTGGACGCACCCTCCACAAAGGAAAACGGGGCGCGGTTGTGCGCCGCGCTCACAGCCGCAGGCATTCCTTGCCGGGAATGGAAAAAGGGGCTGTTCTGACACTCTGGCGGAATGCCGCGTTTTATCCGTCCTGCCGCGCTCTCTGTAAAGAGGGCGCTTTAGCTTGGCGCAAAAGCTGCCTACGAACAGGGCCTGTGGCCCCGTTCGCCGCGCACGGCGCGGGGTTATTTTAAATGAAAAAGGAGTTCTCCACCCCTTTTTCAAGCTTTTTCCCCGGACATTTCTTTTACCTCTTTGCCTTCTTCAACCATCTGCCGCGCCCTCTGTAAAGAGGGCGCTTTTTTCGTATTCTCCGCGTTACGGTTCCGTCTGCCCGATGCCGTTGGCCTGGGCCAGAGCCGCACATTCCGCCTGCATCAGTGCCGCATATTCGCCGCCGCTGTACAGGCTGGCATAACGGTACAGCGCGTAGCCGTCTGCGCCGCGCACGGAAAGCGTGCGCGCCATATCGGCCAGATTATGGCCGCTGGCCCACTCCCCGCTCTCTGTGGCGGAGCCGTCCCCCGCGCCGATACGGTATGCGCCCAGCCCGAATGCCAGCGAAACCGAATCGTCCCGGGGCATGGCCAGCCATTCGTCCACGATATTCTCGAACGCGAACCGGGCCGAGCCATTCTGCAGCGTATAATTGTAGCCCCAGTAGACCTGCGGCATGATGTAGTCCACATAACCGGGCGTGGAAAGCCACAGCGCCACGTCCGAATACTGCTGGCTGTAATTGTTGTCGTTGTTGCCCTGCGGGCTGATGCCGAAAACCGCCTCCGACTTTACCGCCTTGACGGCGGCGTATACCTTCTGCACCAGCGTGTTGACGTTGGCGCGCCGCCATTCGGCCAGGTCCTGTCCCCCGCCGTACCGCGCGTAACTCTCCGTGTCGAACGCTTCGTCTGTGGTGGGATAAAAGTAGTCGTCGAACTGAATTCCGTCCACGTCATAATTCTGCACGATCTCCGTTACGCCCTGCACCACCATGTCCTGCACCTCGGGCAGAGCGGGGTCGTAGTACAGCCCGCCGTTCGCCTCCAGCGCCCAGCCCTCGTGTAGAAGCGCCGGGTTGTCCGCCGCCAGCTCGCCGGGGGGCATGGTGTCGTTGAGCCGCACGCGGTACGGGTTCACCCATGCCTCGATGGCAAGGCCGCGGGCGTGGGCCTGCTCCACAAAAATGGCCAGCGGGTCATAGCCGGGGTCCTGCCCCTGCACGCCCGTTACAAGGTGGCTCCAGGGATACACTGCGCTGGGGTACACCGCGTCCCCGAAAGGGCGCACCTGCACGATGACGGTGTTCAGCCCCAGAGCCGCGCAGTTGTCCAGCAGCGAGCCCACCGACGCGGCAAAGCCCTGCGCGCCGGAGGTATCGAACATCGGCCATTCCAGATAGCTCACCCACATGGCGCGGTACGCCACGGGCGCGGCCATGGCCTCCGGCTCGCCCCCCGCCTGCATACCGGACGGCACAGAGGTAAAATCCTCCCGGGGCGCGCCGGGCTCCCCGCCGCCCGCCTGCCGCGCGGGCGCGCATGCGGCCAGCAGACACAGGCAGGCGGCTGCCGCAGCGGTTCTCAACAGTTTTTTCATGCTCTCGGTTCCCTTTCCCCATAACGCTGTGCCCGCTCCCAAAAGGCAGGACATGCATCATCGTATGCACGGGGCCCGCCGGAATATGTCTGCCCGGGCCCGCACGGCGCGGTCACGCCTCCTGATACAGCAAAAAAGCCAGAAGGCCCTGCACCGCCGCCACCGCAATGATGATGCACGCGGCCAGCATCTGCGGCACGGGCAGAAAACTGCCCACAAGCAGCACCAGCCCGCACACCATCACCAGAAACGCTGCCTTATGCAGGCCGTTTTCCGGAACGGAAGCCTTGAAATACGGCCATGCAAACACAGGCCACGACGCGGCCGCACACACGATGCCCACAATACCCGGCACCATGCCCAGCACCGTCAGAAGCGCGGCCGCCAGGCAGAAATTGCGGCCGCGGGGGTCCTCTTTTAGATTTGTGGCCAGCATCAGCATCATCACGCCCGCCGCGACGGTCGCGATATTGAACACAAGGTCCGCCCGGATGCTGAACAGCAGCATCGCGCCGCCCAAAATATTCAGCGCTGCCGACAGAATGCCGATGCCGTAAAATGTCTTGCGCGTGATATTCATAAATATATGCTCCCTTTCCGGCGTACCGCCACGCGGCCTGTGCGCTGTGAAAACGCCGGAGCTTCTTTTGTACAGATAATATCAGTATAGCATACTCCGTATTTTTTTCAAAGCCTCGTCTGCGAAAAGGAGCGAAAAAGCGCGCCGCGGCGAAAGATATGCCTTTCGCCGCGGCGCGTTTGCAGTCCAATTTTATTTCCCGGGCAGGGCGGGCCTTCACACCCCGGCCGGGGCCGGTTCACTGAGCAGGCCTGTGGAGTAGCTGCGGTCGCCCACAGCCGCGGCCAGCGCCTCCTTGGTGCTGCGGCCCTCCCAGTAAGCGGCCGCTGCCTTCAGGTATCCTGCAGCCAGCCGGGCCGATTCCCCGCACAGCGCCTCGGGGCCCGCGTCCATCTGTGCATGCGTATAGGGGTTTTCCCAATGCTCCGCAAAGCCGTCCGCCGGGCGTCGGGCGGGCGTCATGTGGGAAAGTCCGTAGCCGGGCTTGTGCAGCACCAGCCGTTCCGCCGCCCAGACCAGCGCCCGCTTGCCGCCGTGAGGCGACAGGAACAGCCTGTGCAGGGCGTGGAAATCATGGAAGGAATCCGCCAGTGCCTCATGCGGGATATCCATGCGGTAAACCTGCGCCACCGCGTCATGAAGCATTTGCGTCACTTCGGCCAGCTCCTGAGGCGGCAGCCCCGGAGCGGCAGTTCCCGCCGGAACGGCGGGTGAGCCGCAGTCCTGCTCATGGAACATACTGTCCATGGCCACCTCGCAGAAGCCGTGCCCCTCGGGGATGTTGAACTGTCCCTGCGGCCCGCACTGGAACGCCACATACGGATGCATCACGGAATCCGCCGCGTAATGCGCCAGAAAGCCCAGCGCATAGCTGCGCTGGGCGGGCGTGGAGGCCGCGAAAATCATTGTGCGCAGGAACCGGCCGCATTGTTCGTCGTGCATGCGGCCGCCCAGTTCCGGCAGCGGCCAGGGCCGTTTGGCGGAAAGCACACGGTAAGCAAACAGCGGGTCCGGCCCGTTGGCGCCCATTTCATAGGCCGCCGTACTGGGCGCATGCTCCCCGCTTTGTGCCAGCGCCGCGCGGGCGATGCGGATATGTGTATATGCTTCGGGCATATCGATCAAAACCTTTCGCGTTGGGGTCTTCGGGCGGGGCCCCGCCCCTCCCGCACATGGGCAGTACGGATTTTTTACTTCCCCGCGCCCTCTTTTTTCAGCATGCGGGGCAGCACGCCGAAGTAAAGCACCGCGCCCACCAGGAAGATGAGCAGAACTGACAATACGCCCCAGGGCGATGCCTCCTGCTGCGCGGCGGCCAACACGGCCTCGGGGGCCGTCTCCGGCGTAAGGCTCTGCCTGCCCAGCAGCACCACGGTGGCGATCTGCGTCACGAAGCCCATCAGCGCCGGGCCCATGACGGACGAAAACTTGCCGAAGATATCGAAAAAGCCGAAGTACTCGCCCGAACGGTTCTTGTCCGGAAGCATTTTTCCGAACATACTGCGGGACAGCGCCTGGATGCCGCCCTGACTGGTAGCCACCAGAATGGCCAGCACCCAGAACTGCCAGGTCTCGCGCACAAAAAAGCCGAACACGCAAATGCCCATGTAGATACAGATTCCCACGCCCACCATCACGCGCGCGCCGAATTTACCGGCCAGCTTGATGTACATCAGGCAGAACGGCAGGCCTAGGATCTGCACCAGCAGCAGCGCAAGCATCATCTCGGTGTCGCCCAGACCCAGCTGGGCGCCGTAGGAGGTGCTCATGTGGATAATGGTGCCCACGCCGTCGATGTAAAAGAAATAGGCGAGCATGAACACAAAAATGGATTTATGGCCGAAGATGTCCTTCAGCGTGGCCCACAGCCCCCGCAGGGTCTTGCGAATGGCGCCCTTTTCGTGGGGCTGATAGCTTTTCTGCTCCACGTTTTTCAGCAGCGGCCAACTGAACGCGGCCCACCACACGGCCGTAAAGCCGAAGATGAAAGACAGGCAGTACAGCATATCCACGCCCACGGCGTTCATCACAAGAAAAATGAGCAGCGGGATGGTGGAGCCGCCAATATAGCCCAGGCCGTAGCCCATGGTGGAGACGCGGTCCATACGCTCTTCGGTGGTGACGTCGGGTAAAAAGCTGTCGTAGTACAGGTTCGCGCCCGAAAAGCCGATCTGGCTGATGACATACAGGATCAGGATGGCTGTGCCCACGGCCTCGGCCACCCCGGTATTTTCCGCAAAGCCCGTCATGGGCGTAACGGCAAGCCCCGCGCAGGCCAGCACACCCACGGCCAGAAAAACAAAAAACATCTTTTTTCGCATGCCTTTAAAATCGCCCAGCGCGCCGATAACCGGCGCCAGCAGCGCCGAAATAAGCATGGCGATGCTGGTGACATAGCCCCAGATGCTCATGGCCGACGTGGTGTTGCGCATAAAGCCCGCCACCGACGAAAAAAAGATCGGCAGCAGCGTGACAACGATCACCGAATGGGCGCTGTTGGCCCAATCGTACATCATCCAGCTTTTTTCTTCCTTGGTATACCCTTTCAGCATCGGTACGCACCTCGTCTTATTCAGATTCGCGAAAAAACCTTACTGTACCATGACGCCGCAAAGCGCCCCCAACAAAACCGCACCTGCTGCGGTTTTGCATGGTTCAATGTTCTCAAAGCCCTGTGCGCCGGCACAGGGGCGTGTGCAGCGCACACGCGCAGCCGCGCAAGCGGCGGCGGCTTTAAGGTTAGTATATCACATAGAAAAGTGTACCATCCCCGCAGGCAAATCACAAGTAGTTTCGCTGTTTTACAGAAATATTACCCGCCTTCCGGCAGCCTTTTGTTCCCGGTTTTATAAAATTTACAGCAAATCTTTAGAAATTCTTTGGATTTTCCCCCCGCGCCTTTTTAGATTGCGGTTTTATACTAAAACACGTTGAAGACAAGCCGCCCGGCGCGCCGGGCGGGGCAAAAAGGCGGGAGGGGTTTCCAATGACGGAACAGGCGTTTGAAGCGATGGTACGGCAATATGAAAAGCTGGTATATACGGTGTGCTGCCAGCTGGTGCACGACCATCAGCTGGCCGAGGATCTTTCGCAGGAGACGTTTGTCTCGGCCTATCTGCATATGGAAAGCTGTCCGCCGGGCGCGGAAAAGCCCTGGCTGTGCCGCATTGCGGTGAACAAGGCAAAGGATCATCTGAAAAGCGCCTACAACCGCCGCATGGCCGTGACCGAGGCCCCCGGCGATACCGCTCCGGCGCTGGCCGCCGCGCAGAACGCCCCCAGCCTGGAGGCTGAGTGCGAAACACGCGCCGACGCCGGCCTTGCGCGGGAGTGCATCGAGGGCCTGGCGGAACCGTACCGCACGGTGTCGGTATTGTATTTCATGCAGGAATGGCCCGTGGAGGCCATTGCACGGCAGCTGGGCCGCATGCCCAAGACCGTGCACACCCAGCTTTACCGCGCCAAAAAAATGCTGCGGCGGGAGCTGGCGGCGGTGGGCTGAGCGCATACGGGCGCAGAAGGTTCTTTCTCTCTGTCCGGGTTTTGTGCTATATTAAGTAAATAGTATCGATATACGAAGCACGATGCCGCCCAGCCGCCCGCCGGGCGCGCGGCATACCGCATCGCAGCCGGACAAAAGGAGAAACGCATGGAAACGCATATTCTTGTTGTGGAGGACGACGCCGAGATCCGCGAGGGCGTCGCCATTTACCTGAAAAACCAGGGCTATACTGTACACGGTGCGGCCAACGGCGCCCAGGGGCTGGAGCTTGCCCGGCAGCTGCCCATCCATCTGGCCGTTGTGGATGTGATGATGCCCGTGATGGACGGCATCACCATGGTGATGAAGCTGCGGGACGAGGGCTGCGAGTTCCCCGTCATCATGTTGTCGGCCAAATCCGAGGACATTGATAAGATCACCGGGCTGAACATCGGCGCGGACGATTACGTCACCAAGCCTTTCGTGCCCATGGAACTTCTGGCCCGGGTGCACTCCCACCTGCGCCGGTACGAAAAATTTCTGCGGGCGATGGGCGCAGCCGCTGCGCCCGCCCTGCGCACCTATGTCATCGGCGGGCTGGAGCTGTGCGAGGACACCGCGGAGCTGACCGTGGACGGCACGCCCGTAAAGCTGACGCCGCTGGATTTCAAAATTCTGGCGCTGCTGATGAAAAACCCTGGGCGCGTGTTCTCCGCCGAGGAGATATACGAGCGCGTTTGGAACGAACGCGCCGTCAGCACGGATACCATCATGGTGCACATCCGCAACATCCGTGAAAAGATAGAATACAATCCCAGGGAACCGAAATATTTGAAAGTGGTGTGGGGCATTGGGTACAAGATCGAAAAGTAAGGCGGCCGCAGGGCTGCTTTCCGCACTTTTGCTGCTGGCGCTGGCCGTGGGGCTTCTGGCCGGGCTGCGTCCGCTGTACGCCCGCGCTCAGGAACAGGGCGTCCTGTTTTATTATTACGATCCCTTTGTGGAAAACATCCAGACGGCCAACCATACGCTGTACTGGCGGGCCCGCGAGCAGTGGGAGGGCAAGGAGTTTGAGCCGTCGGAGCTTTTGCTGAGCGACGCGAACGCCGCTGTTTACGCCGCACGGGAGGCCGGGGAGGACTTCGTGCTGGGCTACGCCGGCGCGGCCGGTGACGAAAGCGGCGGCACCAACGCCTCCTACGGCGGGCTGGACGTTTACGCGCCCGATGCCATCTCCGCGCTGGACGCTTTCAACGCCAGCGTGAAAGCCCATGCCGACGAGCTGGCGGGCAGCTGGGGCAATCTGTTTTACGCCGTGACGGACGACGCAACGGGCAAAACATACACCAACACGGAAGCCGGGCTTGGCGGCTTTCTTTCGGACGACCCCGCCAAAAACGGCTTCGACGCCGCCCAGTGGCGTTATGTGCTGGCGCTCCGCTTCGACGCGCAGGGCAATATGTCCTATGCAGCCTCCTATCTGGGCGAGGAGGGCCAGCAGGACTTTTCCGCTTCTATCTGGAACACGGATATGCAGGCCTACGGCACCGACGCCATACGCCGGCATCTTGACCTGGACGTTCTGTCCTACTACGATCTTTCCGCTCCCAAAAGCGTGACCTTCGTCTACGGGGTCCCGCGGGTATTCGCGGCTTCGGATGACATCAGCTGGTATATCGCAACGTCTCAGGAGCGCTCCTTCATCAACCACGCCTTCGATCCCCTGTTTGCGGCTGCATTGGCCCTTTCGGCGCTTCTGGCCCTGTGGTTCGGCCGCCGGCGCGGCAGCGGGCTGGGCGGCGGCTGGCTGTGCCGTGTGCCGCTGGAGCTGGTACTGCTGGCCCTCGGCTGCGCGGTGCTGATGAACGGCGTCCCCTCCAGCGCTGTAACAAGCAATTTCGACGGCAGCATCGCCGCCGTGCTGCGGGACGAATTCAGCGTGGACCTGCCCTCCGCGGCCAACACCATGGCGAACCTGCTGTGCGCGGGGCTTCTGTTCCTGTTTTTGGAGGTGACGTTTATGTCTGTTCTCGCGCTGCGCCAGGGCCTGGCCTGGGACGGTTGGCTGGGCTATCTGAAAAACCGCAGCCTGGCCGCACGGGCCGTGCGCGCTTTGCTGCGGGGCGCGGGGCGCGTCTGGCGTGCCGTGAGCGGCACGCTGGGGCGCATGTGGCGCGCCCTCACCGCCATCGACCTGCGGGACCCCGCTGAAAAAACGCTGCTTCGCCTGCTGGCCGTAAATTTCGCCATCGTCACGTTCATCTGCTGCTTCTGGTTCCTGGGCATTGCGGGAACCGTGATCTACACGGTGGTGTTGTTCTTCCTGCTGCGCCGCCGTGCCAACCGCATCCAGCAGGACTACGCGGCCCTGCTGGCCGCCGCCCGGCGCATGGCCGGCGGAGACCTGGCCACGCCTGTGGAGGGAGACATGGGCCTGTTCGACCCGCTGAAGGACGAATTGAACCAGGTGCGCGCGGGCTTTGAAAAGGCCGTCGCCGCCGAAGTGCGCAGCCAGAACATGAAGACCGAGCTGATCACCAACGTCTCACACGACCTGAAAACGCCGCTGACCGCCATCATCACCTATGTGGACCTGCTCAAGGACCCCGCCCTTTCTGCCGAAGACCGGGCCAAATACATTGAAACACTGGACAAAAAATCCCAGCGGCTCAAGCGGCTGATCGAGGACCTGTTTGAGGTGAGCAAGGCCGCCACACGGAACGTGGCCATGCATTACGCTGAAGTAGATCTGGCCGCGCTGCTCAAGCAGGTCCAGTACGAGCTGGCCGACAAAACCGAAGCCAGCGGCATCGATTTCCGCTGGCAGCTCCCGGAGGAGCGCATGCCTCTGGTGCTGGACGGGCAAAAGACCTGCCGCATCTTTGAGAACCTGGTGGTGAACATCACCAAATACGGCATGCCCGGCACCCGGGCTTATATCACGCTGATGCCGCAGGAGCACGGCGCGCAGGTGGTGTTCAAAAACATTTCCGCCACCGAGCTGGATTTCAGCGCGGAAGAGATCACCGACCGCTTTGTGCGGGGCGACCGTTCCCGCAACACCGAGGGCAGCGGCCTGGGCCTTGCCATTGCCAAGAGCTTTGCCGAACTGCAGGGCGGCACGTTCTCCATCACAGTGGACGGCGACCTGTTCAAGGCCACGGTAACGCTGCCCGACACGAACCAGCCCGAGCAGCCGGAAACACTCCCGCTCCCCGCCGCGCCGGACGCAGACGCGCAAAGCGCCCCGCAGACGGGCGGCGCTCTGCCCGCAGGCATCTGAACCGTACGGATACAAATGAACAAGCCGCCGTTTCCCCGGACACGAAGTCCGGCGGAAACGGCGGTTTGCTTTTTATTCCGAAGGCCGCGCGCCCCACGCGCAGCGCAGCGCGTCCACAGCGGCCCGCAGCGCCCTCTCGTCCATATCGGAATAGCCCAGCACCACGGTGGCGGGCGGACAGTCCTCCGGGTGCTCCATATAATAGGCGGAAAGGCCGTTCACATGCACGCCGGCCCGCGCCGCCGCCTCCACCAGCTCCCGTTCCGTCATGCCGTTGTGCACCGCAGCCAGCAGGTGCAGCCCTGTGTGGCTGCCCCGCACCGCCACGCCATCCCGGCCGAAAGCGGCGTACAGCGCCTCCAGCAGCGCGTCCCGGCGGGCGCGGCAGGCGCTGCGCAGGCGGTTCAGATGCCGCGCGAAATGCCCTTCCTCCATAAAGCGGCACAGCGTCTGCTGCTCGAACCGCGACACCGTGGAGGAATACACGCCGTATTCGGCACGGTACATCTCCAGCACAGGCACCGGCAGCACCATATAGCCGATGCGCATGGACGGCGCCATGCTCTTGGAAAAGGTGCTCACATAGATTACCCGCCCCGCCTGGTCCAGCCCCTGCAGCGATGGAATGGGCCGGGTGTCGTAACGGAATTCGCTGTCGTAGTCATCCTCCACCACATAACGTCCCGGGGCCGCGCCCGCCCAGCGCAGCAGTTCCGTGCGCCGGGCAATGGGCATCGTTGCGCCCGTGGGGAACTGGTGGCTGGGCGTGACATACGCAAGCTGCGCGCCGCCGGCCTGCAGAGCGTCCAGCGTCATGCCGTCCCCGTCCACAGGCACGAACACCGTGCGCACGCCGTTGTTGCGCAGCACCTGCGCCGTGCGGGGATAGCCCGGATTTTCCACCGCAAAGGTGCTGGCGCAGAACAGCCGGGCCAGCAGGCCCACCAGATATTCGATGCCCGCGCCCACCACGATCTGCTCGGGCGCGCACACCACGCCCCGGTAAGCATGCAGATATTTGGCAATGGCCGCGCGCAGGGATGCATCGCCCTGGCGGGAGCCATGGTTCAGAAGCTCCGGATGGGCGGTGACTGTCTCGCGCTGGATGCGCGCCCAGGTCTTGAACGGAAACAGGGCAGTGTCCACACTGCCCGTGCCGAAATCATAGGCCCAGCGCTTTGCGGGCGGTTCCGGCGGCGCGGCCGGAGCCGGACGGACGGGTGCGTCCAGCTTTTCAATGCGGCATACCGTGAAGCCGCTTTTCGCGCGGGCCGCTATGTAGCCCTCCGCCACCAGCATTTGGTAGGCCGTTTCCACGGTGGAAACGCTCACCCGCAGGTCCGCTGCCAGGCGGCGCTTGCTGGGCAGCTTTTCCCCCGCCGCCAGCCCGCCGGAAGCGATCTCCTCCACGATATGGCGGTATAGCTGACGGTACAGCGGCGCGCCGTCCCCGCGCATCAGTCCCAGCGTAAAGCTTTCCATGCCTGTCCTCCAATCTGACCTTATAAAATATTCATAAATTGAGTATTTTAATCAGTTCACAATCTTCTATAATTGAGGATAAGCGAAAGCGGCGGCCCTGTCAACCGGAAATTCGCGGCGCAGGGCAAAAACAAAGAGGAGTGGTATTCATGGAAAAAACATCCAACCGGTTCACCGTGCGCAGGCTGGCCGTCACGGGCCTGCTGAGCGCTCTGGTATTCGTATTCAGCTGGATACAGATTCCCATCGGGGAGGTAGCGCGCATTCATCTGGGCAATGTGTTCTGCGCGCTGTCCGGCCTGCTGTTCGGGCCCCTGACGGGCGGCCTTGCCTCCGGCTTCGGCAGTATGCTGTTCGACTTTACGAATCCGCTGTACATCGCGGAAAGCTGGATCACATTCATCACAAAATTTTTCATCGGCTTTCTGGCCGGGCTCATCGCCCACCGGAGCGGTAATATCTCGCTGGGACGGGACGTGCTGGGCGCGTCCGTGGGCAGCGTGACGTATGTGGCGCTGTACCTGCTGAAATCCTTCATCATGAAATTTTACATCGAGGGGCAGGCTCTGGGCGCGGTGCAGACGCAGCTCGTGACAAAGGGCGTCACGTCCCTCATCAACGCGGTGCTGGCCGTGGTGGTGTCTGTGCTGCTGGCAAAAGCCGTGCGGCCCGCGCTGCGCAAGGCGGGCATTCTAAGCGAATAACCTCTGCCGACAGGCAAAAAGCACGGCCCGGAGCCTTCCGGGCCGTGCTTTTTTGTCCAATTCGGAAAAATATCGCAAATTTCAAAAAAGGGCTTTTCATCGGTGCCCGGATGGGCTAGAATAGCGTTTTGTGCAGGGCTGTTTTCGGCTCCGCGCGGCGCGGGGTACACGGCCCCGAAGCGCCGCTTTTCGGGAAAGGAAAGGTGCTTTTTTGGTTACGGATATGACTTCGGGCAGCCCCATGCGGCTGCTGCTCCGGTTTTCTCTGCCCATGCTGGTGGGCAATATCTTCCAGCAGTTTTACAGCATGGTGGACGCCATGATCGTGGGGCGCTTTGTGGGCGTGGACGCGCTGGCCGCCGTGGGCGCCACGGGCGGTATGTCGTTCCTGGTGCTGGGCTTTGTCATCGGGCTTGCCAACGGGTTCTGCGTGGTGGTGTCACAGCGCTTCGGCGCGCGGGACGAGGCCGGGCTGCGCCGGTGCGTGGCCATGACGATGCTGCTGTCCCTCATCGTCACCGCCGTGGCTACGGCGGCCAGCTTTCTTGGTACAGAACCGATGCTGCGCGCCATGAACACGCCGGAAAACATCTTCAGCGACAGCGCCGCATACATCGGCATCATCTTTCTGGGGCTGGGCGCGAGCCTGTTTTACAATCTGTTCTCCGGCCTGCTGCGCGCCGTGGGCGACAGCAAAACGCCGTTGTATTTCCTGTGCCTCTCCAGCGCGCTGAACGTCGTGCTGGACCTTCTGTTCGTTGTGACGTTCTCCATGGGCGTGGCGGGCGCCGCCTGGGCCACCATCCTTTCTCAGGGCGTTTCGGCGCTGCTGTGCCTGGTCTATATGCTGAAAAAATTCCCCATCCTGCGCACAGGCCGGGCCGACTGGGCCTGGCACGGCCCGATGGCGCGCCGCCTTGCCCGGATGGGCATTCCCACGGCGCTGTCCAACAGCGTAACGGCCATCGGCTGCATGATTTTACAGGTGACCATCAACGGCTTCGGCTCCACGGTGGTGGCGGCATACACCGCCGCCTCCAAGGTGGAGCAGCTGACGACGCAGCCCACGTTCACCTTCGGGCTGGCCGCAGCCACTTTTACCGCGCAGAACGCGGGCGCCGGCAAGCTGGGCCGCGTGAAGGACGGCGTGCGCAAGGCCACGGTGCTCAACCTCATTGCCGGGCTGGCCGCGGCCGTAGTGGTATGGCTGTTTGCCGCGCCCATCACCACCTGGTTCGTGGACCCGGGCGAGACGGCCGTCATCGCCGCGTCGGTACAGTTTTTAAATATCGAAGCGGTTTTCATTCTGGCCCTGGGCGTGCTGTTCGTTTACCGCAATGCGCTGCAAGGCCTGGGCAACGCCGTGATGCCGCTGGTTTCCGGCGGCGTGGAGCTCGCCATGCGCCTGGCCGCCGCCATCCTCCTCTCCCGCTTCCTGGGCTATGTCGGCGTGTGCCTGGCAAACCCGGTGGCCTGGACGGGCGCGGCCGTGATGCTGGTACCCGCCTATCTGGCCGAGCTGCGCCGCCAGCAAAACAACGCGCTGGCCCGCGCCCGCTGAGGCCGGCTCACAGGCCCGAACCGGACGTTTTTTGGCAAAAAACGCACAAACAGGAAGAAAACCCCGAAAAGCCACCGTTCTTTTTGAAAGAAAACGGTGGCTTTCCGCGTTACAATCGTGTACAATGGAAACGTTAGAATGCCCGTATTGTACACGAACGGGCCATCTTAGGAGGAAACGCCGTGCAACAGATCCAACGATATTTCCGCAAGGCCGGCAAAGCGCTGGCGCGCTTTTTCGGCCGCGTAAAGAAAGGCAGCCCCATCGACATCGCCATCCTGGTATGCGCCGCCGCGCTCATCATCGCGCTGCTCGCTATTCTTGTGATGTCCCTGCTGCCCGACGCCGCGCCCGTGGACGCCTCCTCGTCCGCACCGTCTTCGTCGTCTGTCTCCGCTTCCCAGAGCGGCAGCTATGACCCGGACGCGGACGCGCTGGACAAACAGGCCTACGACGGCACCATCCTGCCGGAGACTGCGGACGGCGGCCAGACGTACATTGACGAAACGATGTTTCTGGGCGATTCCAACACCTACCGTCTGGTGGCCTACGGCCTGACGACGTGGCAGAACAACCTGAGCGCCGTGGGCATGGGCATCCAGCATGTCACCAGCACGCCGTGCATGTACTTCAAGGGTTCATCCAGCCCGGTGTATGTCGCCAAGGCCGTCTCCATGATGCAGCCCCGGCGCATCGTCATCACATACGGCACCAATAACACCAATTCCACTGCGGACACATTCAAAAACCAGTACCGCAGTGCTCTGGAGGCCATCAAAAAGGAATGGCCCTACGCGGATATCATCATCAACGCCGTACCGCCCGTGGCGCAGACGCGCACGGGCGCGGCCGCCGCGCAGAAGGCCATCGACGAATTCAACAAGGCTCTGGCGGACCTTGCCAAGGAGGACGGCTACCGGTTCCTGAACAGCAGCGAGGCCCTGAAGGACCCCGCCACGGGCTTTGCCAGAGCTTCGTATATAATCGAGGACGGCCTGCATTTGAATGAGCAGGGCGCCAAAGCGCTGATCGACTATGTGCGCACGCACACCTACGAGACCGAGGACCGCCGCCCGGCGCTGACCACCATCCCCACGCACACGGCCACGCCGGAGGAGACCTTCAACCCGCAGGCGGCGTCCAGCAGCTCCAGCTCGTCCAGCTCCGAAGCCGAGGGCGTGACCGTCACGTTCTCCATCAAGGACGGCAAAGACGGCGGCTCGCTGTCCGGCACGCTGACGCAGAAGGTGAAGCCCGGCGAAACGTGCTCCACCGTGACGGCCACCGCCAAGGAAGGCTATTCGCTGGAATGGGGCTGCACCGAGGGACGCATTGAAAATGTGAACAACGGCACGCTGACCTTCACCGTGCCCGCAAACACAAAGCTGGAATCCATCAGTGTGTGGGTGACGTTCAAAAATAAGCACACGCACAGTTTCGGCAGCTGGACGGACGCGGGCAACGGCACGCATACGCGCACCTGCACGGCCAGCGGCTGCACCAACCCGCCCAAGACCGAGACGGAGAACCATATCAAAGGCAACTGGACGGCAGACCCCAGCGACGCCACCAAGGAGCATATCTACTGCACCAAATGCGGCGCGGTTTTGGAAAGCCGTACTGTGGAGCATACACATACGCCGGATTCCGGCACCACGACCCCGGCCACCTGTACTTCAGAGGGTGTGACGATATACAAATGTACCTCCTGCGGACAGGAGACCTCCCGTACTAAAATCGATGCGCTGGGGCATGATTTCAGCGGACAGCTGACAGAAAGCGACGGTTCTGTCTGGAAGAAGTGCACCCGCTGCGGTGCAAAGGGCGATATGATCTCCGGTCCGCCCGCACCTTCATCCTCCACGCCTCCTCCCGCGCCCTCTTCTTCTGCTGCGCCGGAAGCCTCCGGGGCTGCCGACGCCCCTGCCGCATAGCTTTTCGCCGCCTGCCCTTTTTGTGGCGGGCGGCTTTCATTTTTTCTATCAGGCAGAAAGAAGGTTTTTTATGCTCAACAGCAAGGGTTTCGACGAATGGGCCGCCGGTTATGACGCCAGCGTCCGCCATTCCCACGATGCGGGGGAATATCCCTTCGCAGGCTACGATGCGGTGCTGTCTCTTATCGAGGCCCGTGTGAACAGCCGTCCCGGCGCCGATGTGTTGGACTTGGGCTTCGGGACAGGCATGCTGACAGCACGCCTGTACGCGGCCGGCCATCCGGTAGCCGGAGTGGATTTTTCCCAGAATATGCTGGACGCCGCCCGCACCAAGATGCCCTGCGCAGAATTGTATCTGTATGATTTCACACGGGGCCTGCCCCCCGCGCTGGAGGGCAGGACGTTCGATTTTATCATCAGCACCTATTACTCTGCCAAGTTAGAAATTACAAAATAATGGGATAAAGCTTTCTGAGTTTACATCTGGCATCACAGGAGGAAAATCTCCAATGGACAGTAGAACAAGCGGCATTTCTGTGTAAAGTCCATGCGTTGACCTGACGAGTCATAAGTTCAAAAGAGGACAGGGATTGGGACAGGCACTGTCTGGAAAGAATGCCGATTTCGATTTCAGCCATATTCAGCCATGAAGCGTGAATGGGTGTATAGTGGATCTCCAAACGCCGTGCGATGTGTCTGGCTGTGGCTGGATCAAAGACCTTATACAGCGAAGCGATGGAGTGGATATTCAAATTATCCATGACCAGTACTATTTTTTCGCAGTGGCTGTAATGAACCTCTATCAACTCGCGCAGGAAATGGGCAAAATCCACGGCAGTTCTGGTATCGGTCAGTTTTACCACTCTCTTGCAGGCCAACGGTTCAAATGCAACGAACAGGTCGACCACGCCGCAGCGGCGATATTCATAATCCTCCCGCTCTGGATTTCCGGGCTTTGGCGGAATGCTTCGCTTCTCAATAAGTTGCCGGTTCGTCTCATCCAGGCAGACCACCGGGCGCAGAGGATCATAAGGACGCTGATATACATCCAGAACGTCCTCCATCCGCGCTACAAACTCCGCCCCGGGCTTTGGAATGCACCATTCCTTCTTTTGCCAGGGCTTAAGTTCGTTTTTTTCAGTGTTTCCATTACCGCTGTGTCTGAAATGCTGCCCACAACGCCAAGCCGTACCAGTTCATCCGCTATCAGCTGCAAGGTCCACCGCTCCCGTCCCTCTGGCGCTTGTGAACAGGCAATGGCTATGATGTGAGCCTCCACCCGCCCATCGATCTTTTTATGTCGGTTGGCCTGCTCTTTCCGCCCCAGCGCCGCTTCCACTCCGCCTGTTACAAATCGTTTCGCAATCTGGCTGATGGTGTGGGGGGTGGCATGATACGCTGCCTTTATTTTCTCGTATGTCCACCCCTGGTTCTCCGGTCTTTCATCCAGTTTCAACAGTATTTGCGCGTGTTTGATCTGCCCCCATACCCGATTTGCCGGACAGAAAAACAATCTGTATAATGGAAAGGG
>ENA-ORSX01001089-ORSX01001089.1-human-gut-metagenome-genome-assembly--contig:-NODE-1089-length-21640-cov-2.639009_pt1 | contig 21640 bp, 33 predicted proteins | sample MGYA00241904_ERZ509172 | MGnify/ENA primary metagenome ERZ509172 (study PRJEB26280, sample SAMEA2338795) | human gut metagenome | biome: human gut; feature: human-associated habitat; material: faeces...
GGCCAGACCTTTCCTGCGGCAGAGCTGGAAGCCGCCAAACAGCGGTTCGAGACCAGTAAGCAGGATCGCAAGAACGGCCTGCTCGCGGACAGTCAATTGCTCAAGGAAGATATCGCATCCATGCAGGCACGTCTGCAGGAGGTTGAAGCGTCTCTTCCTAGTCTGCAGGCGGCTGCGGATGCGGCCGCACGTACCCTTGTTGCTTACACACCACCCACGGCACCGGTGATCGAGAACCTGCCGGACTATGTGCGTCGCAAGGACGCGCTCACCCGTTCCATTGATGATTGCAACCGAAGGATCGAGCGCCTGCGCACGGACAAGCAGAGCGAGCGCGATCGGCTGGAAAGCGAGTATAAGGCGATTACATCTCACATCCTCGAGAATGACGCCGTGCTTGCTAAGGAGCAGACGCTGGCAGATGCCCGCCGCCGCGTGACCGAATTGCAGGCCGAGCAGCGCCGAGCTGCCGCCGAGGTAGAGGAAATGGACCGCATGATCGGGCTGTGCGAGGAATTCGCGCGGTTCCGTGTTCAGTCCGTCGAGCAGACGGTCAACAGCAAGTTTGGGTTGGCATGTTTTCGTTTGTTTACCGAGCAGGTCAACGGCGGACTTGCAGACTGCTGCGATGTGGTGGTGAATGGTGTTCCCTACGATGATTTGAATAGCGCTATGAAGGTCAACGTCGGGCTGGACATCATCGAGACACTTTCTCGGCATTATGACCGTCGCGTGCCGCTGTTTGTTGACAATGCCGAAAGCGTGACCGAGCTGCAGAATATCGGATCACAGGTCGTGCGGCTGGAAGTTTCCGCAGAGGATAAGGAGTTGAGAATCGAATGAAATTAAAAGACAAGGTGAAGCCTAAAACACCGCCACTGGAAAACGGAATATACATGGCTGTCTGTGTTGCTGTGGCAGATATCGGCGATCAGTATAGTCCTAATTTCAAAAACGTACAGCGCAAGATTCTATTCTCATTCGAAATTCCGTCTGAAACTATTGAGATGGACGGAGAGACCCGACCGCGGCAGTTATCCAAGCGATGTACGTTTACAGATAGCAGTCGAGGGACGCTATATAAGGTAGTGAATGCGTGGCTGAATTCCAACATAAGCGAACGGGAGCTGCGCGAAATCGAATTGTATGATTTTGCAGGCAAGCCCTGCCAGATCCGCGTTGCTGTGAGAGAGGATGGTGTACATAACGACGTTGAGGACGTGATGGCACTGTCTAAGGGCGTGCCTGTTCCTACGACAGACACGCCGATCATCACATATGACCTTGATAAGGACGGCTTTTCGGGCGAAAAGTGGGACACACTTCCACAATGGCTGCAAGACGCGATTAAAAAGTCAGAGCAATATCAAAAGAATCCGCCGGATAAGCCGCTGGACATGCCGGCAGAACAACTGCAGCCGGAAACCGGAAAGGATGATTGCCCGATATGATATTCCGGAGTTTGGCCAGCTCCAGCAAGGGGAATGCGTACATTGTGACAGACTGTGAGACGACGATTCTGTTGGAGTGTGGCCTGCCGTATAAGAAGCTGGAGAAGCTGAGTGGGCACACGCTGACAAGTCTTTCGGCGTGCTGCATCACGCATGAGCACAAGGATCACAGCCAAGCAGCCAGGCAGCTGATCCGGCACGGAGTTCCAGTCTATATGTCATACAAGACGGCGGTGGTGCTTGACCTGCCCGATGCGGAGATTATTACACCCGGTGAACCGGTGCGCATCGGCGCACTGCTGGTGATGGCATTTCCGGTGGTACACGATGCGGCGGAGCCGGTCGGGTATCTGATCGACGGAACGCGCACCCGGGAGCGGTTGTTTTTCGCTGCCGATACCCGTGGCCTGAACTATGTGGTGGAACACCCTACATACATCGCGGTCGAGTGCAACTACGAGGAAAGCCTGCTGGATTCCAGCACGAAAATGCCGGACAGCTTGAAAAACCGCATCCGGCACAGCCATTTTGAGCTGTCGGACGTCATCCGCTGGCTGCACAAGCAGGATCTGTCCGGCGTGCTCACTATCTATCTGCTGCATTTATCTGCCGGGCACAGCCGTGCAGCGGCGTGGGAAGCGCGTTTTCGCCGGGAATTTCCCGGTATCAATATTGTAATTTGTGAGGAGTGATAGCACATGGGAAGCATCAACATGACCGGAGAAGTAATGGAAATCAATCTGCTTGATATGATGGGCGGTGCAGTTGGAGAGCGCGTCAGTTACGAGTTGAGCAAGATCATGCGTAACTGCAAGGATCTGAATACTGAGCCGAAAAAAGCACGCACATTAAGCATTGAATTTTCGATTGTACCGACCGAGGCGCGTGACAGTGCGGCGGTGCGCGTTAGCGTCAAGAGTAAGTTGGCTCCGGTTAAGGCGCTTGACACCACACTGTTGATTGGCGGCACACAGGATGAACCGGTTGTGATGGAGTACACGCCGCAGTTACCGGGTCAGCGCAATTTCGCCGGCGGCGAACAGGAAGAACCCAAGCTGATCAAGTTGTCGGACGCAAAGCAGGCATAAGGAGGAGAAAAACATGATCAAGGAAGCATTGCAGTATATTGTGGATCTCGGCAAGGTTGCCGTATCAGAGATCAACGGCAGCCAATATTCGACCGGACAGCTTTTCCGAATCCCGGAGGAGCTGACCGCGGCGCCGCTTTCGGTACATACCCTCTCGGCGATCATCGACTATATCACGAGCGGTGCGGATGAGTGCGCGGAGAGCGATGACAGCATGGACCGCCGGTTTGTAATCCATGTGGCGGATTATGACCGCGTGTACCTGTACCGCGAACTGAACAACGATAAGGCGCGCGAGTGCCTGATCGAAGCAGAACTGTCCGTGCCGTCGTTCCCGTTCGGCCGCTGGATGGATGTAGAAACGTTTATTATCAATATGCAGACGTATTTTGTTCGGGATGAAAACCGTGATATGCTGATCCGTCTGATTGGCACAGTGACGGCAGATCAAGGTGTAACGCTGGCCGATGACGGCATGACACAGAAGGTGACTGCACGAAGCGGCATTTCTCTCGTTCAGGAGGTCAAGGTGCCGAATCCGGTAGAACTGGCACCGTTCCGTACTTTTACAGAGGTGAAGCAACCAGTCAGCCCATTTGTATTCCGAGTGCGGCGTGACGGCGATGCGATCATGGCGGCGCTATTTGCAGCGGATGCGAACGCGTGGAAAAATGAAGCGATTCGATCATGGCTGTCCTACTTACAGCTCACGCTTCCGAGTAGTTCAATGAAACGATCCGAGGAATTCGTGAATACTTCGACACGGAGCTGCCGAACGAGTTTATGGACGACGTAATCATTCTGGCATAAGGCAATCCGGCGCGGGGCGGGTTATACCGCCCCAACCTTGCCCGGCTGGAGGTGATGCGGTGGGCAGGCAACCTAAACAGGGGCTTGATTACTTCCCTTTTGATGTTGGGCTTCTCAGCGATCCGAAACTGCGGAGACCGCGCCAGAAACACGGTTATCTGGCGCAAGTGATATACATTGCCCTGCTATGCATCCTATATCGGGATAAAGGGTACTACATCCCATACAGCGGAGAGCAGCGGGAGGATGTCATTTGGCAGGTTGGGGACATGCTCAACGGGAGGTATTCAACCTCTGCTGAAACAATATCGAATGTGATAGACGAGCTGGCGGCGTGTGGACTATTTAGCGGCGACCTGTTCAGGCGTGACATCATCACATCGATCAGAGCACAAAAAGCATATTATACGGCGACTGTAGACCGTAAGTATGCAGATGTTAACTTCGATATCTGGCTTTTATCCGAAACGGAAATGAAAAAGCTCAGTTCGAAGTCTGTTATTCTGCAATCTTTTATTTCTCGCCAGATAAATAAAGAAAATCGTCCGATAAATGAAGAAAATCGTCCGAGCGGTACACAAAGCAGAGAACAGAAAAGCAGAGTAAAGCAGAGTACAGAAAAGCACAGTATAGCAGAGAACAGCAGAGAACGCGCCGGGGCGCTGGCTGCTGATCTGGAGCGAATGATCGGAACCGAAATTGATGATAATTTCCGATTGGATATTGCACGACTGATGCAGGGCGGTATGCAGGAAGCGGTTATTATGGAGGCTGCGCGTCAGACCGGTAATAAGCGTCCACGCAGACCTGCCGCTTATTTGCGAACGGTACTGCAAGGCTATGAGCGGGACGGCATCTTAACCGCGGCCGATCTTGAGGCCACACAGGGCAAGGAGCCGCCGCACCAACAGACCTCGGGTGACGGGTATTTGCATCCCGAGAGCATTACCGATGAGTTGTGGGAACAACGGGTGCGGGAGATTCGCGCTGAAACACGTGCGCGTCGGTTGGCGGAAGAACAGGATACACGGAAAGAAGGGAATTGATTATGGCATTGATTGAGCACTATATCGCCTTGTATGAAGAATACAAGCGCATTTTGACCGAGCGGCAGTATGAGGTGCTATGGCTGCATGAGATTGAGGGCTTGAGCGGCAAGGAGATCGCGGGGAAGCTGGGGATCAGCCCGTCTGTAATATCGCGCCACCTGACGTGGGGGCGGGAACGGATCCTGCAGGAGATCAAGAGGGAGCAGGAGGGAGAGGGCACACATGGCAAACTGTAAAATCTGTGGAAAGCCGGTTCGCACCGCGAATGTATTCCACGCGGGCTGCGGGAACGTCTGACCAGATGACCGAGTTTGACAGGGAGTGGGTTGAACGGGTGAAAAAACACAAAAATGGTTAAGTTTACAATACGTGGGACGCTGCCGGGGTTGAATGAGCTGATTGAAGCGGAACGGCGCAACCGGTATGCGGGCGCGGCGCTCAAAAAGCAATCAGAAAGCGTTGTGATGCACGCGGCGCGAAGCCTTGGAAAGACGCGGTTTGACCGCGCGGTGTACATGGTTTATCACTGGATCGAGCCGAACCGGCGGCGGGACAAGGATAATATTTCGAGCTTTGGGCGCAAGGTGATTCGGGACGCGCTTGTAAAGTCCAAAATCCTGCCGAACGACGGGTGGAATAATATCACGGGGTTTGAAGATCGGTTCGATGTTGACAGGAAGAACCCGCGGATTGTGGTGGAGATTTACGAGGTGGAGGAATGAATGGACTGAAAATGGAGTTGTATCATGACAACTTCCAGAATTTTAAGCGGTACGATATCCCCAAAGCGCAGCTTGTGATTGCGGATATTCCCTACAACATCGGGGTGGACGCTTACGCATCGAATCCGATGTGGTACGAGGGCGGGGACAACAAAAACGGCGAGAGCAAAAAGGCGAAAAGCGCGTTTTTTGCGACGGACGGTAATTTCAAGATTGCAGAGTACATGCACTTTTGCAACCGGCTGTTGATTAAGGAGCCGAAGGAGCGCGGGAAAGCACCGGCGATGATTGTGTTCTGCGCGTTTGAGCAGATGCAGACGGTTGCCGAGTATGGAAAACGATACGGGTTTGCAAATAGTTATCCACTATTTTTCGTTAAGAATTATTCTGCGCAGGTACTTAAAGCGAACATGAAAATTGTGGGTGCAACCGAGTTTGCGATGGTGCTGTATCGGGACAAGCTGCCGAAGTTTAACAACATCGGAGCAGACGGAAAGCATCACATGGTTTTTAATTGGTTTGAATGGAAGCGGGACAACGGGAGGGAGTACCCCAAAATTCACCCGACGCAAAAGCCGGTTGCGGTGCTGCGGCGGTTGATTGAGATTTTCACAGACTCGGGCGATGTGGTGATTGACCCTTGCGCGGGAAGTGGTTCGACCCTGCGGGCGGCTTACGAATGTGGGAGAAACAGTTACGGATTTGAAGTGTCGGCGGATTTTTACCGGAAAGCGAAAAAGGAAATGCTGGGCAACGTGACAAATCAGGTAACGCTGGACGATATGGTACGGACGAAGGTGTAAAACATGGCAAAATGTAAAATCTGCGGCAAGCCAGTGGAGGCAGCGCCGGTGATGCATAGGGAGTGCTGGGAGACGGTGACCGCGCGCATGGCGGAAGAGTTTTGCGATGAATACTGCCGCTTCCCGCAGGAAATCGAGGACGCGGACAGCCTGAAGGAGCTGCACTGCGATGACTGCCCGTTGATCCGTGTGCTGAATTTGGGATTGTGAATGCGAATGGACAAGGAACAGAAAGCGATTGAACGGCTGCGGCTGGCGGCGCAGATGAGCGAGACCTACTACCAAAAGCCACTGATCGTAACCACGAGCGGAGGTAAGGATTCGGATGTGTGCATCGCGCTCGCACTGGCGGCGGGGATTGACTTTGAGGTGCAGCACAACCACACCACCGCAGACGCACCGGAAACGGTATATCATGTACGGGACACGTTCCGGCAGCTGGAAGCCAAAGGAATCAAATGCACGGTAAACTGGCCGACGTACAAAGGTGCGCCGGTGACGATGTGGAGCCTGATCCCGCAAAAGCTGATGCCGCCGACGCGCCTGATGCGCTACTGCTGCTCGGTGCTGAAAGAAGGCGGCGGAGTCGGACGCATGATTACAACGGGTGTGCGCCGGGCAGAAAGCGCCAGCCGACGAAATAAGCGCGGTATTTACGAGAGTGTGCCGCACGATCTCAGTAAGAAAATCATTATCAACAATGACAATGATGATAAACGTCAGTTGTTTGAAAACTGCAGATTGCAGGCAAAACGCATCTGCAATCCGATTGTAGACTGGACATCTGATGATGTTTGGGATTACATCCGCAGCGAACGTATTGAAACAAATCCGCTGTATGCGTGTGGATTTGACCGCGTGGGATGTGTCGGCTGCCCGATGGCCGGGAGAAAAGGCAGGCAGTTTGAGTTTGCGCGATACCCAACATTTGAACGAGCGTATATCCATGCGTTTGACAGGATGCTGGAGGCACGCATTGTGCGAGGGTTGCCGTGCGATTGGCAGACTGGAAAAGATGTGTACCGCTGGTGGATGGAGGATAGCGTGCTGCCGGGACAGATTGGATTTGAGGAGGAACCATGACACCAACCGAGTGGAGACAGAAGCATCCGCGTTGCCGGTTTTGTAAGCATGATAAGAATGCGTGGGATCAGGCGTTTTGTGTAGTAAAACAAAAATGTAAATCTTATTGGCTGCCACGGTGGATTTGCAAATGGCAAGGATTGTATGAGGTGGAGAAGTGAGCGTAAAATTCAGAAACCCCAAGACGGGGGAAGTATTTGAAGTAATAAATAATTGCGCTGAAAAATTCTGTGCAAATATAAAAGAGTGTCGTTATTGCCAGATTAAAAGCAAAATAAACAAAATGATTGAACATCCATGTTCTCGATGGATTAACGAACACCCCTATGAAGCCGCAGAATTGATGGGATATGAAGTGGTAGAGGATTCTAAGGAGGTCGAAATCGACCCTGCTGAAAAGGAGCACAGAATGACCAGAAAAGAAATTTTAGCCGCGGCAGAAGCTTGTGTTTGCGGGCAGCGAGAAGAAGATTATGGATCACCGGAGGATAACTTCCGCACGATTGCGGAGTTTTGGCAGACGTACATCAAGGCGCGTTGTGTGAGTGCTGGCGGATCCGTTGATATGCTGCCGGAGGACGTATCCTGCATGATGATTTTGCTGAAAATCGCACGCATTGCAGGCGGCAGCGGCACAAAGGACTGTTGGATTGATGCGGCGGGCTATGCAGCCTGCGGCGGGGAGATTGCGGGGAGGAAAAAATGAAAAAGCCGATTAAAAATAAGTGCGTGAAGGTGCGGGACATCATTACGGGGATTAGCTCACAATTGTGTGCACAGCAGGAATTTGATTGTCTGATTACCAATGATGAGACAGGAAAAACGCTATCGATCAGCAACGGCATTATGCAGTTTACAATACCATTTGAACCGATTGAGAGGTTTTTGAAATGAACGCAGTACAGGAACAGGTAAAAGAGCTGGTCAAAGTGGAGCTGGCGGCGGCAAATGAAAAATTCCCGCCGTTCCACTCAGCACATGAGGGCTGGGCGGTGATTATGGAAGAGGCGCACGAGCTGCGGGAGGCAACGATCGCGCTGCGGAATAAGCTTGATATCGCGTTCCGTGACATTATGCGAAACGACGCAGCTATGGTGGATGCGACGATTCAGAGCATGGAAGAAGATGCGGTAAACGCCGCCTGTGAAGCAATTCAGGTGGCGGCGATGTGCCGGAAGTTTATGGAGATGGGGGATAAAAGTGAATAATGTAGTTTTGTATTTGATGGGGATTGCGAGCATTGCGGTCATTATTGCAGGAGCAGCTCTGTGTGTGACGGTGATTATATATATAATGCTGAAATTTTGGGAGATGTTTTCTAATGTTGCCCGGAATACAATCATGTATTTGAAGAGAAAAACGGACTTTGAAACGTACATGGACGATTTTGCACGGTGGGAAAATCAAAAGCGGATTAACGCGGATAAGTGCAGGTACTGTGAATATCGAGAAAAAGTACTGAAATCAGAGGATGTAGAAAATGGCTGAGTATGCGCCGTGGATACTACGGTATTTGAGGTGGAAAAATGGCGGGACATGAATGTGACGGCTGCATCTACTGGCGGTACGGCGTTGATACGGCTGTACTTCCGGACGTGTCTCCGCCCTTGCCCGGCAATCAGTGAAGAGATCGAGGTGAATGAACCATGAGCAGCAGACGGGATGTGATCCTCTGGCTGGATGACAAAATGACCTTGTGCGACCCGCTTGAGGGGATGCCTGCCAAGCAGGTTCTCAAGCTCGGAAGGCTGCGGGGATTTACCCGAAAGGAGATTAAAGCCGCCCGGAAAGCGCTCGGTGTGCTGTCGGTCGAATATGACGGGGAATGGTATTGGAGGTATCCGTTTGAACACTAAAAGGGAACAGGACAAAAAGGCGCTGGGGCGTCTGGCGGATACATACTGGGAGGAGAGCATCATCCCGATCCAGAGCAGAATCGCCGAACTGACCGTGCTGATCAAGGCAGAGACATCCCGGGAAGAGCGGTACCGCCTCAAGCAGCGGCGCGCTGCCCTGCGTGGGATGCGGAACGAGCTGGAAAAGACCGCGGTCTATCTCGAGCACTATTACCGGGACAGGGAGGGCGGTGTATGACGGCAAAGGAATGGCTGATCCGCGCGCGGAAAATGAGCGGACGGCTGCGTGCCCTGCAGGAAAGCAAGGCGCAGGCGTTTGTCAGAGCGACCAACGCTGTGATAGGCAGCAGTGAGCGCGTTTCCGGCGGGGAGCCGGCGGACAAGCACGCGGCTTACGCAGAGCTCAGCCTGTCTGTTGACCGGCAGATCGAGAAGCTGGAACAAGTACGCGCGGAGATATTGCAGGTGATCGGGCAGGTTGAGGACAACACGCTGGCGACCCTGCTGACCGAATATTACGTTAACGATAAGACGTGGGAGGAGGTCGCCGTGCAGATGCGGTATTCGTGGCGGCAGGTCATGAGGTTACATGGACAGGCTGTGTGCGAAATTCGTACAATCACGGGCATGGAATAAAGACGTCATAGAATGTCATATAGGCTCTATGGTATTATGGCATTGTGAAGATGCGGGGTGTGGATGAAGACCCATTCTGCTTTTCGCGTTCTTTCCCTCTTTTTTACCCGTCCTGCAAGCGCGGGGCGGGGATATGGCAGAGTAGAGTAGCGGAAGCTCACGAGGACTCGATAGTCCCGAGGTCGCCGGTTCGAATCCGGCCTCTGCAACCAACATCTATCCATGTTTTTATCTCCAAATCCGGAAAGGCACTCTCGTTTGAGGGTGCTTTTCTGCTGCCCGAAAGGAGGGGTGCTCCCATGGCGAAAGGCAAATATCAGGAATGGCTCACGCCGGACGGGGTCACCCGTTTGGAAGCATGGGCGAGAGATGGGCTGACGGATGAGCAGATCGCCGCGAAGATCGGCATCACGGCAACAACGCTGTATGACTGGAAAAACAAGTATCCTGAGATTTCTGAGGCCTTAAAAAGGGGCAAGGAGGTCGTAGACATTGAGGTCGAGAACGCGCTGCTCAAGCGTGCGCTCGGCTATGAATACACGGAAGAGCGCGTCGAGGTCAGCAAGGAGAACGGGAAAAAGTCGGTCAAAACCACGCAGACGGTCAAGCACGTGCCGCCGGACGTGACCGCGCAGATTTTCTGGCTCAAGAACCGCAAGTCTGCGGTATGGCGGGACAAGCAGCAGCTTGAACACTCAGGTGCGATCGGAATTGAAAACCCGTTTGCCGGCCTGACGACCGAGGAGCTGCGGAAGCTGGCGGGATCGGATGGTTGATCCAGCGATCCGGCGCGCGGCTCGGATGGAGCTTGCCCGTCGTGAATTCTGGTCATACTGCAAGCTGATGGCACCGGACTTCTACCGGGAGGATCGGCCGTACCTGAAAGAGCTTTGTACTCGTTTGCAGGCGTTCTGCGAGAGCGATCGCAAAGTGTTGGTTGTCAATATGCCGCCGCGCCATGGCAAAAGCCGCACGGCGGTTTTGTTGTCCCAGTGGCTATTCGGCCGCGACCCCAGTGAGCAGATCATGACCGGCAGCTACAATGAGACGCTGTCCACGACCTTTGCACGCTCGGTGCGCGACGGCATTGCCGAGGAAGCGTTCGACCCGAACCGCACCGTGTTTTCGGATATTTTCCCGCACACCCGCATTAAATACGGCGAGGCAGCGGCAGGTAAGTGGGCGCTCGAAGGGCAATATGCAAGCTATCTGGCGACCTCGCCCGGCGGCACGGCAACCGGCTTCGGCGCACGCAAGCTGATCATCGACGACTTGATCAAGAAGGCCGAAGAGGCGTTCAACGAGAACACGCTCGAAAAGCAGTGGCAGTGGTTTACCGACACCATGCTGTCACGAACCGAGACCGGCTATAAAATCATCATCATTATGACCCGCTGGGCGACGGGCGACCTGGCAGGCCGCGCGTTGGCGCATTGGCCGGACGCGGAGCACATTACGATGAAGGCGCTGCAGGACGACGGCACGATGCTGTGTGACGCGGTACTGACCCGGGCGGACTACGAGGACAAGGTGCGCACCATGTCCGAGGAGATCGCGTCTGCGAACTACCAGCAGGAGCCGATCGATCTCAAGGGCAGGCTGTACAGCAGCTTTAAGACCTACACCGATATCCCGCGGGACGAAAACGGCAAGCCGCTCTTTACCCGCATCAGCAACTACACGGATACCGCCGATCAGGGCAGCGATTTCCTATGCTCGATCATCTACGGCGAGTACAACCACGAGGCCTATGTGCTGGACGTGTACTACACCAAGGCGCCGATGGAGGTCACCGAGCCGGAGACGGCGCGGCGGCTTGCAGCGCACAGCTGTAATGTGGCCCGCATCGAGAGCAACAACGGTGGTCGCGGCTTTGCCCGCAACGTGGAGCGGGAGCTGCGTGCGCTGGGCACCAACCGCTGCCGCATCGAGTGGTTCCACCAAAGTGAAAACAAGATCGCACGGATTCTCACCAACGCAACGTGGGTGCAGGATCATATTTATTTTCCGGCAAACTGGCGTGACCGGTGGCCGGAATACGCAAAAGCAATGCAGTCCTATCAAAAAGAAGGTAAAAATGCGCACGATGACGCGCCGGATGCTACAACGGGTGTCGCGGAGCAGTTTAACAGGAAGGGAGGCGTCAGCGTTTGGAAGTGAACAGCAGAACGATCCGATGCCTGCTGGACGGGCACCGGAAGTTTATCAAGCGCGCGGAAGAGGCGCGTAATTATTTTGCCAATCATAACCGGATCAAAGATGACAACAGCGTTGTGCAGCGGCAGTCAGAGACCGAGGCCGTTTTGGGCAATCCGCTGCATCTGGCGGACAACCGGATTTCGCACAACTGGCATAATCTGCTGGTGACGCAGAAGGTAAGCTATGCGCTGTCCTATCCGCCACTGTTCGATCTGGGGGATAAGACAGCCAATGCGGGCGTGGCCGCCCTGCTGGGGGATCAGTATACGGCCACGGCAATGCAGCTTGGCATTGACGCTACCATCACATCGGTCGGCTGGCTGCATTACTGGCGCGGCGCGGACGGACGATTCCGGTACCACACGGTAGACCCGGTGCAGATCGTGCCGGTTTACTCCGGAACGCTGGACAGTGAGCTGGTAGGTGTCCTGCGGTGCTATACCACATTGGAACCGAAGCAGGGGCAAAACGTGCAGGTGTGCGAATTTTGGGACGATACCCGCGTGCGCTTTTACCGGCAGAACGCTTATGGCAATTATGCTTATTTCAATTATCCGGAAGTCGGTCAGGAGCTGGTGCACGGTCTGGGCGCGGTGCCGTTTATCCCGTTTTACAACAACGCACAGCACACCGATGACCTGCCGCTCTACAAGGATCTGATCGACGCGTATGACAAGGTCATTTCCGGCTTTGCAAACGACATGGAGGATGTGCAGGAGGTCATCTTCGTCATCAAAAACTACGGCGGCGAAGGGAAAACCGAATTCCTCAGCGATTTGAAGCAGTCCAAGGTCATCAAGGTAGAGGGCGACGGCGGGGTGGATACGATCCGCGCAGAGATCCCGCATGAGGCGCGGGGCGCGTTTCTGGATCGCATCCGCAAGCAGATATTTGTATCCGGTATGGGTGTGGATCCAGATCCGGAGCAGTTCGGGGATAGCTCGGGTGTCGCACTCAAATACCTGTACAGCCTGTTGGAGCTTAAAGCCGTGCAGATGGAGACACAGTTCCGCACCGGCTTTGCGGAGCTGGTACGCGCCGCCTGCCGGGTATCCGGTATGGCAGAGCCAGCGAAGATCATCCAGACATGGACGCGCAACGCGATTCAGAATGATTTGGAGACGGCGCAGATCGCTGCGCAATCGATTGGTGTGATTTCCGATCAGACGGTGATCAAGAATCATCCGTGGGTAGAAGATGCGGAAGCCGAGCAGAAACAGCTGAAAAAGGAGCAGGATGCCGCAGCAGAACAGCAGCCGCAGTTCCGGTTCCGGTTGAACGGCGGTGATCCGGACGATGGCAACAGCAGCGAGTAAATTAAACAGCGCCTATTGGCGCAAGCGCACCTTGCAGCAGGCGGAGCGACAGATACAGGCAGATGAGAAGCTGAATCAGGATATTGCGCGTGAGTACAAGCGTATCCTGCATGAACTGGATCAGGAGCTCGCGGTATTCTACGCCCGTTATGCGCAGAACGAAAGTATCAGTATGGTGGAGGCGCGTCGGCTGCTGAAGGATGCCGAGTTAGAGGACTTCCGTATGTCGCTCGATGAGTTCCGCGCCAAAGCGATCGCGGGCGGCTATGACAAAGAGCTGAATGAGATCTACCTGCGCACGCGTGTCTCGCGGTTGCAGGCACTGCAAACGCAGCTTGAACTGCGCGTTCAAGCGTTGTTTCAGTCGCAGCGCGATATCTTGCATGAGCATCTGGCAGAGGTCTACACAGATACCTATTACCAGACTGTGTATACAGTCAGCCAACAAACAGCGGTGCATACATCATTCGCGCGGATCAACACTGAGCTATTGGAACATATCCTTGTGCAGCCATGGCTTGATAGTGACTTTTCCGCTCGTATCTGGGCAGATCGGGACAAGCTGCTGCGCGAACTGAAACAGGAATTATCCCGCGCCTTTGTGTTAGGTGAGCCGCTGCAAAAGACCACCAAACGCTTTGCGGAGCGGATGGGGGTATCAGAGCGGCGTGCCGAAACATTGGTGCAGACAGAAAGTGCGCACATGGCGGCGCAGGCCACGGCTAAGGGCTATGAGGAAACCGGTGTGGAGGAATATCAGTTTGACGCTTCGCTTGACTTAAAGACCTGTCCCACCTGCGGCATGATGGATGGCAAGATGTTCCGCGTGTCAGAGCGTGAGACGGGTGTAAATTACCCGCCATTGCATCCGCGGTGCCGGTGCACGACCGTGCCGGTGACTGAATTTGACATGGACGGTCTGCGTGCGGCACGCAATCCGGTTACCGGCAAAGCAGAGCTTGTCGAGCAGGGCATGACCTATGCTGAGTGGCATAAGAAATATGTCGATGGGGATATGGTTGATAAATCGACAAAATCTGCTATAATGGAAGCAAAGACAGGGGAGAATGGGGAAAATGTTGTGCAGCCAGTCGGTGTGATAGATCCGGAGAAATATCGAGGCCTGACGGATCATATTCGTGGGGATCAGGTAGTTTTAACCGAAGAACGCAAAAAGCATATCGTGGAGAGACGTGGAGAATCGGAATTTGAAGCATTACGGCCATATTTTTCCGAAACGTTACGTGATCCGGATTATATTTTCCGTGATAAAGATGAATATCGTGTAAATACTGCCCTTGTTTGCAAGAAAATCAAGCAGGATGGACGGTATGTAAATGTAGTACTGAGGCTCGCAGTTGAGACTGATGCAGAGTATTTTCAGCATTCTGTTATCACGGCGATGTTCCGCGGAGAAAAATCAATGCGTCGCACCAAGCGGACACATGAGCTTATTTATGAGAAAGATGGGAACACTTGATTTTTCTGAATAGATGGGCTATAATAAAGATACAATAAAGTGGGCTTTGAGGTGGTAGATTTCGTAGCGACCACACGCCGATGGCACGACAGGGGAAACCCGAGAGATGCAGGAGAATGCTACGCCTGCCAAAGTCCAAAACCCAGACGAGGGCGCTTCGGTAACGGAGCGCCTTTGTCATGCAAAAACAAAACGATGAAACCACCAAGACGAAAGTCAAGGTGGTTTTTTCATACCCAAAACCAAGAAAGGACATGCAGAAATGGAATTTTTGAAGACATTATTTGAAGCCGGTGCGCTGACGTGGGAGCAGTTTTCCGAGGCGGCGAAGCAGGCGGGCTTTGAGGTGGTCAATGCCGCTGGCGGGGCTTACGTGCCCAAGGCAGACCTTGAAACCAAGCAGCGGGAGCTGGACACGGCGAACGGCACGATCAAAGATCTGCGCGAGGCGGCGAAGGCATGGGATGGCAAGGATCCCAAGAAGCTGGAGGATGACCTTAGGGAGCTTCAGACCAAGTACGACACCGATACGGCTAATATCCGCCGTGATGCGGCGATTGATATTGCACTGGTGTCAGCACACGCCCGTGATCCGCAGCTGACCCGTGCCGCACTCAAGCTCGATGAGATCAAGATCGACAAGGACGGCAAGGTAACCGGTCTGGATGCACAGGTGGAGAGTCTGAAAAAGGACAAGTCTTGGCTGTTTGAAGATGCAAATGGCGGAGACGGAAATAACGGCAAGGGTGCAGCCGGGGGAGATGGTTCCCACGGCGGCTCTGGATATCATCCCGCCGGAGGCGGAAAACCCAACACTGTAAGCGATTTAGGTAGTGCGCTTGCAGAACACTATACGGCATGAGAAAGGAAGATGACAAATGCCCGTAACACTTGCACAAGCAAAGGTCGGTATGGCTGACCACGTTGACCAGACGGTCATCGACAATTTCCGCAGAGGGTCTATGCTGCTCGATGCACTGACCTTCGACAACTCGGTTTCGCCCGGTACCGGCGGCAGCACGCTGACCTATGGTTATACGCAGCTGAAAACGCCCTCGACCGCGGCATTCCGTGAGATCAACGCTGAGTATACCGCAAAGGAAGCGGATCGTGAGAAGAAAACCGTTGAGCTGAAGATCTTCGGCGGTTCGTTCCAGGTAGACCGCGTGATCGCAAACACCACCAACGGCCAGATCAGTGAAGTGCAGTTCCAGCTCGAGCAGAAGATCGCAGCGACGATCAACCTGTTCCACAACACCGCCATCAACGGCGACAAGGGCAGCGCGGGCTTTGACGGTCTGGACAAGATGCTTGTCGGCACTTCTACCGAGCTGAACAAGAGCGCGGACACTGCGATCGACCTGAGCACAGCCGCCAAGGTGGATGAGAACTATAAACTGGTTCTGGACAGCATTGACGGTCTGCTTGCAGAGCTGGACGGTACGCCGACCATGCTGATGGCAAACGGCGCGCTGGTCACCAAGCTGAAGGCCTGCGCCCGCCGCGCCGGTTATCTGACCCATAGCGAGGATGCGTTTGGCCGCACGATCGAATCCTACAACGGCATTCCACTGGTGGATCTGAAGTATTACTACAACGGCTCCGCAGAGGTGCCGGTGGTGCCGATCGTGACGCGCGGTTCGTCCGTCACCGGTCTGACCGACCTGTACGCTGTGCGCTTCGGTTTGGACGGATTCCATGCCGTATCCCCCGCAGGCGGTAAGATCATCAACACGACCCTGCCGGACTTCTCCACGGCTGGTGCGGTCAAGTCGGGCGATGTGGAAATGGTGGCGGCCACGGTGCTGAAAAAGACCCGTGCGGCCGGTGTGCTGCGCAACTTCAAGATTAAGTAAGGGCAAGTAAGGGGTGGCACGGATGTACAAAATCAAAACGGATAAGGGCTATAATGAGCGGTTTGCCTCGCTGTCGTTTGTGAACGGCGAGGCAACGACCGATGATCCATGGCTTGCGGCATGGTGTGAGGGACGCGGCTTTCAGGTGGAGCAGATCGCGGAAAGCGAATCCATGAAAAAGCCGTCCGGAAAGCGGGGCAGGAAGGATGACGAAGGAAAATCTGCTGGCGAAGGTGAAAGTACTGCTTCCGGCGGCGACGGAGCAGACGCTTGATTTTGCCTGCGATCTGGTGATCGAGGAGATCTGCAACTACTGTAATCTGAGGGAAGTACCGGATCAGTTGCTGCATACGGCGGTTATGATGGTGCGGGGTCTTTACAACAGTACACAGCTGGGCGCAGAACAAATGCAACCGGTGGTCAAGGGCGTGTCGCGTGGCGATACGTCCTATTCTTTCGCATCGGTTGCCGAGCAGATGGCGCAGCTTGTCTCCTCGGGCGACTTCCTGACAGATCACCGCACACAGTTGAACGCCTACCGGAAGATGAGGTGACAGCATGCTGGGCAATCCTGAGCTGGAACGAAAGTGGCTCGAGATGACCTATGACGGTGTGATGACCGTTATGGGCAGCCGCAAGGCGAATGTAGATGGCGAAACCGTTGTTACGCCGGATGCCGTGCTGTATGCGGATGTGCCATGTGCGCTCTCTTTTTCCGGTGCACCGAATGGGGAGCAGGGCGAGGACGCGGGCGAGATCGAATACCAGGGCACGATTTTCTGTGCGCCTGAGCTGGAAATTCCCGCGGGCTGCCGGATCACGGTGACGCAGTACGGTGTGACCTATGCGCTGCGGTACAGCGGAGAGGGTATCACTTATCCGACGCATCAGCAGTTGTCCGTCACGCGAAAGGGGCGTGCCTAATGGCAAGCTGGGGAAGCTGTGATTTCTCGGAATTTAGGGCAATGGCAGATCGCTTTCGGTCTGCCGTCGACACCAAGGCAAGTGAACGTTTTACCCGTGAGGTATTACAAGAGCTTGGAAATATGCTGCTGCGCCGCACCAAGCGGAAAACGCCGGTTGATACCGGACAACTGCGCCGGGGCTGGTTCATCACGAAAGTGCGGCAGCGCGGTGATGTGTTCGAAATCGAGATTTATAATAACACGGCGTACGCGCCGTGGGTTGAGAATGGACATCGTGTTGTTCAAAGCGGCAATACGGTGGGATGGAGCGAAGGATTTTTTATGATGCGGCTGTCTTTGATGGAAATAGAACGGCTTGCACCCGAGGTGATTGGAAAGCGGTCACGGCAGTTTGTGAGAAGACTGTTAGAGGGAGGTGCGGCACATGATTGACGTCGTAAAGGAAATCCGCAATGCGCTGCGTGTGCAGTATCCGGAAGCGCAGTACGATGTATACACAGAATCCATCGAGCAGGGCTTTGCCGAGCCCTGTTTTGCGATCCATCAGCTGACCGCGGACATCACGCCGTACCCCAATCATCGGACGGAAATCGTGCAGCACTTCGATGTGCGCTTTTTTCCGGCGGGGGAGCGCCCGCGTGAGCAGTGCAGGGCGGTGGCGGGAACGCTCGCGTTCCTGCTGCGGCAGCTGGCCAGCCTGCGTGGTACGAATCTTAGCTGGGAAATCACGGATGACGTGCTGCACTTCTTTGTCAGCTGCCGGCAGTTTGTGCGGGAGATCCCACCGGAATATCTGATGGAGATCTTGCAGCTCGAGACAGGCATCGACACCGAAACGGAGGGCTGATATGGCAACCAGACGAAAAACGACAACCGAACCGAAAACGCCGGAAGCACCTTCATTCACGAAGGAGCAGCTTCTGACGTTTGACAGATATCGTGGGCGGCGTGACCTGCTGGGCGCGTTGCTTGAAGACGAACAGCGCTATACCTACGATGAGGTGGATGCGCTTATGAACGACTTTATGAAAGGCGAGGTGAGCTAACAATGCTTGGTGGCGGTATGTATACCGTGCAGAACAAGGTGCTTCCCGGTGCGTACATCAATTTTGTATCGGCGGCGCGGGCATCGGCCACACTGGCAGACCGCGGCACCGCGACGTTCCCGCTGGCATTGCCGTGGGGACCCGAGGGTGCTGTTGTTACGGTGGAAAACGGGGATTTTCAGAAAAACAGTTTGAAGTTGTTTGGTCGTGCGTATACGGATGCGGCACTGCGCCCGCTGCGGGAGATTTTTGCCAACGCGAAGACGCTGCACGTATTCCGGCTGAACACCGGCGGCGTGAAGGCATCCTGCAAATATGCAGATGCAAAATACCCGGGTACAGCAGGCAATGATCTGAAAATCGTGATCGCACAGAACGAGAAGTATCAGGCTTCTACAAATGAGGTGTACGATGTTTCCACCTATATGGGGACACAGCTTGTGGATATGCAGCGTGCGGTCAAAAAGGTTACAGATTTGAAGCCGAACGATTTTGTGGTGTGGAAGGGCGCGGAGGCGCTCGCGGTTTCCGCCGGTGTTTCGCTGACCAGCGGCACGGATGGGCAGGTACAGGATGCAGCCTATCAAACCTATCTGGACAAGATCGAGCCGTACAGCTTTAATGTGATGGGTTGTGATACGACCAATAAGACGGTTAAGGGTTTGTTTGCGAATTTTACGAAGCGCATGCGCGATGAGCAGGGCGTAAAGTTCCAGACAGTTCTGTTCCGGTATCCGGAAACGGATTACGAGGGTGTGATCAGCGTTGAAAACGGACTTGTGGGTGCGGATGCAGACCCGTCCATGGTTTACTGGACAGTGGGCGCGGAGGCAGCCTGTGCGGTCAACAAGAGCCTGACTAACACGACCTACACCGGCGAATACACGCCGAATGTGGACTTTACCCAGACACAACTGGAGAAGGCGATTCAGTCCGGCAAGCTGATGTTCCACCGTGTAGGTGATGAGGTGCGTGTGCTCACTGACATCAACACCTTTGTCAGCGTGACCGATACCAAGTCTGCTGATTTCGCAGGCAATCAGGTGGTTCGCGTGCTGGATCAGATTGCAAACGATATTGCGTCCATCTTCAATACCAAGTATCTGGGCAAGGTGCAGAACGATGCGGCAGGCCGTGTCAGCCTGTGGCAGGATATTGTTTCCCACCACAATCAGCTGCAGACCATCCGTGCGATCGAGAACTTTGACAGCGAGCATATCAAGGTTGCACCGGGCGACAGCCGCAAGGCGGTTGCGGTGGAGGATCATGTGCAGCCGGTTTCGGCGATGGAGCAGCTGTACATGCAGGTGATCATTGGAATGGAGGGTAGTACGGTATGAATCCCACAATGAATGCGAATGATGCGGTTTCCGGCTCTCTGGCTGAGTGCTACGTCACTCTCGACGGCAACCGCTACAAAATGATGCAGCTGTATGATTTCGAATCGTCTGCATCCATCAATCTGATCGACGTACCGATCCTCGGCCGCACCGGAAAGGGCAAAAAGCCGGCGGGTTGGTCTGGTACATGGAAGGGCACGGCGCATTTTAACCAGTCGGTGTTCCGCAAATGGTTCTTGCGTTATAAGAAAACCGGAGAGCTGATGCCGTTTGAAATTCAGGTTGCCAATGAGGACCCGTCCTCGGCGGCGGGGCGCCAGACGATCACGCATACCGGCTGTCTGCTCGATAAGATTATTCTGGCGAAGTTCAACGCAGATGACGATCTGCTGAACGAAGAGATCAGCGGCACATTTGACGATTGGGATATGCCGGAGTCGTTCAATATGCTTGAAGGTATGGAGTAAGGGAGGATATCTATTATGGGCGGATTATCCGCATTTATGGCACAGAACGCCAAGAAACCGGAAAATATCAAGCTGGTCGTATCCGATCGCTTTGTCGATGAAAACGGCAAACCGGAAACGTGGGAGGTGCGCTGCATCTCCAGCGATGAGAATGATCTGATCCAGCGTGACTGCACCCGGCAGGTGCCGATTCCCGGCAAGCGCAACCAATATCGGCAGGTGGTAGATACCGCGCTGTACGGACGCAAATTGGCGGCCGCGTGCACAGTATATCCCAACCTTGACGACGCGGAGCTGCAGGACAGCTACGGGGTGAAGTGTGCGGAGGATCTTATTGTGAAGCTGCTGTGCGTTCCGGGCGAGTACAACGCGTATCTGGATAAGCTTACACAGTCCTGCGGCTTTGATTACAGCATCAGTGACATGGTGGAAGAAGCAAAAAACTGATTTTGGACGGCGATTTAGAGGCTTCTGTGGTGCATTTCTGCTTGCAGAAGCTTCATATTTTGCCGTCCGAATTCTTGAATCTGCCATTGAAAGAACGCGTGTTTATCATCGCATCTACGCTGGTGCGGGTTGACAGCGAAAAGAAGGCGATCGAAGAAGCCAAAAGACGCACGTAGAAAGGCGGTGACGGATCATGGCAGTATCGCAGACTTTACAGCTCCGGGACGGCATGAGCACCGCCCTGCAGCGGATCGCCTCCCGCATGGATGCGGTCAATCAGCGGTTCGAGCGCATGCAGGGTTTGGCAGAGCAGTCCGTCCCGACAGATATTTATGACCGCCTGCAAACCGAGCTGGGCGCGGTAAGAACCCAGCTTCAGGGCGTGTCAGACGAATTTACGCAGCTGGCGGACAGGATGCAGAATGTACAGCCGCCGGCGGACAATCTGCTGGGATCGCTCAAACGGATCGGTGCGGCGGTCATCGGCTCGCAGATGGTCAAGGGCATTGTTAGTATGTCGGATGAGCTGACGCAAACGACTGCCCGCCTGTACCTGATGAACGACGGCCTGCAGACCACAGAGGAGCTGCAAGAGATGATCTATCAGTCGGCTGTGCGGTCGCGGGGAGTATACACGGATACCGCAGCAGCAGTTTCGAAGATGGGTCTGCTTGCGGGTGACGCGTTTAATAGCAGTGAAGAAACGATCGGGTTTGTAGAGCAAGTCAATAAGATGTTCAAACTTGGCGGAGCGACGGCGGAAGAACAGGCTGGCGCTATGCGCCAATTGACGCAGGCTATGGCATCTGGCGTACTGCGTGGTGAGGAACTAAATAGCATTTCCGAGAATGCAGGGTATATGTTTGCGGCGATTGCTGATTATTTGGGCGTTTCTAAAGGTGAACTGCGTGATTTGGCTGCGGAAGGTAAGATCACAGCAGATATCGTGAAAAATGCCGTAATCGATGCCGCAGACGAAACAAATGCGCGGTTCGAGAGTATCCCGATGACGTGGGCAGATGTTTGGACGCAGGCAACGACCTTGGCTACCGTGGCGCTGCAGCC
>ENA-ORSX01001091-ORSX01001091.1-human-gut-metagenome-genome-assembly--contig:-NODE-1091-length-21611-cov-2.554324_pt1 | contig 21611 bp, 20 predicted proteins | sample MGYA00241904_ERZ509172 | MGnify/ENA primary metagenome ERZ509172 (study PRJEB26280, sample SAMEA2338795) | human gut metagenome | biome: human gut; feature: human-associated habitat; material: faeces...
AACACGTCCTCTCCTCCTCACCGGCCTCTGCTGTAAAATCCAAAACCGCTTCACTCTTACAGATTCCGGATCTCTCATCCCTTATCTTCAGTACCATCCTGTACTTGGCACCGGGTGTAAGTCCTGCAAGTGCCGCCTTTGCCTTTACCCGTGCGCTGTCCATGTCTTCGGAAAGCTCATAGTATATCTCCGGCCGATGCTCCATGAACTCCTGTTCGGTCATTATGAGTTCCACCCTGCCGTAAATCCCCACAGGGTTCACATCGCGCTGTATGAATGTATCTGAATGCTCATAGGTTCCCTTCACCATTCTGCGCTTCACAAGAATGGTCCTGGAATCCTCTCTCTTCTTCTCCACTTCATCGTCCCAGGGAGAACTCACCTTAACGATGAGAAGATTCTTCTCTCCCGGTTTTACAATGTCTGTGATATCAAAGGAAAACGGCGCGGAATATCCCTCATGTTCCCCTGCAAACTGTCCGTTCACCCACACTTTGCAGTAGTAATCCACGTTGGTAAACCTCAGCCGAATCCTCTGCTGATCTCCTTTTGGTAAGTCAAATTCATGCCGGTACCACCAGGGAGCCTGGTTAAAATATCTGAGTTCCCTTCCGAAATAAGGCTGGCCGGCAAACAAAAGCTGCAGATGTTTTAACCCGCTTAGTTTTTCCCATTCCGAGATCTGGGGGCCCATCTCCGTAAAAGCTTCTCTGTCTGTATACAGGCCCAGCTCTTCCCCCGTATCATGTACATCCTGGAGAATATACCAGCCATCCTCCAGATTCTTTACTGTCTCCATATCCTGCATCCTCCTTTGTATCAGCTCTTCACTGCGCCTGCAGCCATACCCTCTATGATATTTTTATTCAATATAAAATAAACAATCAGTGTCGGAAGAATAGAAATGACAATGGCGGCAAATGTGCTGCCCCAGTCCACTCTTCCGAACTGCCCCACAAAATCGTTCAAACCGATGGGAAGTGTCTTCATCTCCGACGAAGATATGAATGTATTGGCATATGTAAATTCATTCCACACAAAAACAAAATTGTAAGTGAGCACCGTCATGGTGGTATTCTTCGCCATGGGAACTACGATCTTCCAGAAAACAGTACCCATCCCTGCGCCGTCGATCACTGCTGCCTCCAGCAGGGAATCCGGCAGGAACTTAAAAAATCCCGTGTAGAGATAAATACACATAGGAAGCCCAAATCCCACCTGCGGCAGTACCAATGCCCAGTATGTATTCCTCAGCCCCAACGCATTGTAGATCTGGAACATGGGGATCAGACAGGCGAATATGGGAATCATCATTCCAAAAAGGAAAAATCCCATCAGCGCATCCGCATGTTTTATTTTCACCTTGCTGATCACAAAGGCCACAGGACAGCCCAGGACTACAATACCCAGCAGGGTCAGTACAGCAACGATGGTACTGTTTAAAAAGTATCTTGGGATTGCGGAGATTGTCAGAGCGCTTATATAGTTCCCCAGATAGAAGCTTGATGGGAGGGCGTATTGAGCGGTGTATGTCATCTCCTCCGATGTTTTCAGGCTGGAACAGATCACCCAGAAAATAGGATATATCTGTATCATTACTATGATAAGCACTATAAAATAAAAAATACCTCTTACAGCCTTGCTTTTCCCTGCATGTGTCATTCTGATTCCTCCCCCTTCGCAGTCCCCAGCAGTCTCTGAATACCGCCGCCAGACATTCCACCACAAGAAATACCGCCAGGGTACTGCCATATCCAAAGTCAGCAGAGTTAAACGCTGTTTTGTACATATAGGTCGCTACCATTTCCGTCGATTTTGATTTATTATCCAGTATATAGAAGACATCAAAGGTCTTCAAACATCCATTGATCAGCATCACCACTACAATACTGAAAATATTCTTTATCAAAGGCAGTTTGATATATCTGTACTGCTGGATGAGACTGCACCCGTCCATAATGGATGCTTCCAGTACATCCTTGGAAATGGATACAAAGGCAGAATAAAATATGATCATATACAAACCGCAGTATTTGTACCCGTCAATCAGTGTTATAGTGACAAGGGCAGTCTTTGAATTTGCCAGAAGGGCAATGGGGTCCATTCCCATTTTCTCCATCAGATAACAGACCAGGCCCTGTGGCTGTGCGGAAAGCATCTTGGAAAATATCTGACAGATTGCCATGGACGATATGATACAGGGTATAAAATAAATGACACGCAGCACATTGGACCCCTTGATGATATGGGATAACAAAATTGCCAGGAACAGACCCGCAAGAAGCTGGAACGAACTTCCCAATAGTACAAATTTCAGGTTATTCACTACAGCCGATTTAAACGTCCCATCAGAAAACATCCTTACATAATTGGCAAGACCTACAAATTCCATATCTTTAATGCCGTTCCAGGAAAAAAAACTATAACCCACAGACCACAGAATAGGAATGATCACCGTAAGAAAATATACGAAAAAAGCCGGAAGTACAAAAAGCGCAGGCTGTATTTTATTTCTGGGTTTCATCTATACTCCTCTCCTTCCTGAGTGATAAGGGTCCGGTCTCCCCTACAGGTTCCGGACCCTCCCTTTTTATTCCACATCAAAATAGTCCGGCGCATACTGCGCTACCGCTTCATCCATTCTCTGACAAAATTCTTCTGGAGTGGATTCGCCCATACCCAGATTAGCCAGTTCTTTTCTGTAAACTTCGTTTGTGGATGGGTCCAGACGGACATCCCAGCACTGAGCAAAGGTGCCGCAGTTTTCCAGATCCTTCAGAATCTGCTGTGTCAGTTCCGGAAGTTTATCCGGGTCACTAGGCATCATGGACGGCAGCATATCAAATTCATACATAGCCATATCCGCGAAATTGTCCCATACAAATTTAATGAAATCCTTCATAGCCGGAGTCATGGAATCTTTCAATACCGCAGTTCCGATGCCGCAGTTGGCATAATAGTCATTCTCTGTTGTCGCATCTTTATCACTGTCTATTGGAAGCTTGAATGTAGAAATATCATCTTTTAATTCTTTATTCTCATCCACAAGATCCGGAGTATCCCACGTCCCTGTGTATAACATGGCAGCACCTTTATTCAAAAACAGGTCCATCTGTGCTGTGGCATCCGAATTTGTCCAGCCTTCGCTGAAATACTGCGAGATCTGCTGTGTATATTCTGCTGTGGCGATACCCACCTCTGAATCAAACTTTTCTTTACCCATTCTGGCATTATCAATAAATTCATTCCCTGCCATACGGAATGCCTTAAATGCCGGATATCGCATGATCATATCATAGTTGCCGGCTGAGATTGGTGTGTACCCGGCTGCTTTCAGCTTTTCACATGCTTCAAGCAGTTCTGTCAGGGTCTTGGGCGTCTCTGTGATTCCGGCATCCTCGAACATTTCGGTATGATACCAGAAATACTCTACATTTCCCTGCCAGGTCATCAGATAATTACTTCCGTCGCTCAGTTTCGGATAATCCAGTGCAATGTCAAAGAACTTATCCTTTAATCCCAGTTCGTCATATAGGTCATCTATGCTGTAGATAATTCCCTTTTTGCAGATACCTTCAAAAAAGGCCTCCGGGTCCGCATCAAACCAATCCGGCAGTTCGTTGCTGGATGCCAGAATTTTTATTTTCTGGAGATAGGTTGCCCTGTCCGCTATGGATTCTACATTAAATTCAAAACCGGGATGATCCTCCTTATACATCTCCGCAATCTTCTTCAGTGTCTTAAGAGCTGCATCTGTCTCACCTCTTGCACTGACGTAATTGATCACCAGATCTTCTGAGTCAGTATTATCACCGGATTCCTTTTCCTGCGTCTTCTGTGTATTTTCTTCCTTTTTATCACCGGTTCCCCCATTGCCTCCGCATCCGACTGCCGTTACACACATGACTGCAGCTAAACCTGCAGCTGCCAGCTTCTTCAGTTTCATCCTTTTTTCCTCCTTTAAATTTGCCTTATCATCATGACGTCCTGAGATTCGGTTTTTTCTGTTTTTTGTTTGTAGATTCATTATAGAAAATTTTTTCGACAAAATATATGGAAAATTTTAAGTACACTTGGAATATTTTCCTATAGTTCTCAGATTGCTTGTGACATAAATCCGATTATTGTATAATAACTTTTAGCCATACAGCAATTCTACGCATCTAATGTGCTGGCTGTAAGAAAAGATTCTGAAGCCAGGTAGAAATCCTATTGCCAAAGTGGCTGTGAAAATATTCATATGAAACCAATGGAGAAAAAAAGGAGCTTTCTATGAACAGGATAAAACACTCTGTATTCTACATTTTTTCAACTTTTCCTATTAAACACCGGCTGCTGATCACCTACCCTTTTCTGAGTGGTTTTATATTAGTCATCACAGCAGTCGCATTTTATAACACTGCTAAAAATGCGCTGGTTGAACACGCTACCTTATCCAGCCAACAGCAGCTTACGATCATCACCAACAATCTAAGTGAAAAAATAGGCCATATTTCCGACTATGCCATTACCCTGTCCATCAACAGTGATATTGGTGAAACCCTGAAGGAAAACCCCACGGTACCTGAAAACGCACTGTCACGCTTTTTTGTAAATTCCACGCTCACCAAACAGGCACAAAGAATTATTGGTTTACATAAAAATATATCTAATTGGGATATTCTTGACACAGAAAACAATTGGTATCACAGCAGCACGGATATCACAGAAGAATTGACCCCTTGCCTGTCACCGGAATTTCTGCAGGTATTGCAGACGGATCCTTCCTTCCACTTTTTAGGTCCTTATACGATTGACGGCACACCAACATTCGCCGCCTTAAAACCAGTTACGGACATTGACACCACAAAGTATCTGGGCACCGTCGCCCTTCTGATCCAGGAACCCAGCATATCCTCCGCCTTCCGGGACCTGCCGGACAGTGATCTGCGGAATTTTTACATAACGGACTCTGATAACAGGATATTGTCCTCCTCAACATCCGAGGGAATCTATGAATCTTTTGCCTCCTATACGGGAATCAGCACCAAAGAGATGAAGAAACTGGAGGATACGAATATGGCAACCGCCTATATCCACGGAACAGAGACACTGCTCATCAGAAAGGAATATCCCGGGCTGGACTGGTATGTGGTGAACCTGATACCTCTGCAGAATCTTACCATGGAGCACAGGACTGTGCTGCAGACCATTGTTCTCATATGCGTACTACTGTTCATCCTCTCCCTGTTCTTCTCCATGCTCTGCACAAGGACTGTGACAGCCCCCATCCAGCGCCTGGCCTCCAAGATGGAGACAGCTTCCATGGGCAACCTGGATATATCCGCAAGCTATCACTCCAACGATGAACTGGCAGTTCTGTACAAGCAGTTCAACCTTATGATGCAGCGCATACAGACTCTGATCGATCATGTATATGAAGAACAGAGCGCAAAACAGGAGATGGAGATCCGGCTGCTCCAATCCCAGATAAATCCCCATTTCCTGTACAATACACTGAGTACTATCAAATCCCTGATTGAACTGGAGATGAATGAGACCGCCGTAAAAGCAGTGGCCGCAATGTCTGTCTTCTACCGGAATTCCCTTTCAAAAGGACGGTTCATCATTCCTCTGAAGCAGGAACTGGAATTGACAGAGCAATACCTGTACATACAGAGCCTCCGCTATATGGAATATGTAGATTATGAGTTCAACCTGACAGCCACATTTCCCATGGACCAGATCGACATACCTAAGCTTACGCTCCAGCCTATTGTAGAAAATATATTTGTCCATGCCCTATCCACAGAAAAATGTCATATCTGCGTCAATATAACCGAGGATGACGCAAACGTAGCAATAACCATAACCGACAACGGAACCGGTATTCCCCCAGAAAAGCTGAAAGAGCTGCAGACATCCATTTATTCCGGCAGTGTGGATGGCAGATCCTTTGGCCTTCCCAACATTCACCACAGGATCATACTGTTGTACGGAATGAACTATGGCCTTACTATAACCAGCCGGGAGAAAGAATTTACCGCAGTCACAGTAACTCTGCCCAAAGGAGGAGCAAAAGATGAAGACCCTGATAATTGTTGATGATGAGCTGTTTTTCCGCAAATCCATCTGCAGCCTCATCAAAAAACAGGAAAACTATGAGATTATCGGCGAAGCCAACAACGGAGCTTCCGGTGCTGAAATCATCCGGGAACTGAAGCCTGATATTGCCCTGGTGGACATTTCCATGCCTGTCATGGACGGCCTGGAGATGATCCGTTCCCTTGTTCCGGACTGCCGGACAAAATTCATCCTCTCCACAGGTTACAGCGACTTCGCCTATGCGAAGCAGGCCATCACTCTGGGGGTAAAGGAGTATCTTCTGAAGCCGGTGGACAACCGGGAACTTCTCGACTGTCTTGATAAACTGAGTCTGGAAATTGACAGCGAACGCCACAGACAGGATGTAATATCCGACTACTATCAGTCACGGAGCATCTACCAAAAACACATGGCTCTTAACTTCTTTAGCAAAGCCATATCAGGCGACTGCCAACCGGAGGAATTCGCCGTGCTGAAAAAGCAGGCAGAGCTGGAAGGCACAGACTGGTTCCTGGTACTCTCCCTGAAACTGAACAGCACCAATACCTCTGTGTGGAACTGGGAAACCGACCTGGCACTCTGTCATTCCATTATGGAAAATATCTGTACGGAAGTCCTTCACGGAACATATGAGCATCTTCTTTATGTGGATTACTCCCTTTCCCACCAGTATATTATCCTGGGGCTGAAGGATGGCTCCTGCCAGGTTCCCCGTCTGGAAGAACTGTGCGAACACCTGATAAAGCTGCTGAAGGATACGGTCCATATACCTGTGAGCATTTTCAGCGGAACACCGCAGCATGGTGCCCAGGGAATCAAAGCTTCCTATGAGGAGGCGCTTTCTGTCCAGCATAACAGCAGCTATAAGAATCTCACGGTATTTAAGTATTACAGCCGGGAAGTCCTTTCCCAGAATATGGATATCACATCCGATATCTGCCGTGAACTTCTGCTTCTGCTGCGCAGAAAACAGGGGGAACAGGTGATCCAATACATCTGCAGCACCTTTGACAGAATGCAGGAGACGAACTGCCATATCCGCAAGACCCGGCTTACGGCTGCCTTATTTATCACAGTGCTGGATGATTTCATTACGGAATGCGGCTGTTCGGACATGGAATTTACAGAACTGCAGAATGCCCTGGATTCCTACCGTAACTGCGAAAATATTGACCAGCTCAAAAAGCTGATCACAGACACCTACATCTCCGCTTTAGAACGTTTCGGAAAAAATACGGAGTCCGGCAAGACTCACCTGATATCGGATATCCAGGATTATATTGGTCAGCACTACATGGACCCTGAATTAAGACTGGAAACCATTGCCGCCCATTTTTTCGTCAGTCCCCAGTACCTGAGCACACTGTTCAGCCAGGAAAGCCACAGTACACTGAGCAGCTACATCAATACTTTCCGAATGCACAGGGCCAAGGAATTTCTGCTGCAGCAGTCTCCTTCCATACAGAATACAGCGGCACTGTGTGGTTTTACGGATGCAGGGTATTTCAGCAAGTGTTTTAAAAAATTTTACGGGATATCACCTAAGAACTTTTTGGCACTCCGGTCCTCCTGAACATGCAGGGGAACTTCCGGCTGCCGGGCGCGGAGCAAACAGCGGCTATTTCTGTGTGAAAAACGGTTGGATATTGCCAAACCCTTTCTTTTGTGCTAATTTAAGTAGTATTGAAAAAGAAAAAGCAGCTTTTTTATGTACGGCCAGCGCAGCAAATGTGCAGGCCTGACCAAATAGCTGCGGGAAAGGACCCAAAAATGGCAGACATACTAACCAGGGCCGCTGCACTTATCTGCATGATTGCCCTGGCGTTTACATTGAAAAAGATACATATTTTGAAAAAAGAGGACTTCCGTGTGGTGTCCGCACTGGTGGTTAAGATCACACTGCCTTGTGCCATCATCAATAATTTCAGCCAGATGGATTTTGACACCTCTCTCTTTTTTCTGGTTCCCATTGGATTTTGCGGAACCCTCTTTCTGATCGGAACGGGATATTTTATGGCGAGAAAGAAAAGCCCGGATGAGAAGGCTTTTCAGATGATCAACCACTCAGGGTTCAACATCGGCACCTTTGCCATTCCCTATCTGCACAGCTTTGTAGGTCCCTCCGGGGTGATCGCCGCTTCCATGTTTGACATCGGCAATTCCCTGCTGTGCACAGGCGGAACCTATGCCTTGGCCTCCAGTGTGCAGAACCCGGATAACAGAACCACCATAGGCTCCCTGTTAAAAAAGACCTTTTCCTCCGTACCCACCCTGACCTACCTGCTCATGACACTTTTAAGCCTGCTGCATCTCAGGCTGCCGGGGGGCATACTCACCTTTGCGGGAATCGGGGCGGAGGCAAACGCATTCATGGCTATGACAATGCTGGGAATCGGCATGGAACTCACCTTAAACCGCAGACATTTTTCATCCATAACCCGTATCTTAAGTGTCCGCTACCTGGTGGCCCTCATATTCTCCCTTGCCGCCTGGTTTCTGCTTCCCTTTGACAGAGCCCTGAAAAAAACACTGGTCATCCTGCTCTTCTCACCGCTGGCATCCTTTGATCCGATCTTTACGGAAAAATGCGGGGGTGATGTGGGACTTTCCAGTGAGATCAATTCCATCAGTATTATTATCAGCATTGTGTGTATGACACTGCTTTTGATCATTTTGTAAAAAATAACGGTGAACATAGCTGCCTTCCGGGTACGCTGTGTTCACCGTTTTCATTTTCTCTATCCAACCTGAATCTGGCAGACCTTCATGGCCTCCAGTGCATTCTCATGGCTCTCTTTTGTAACTCCCGCGCAGCAGGACGCATCCACAGAGATCACTGCCTCGGGGAGCGCGGCTTTCAATATCATGGCATTTGAGATAATGCAGATATCTGTGCACAGACCCACAAGTTCAATCTCATCATACCCTTCCTTTCCTGCCAGATGCGCAAGAACCGTACTTCCAAATGTAGGCTTCTCCACCAGTCTGCATCCGGCTGCAAGCCTTCTCAGCTCCGGTATCAGCTCCCACCCTTCTGTATCCCTGATGCAGTGCGGAACGGGCAGATTCTTTCCCTCCTGGGTGTCCATGTAATTCTTCTCATGTGTATCAAGGGTGAACACCACTGTTTTCCCCATCGCCTTAGCTTCTTTGACCTTTTTAACCACATTTTCCACAATGGCTTTGGCTTCCGTTGTGCCCAGAGCACCGGTCACGAAATCAACCTGCATGTCAACCACCACTAATAACTGCTTCATTGTCCTCATCCTCCATTTCTCATATGATACCACAGAATATCCGGCTTTACCCATAAAGGGCATCCCTGTAAATATTGGCTTTCTCCTGTCCCTGCAGGATCCGAAGGGCGCCGTAGGCCAATGCCTCCAGTTCCATCTCACCGGGCATGATCCTGACCGGTCCCAGGAAATCAATATAATCGGTGATCCAGTCTGTCAGCATTTTGGAGTGTGCCATACCGCCTGTGAGAATTATGGCATCCACATTCCCCTTCAGTGCAGGGGCAAGCTGTCCGATCCCTTTTGCCACCTGATAGGCCTGCGCCTCATACAGAAGCTCAGCCTTTTCATTTCCCTGACGTATCATTTTCTCGATTTCCCGGCAGTCATAGGTTCCCAGATACGCTTTCAGTCCCCCGTCTCCGCGGATTTTCCGCATCAGCTCTGCCTTGGTATATTTCCCGCTGTAACACATGTCTACAATATAAATAATGGGCACACTCCCGGAACGCTGCGGGGAAAAGGCTCCGCCGTCGTCACTGAGGGCATCCACTATTTTCCCGTGTCTGTGTGCTGAGAAAGAGATCCCGCCGCCCATATGCGCCACCAAAAAATTCATCTCCTCATAGGACTTCCCCGCTTCCTCCGCTGCCTTTCGTGCCATTGCCTTACTGTTTAACACATGGCAGAAGCTCTGCCGCACCACCTCCGGAATGCCGGTGATACGCGAAATTTCCATAAATTCATCCGAAGACACCGCATCATAAATGTAGGCGGGAATCCCAAGCGGTGTAGCCACCGCATCTGCGATCAGTGCGCCCATATTTGATGCATGGGGACTGATGGGGCCTTTTAAGATTCTGTCTTTCATTGCCTGATTCACGGTATATCCGCCTGCTTTTACAGGAGGAAGAAGTCCGCCCCGGCCAACAACAGCGCTTAACTGTTCCACCTGATAGGAATGTACCTCCAGACAGGCCAGAACCATATCTCTTCTAAAAGGGAACTGTTCTTCTATATCCGGATGGCTGTCCAGAAACACAGAATCATGCTCAATGTCTTCCCGGAACATTTCCTGCCGGTTTCTGAATACAGCTATTTTCGTAGATGTGGAGCCCGGATTTACTGCAAGTATATCGTATACCATTTCCTTACCTTCCTTTACAAATGCGTCTTTTTCCTCAGCTCCTCGCCCAGGGCCCTGCCCTTAAATATAGCCAGCGCGGACAACATGAGCACCGCCCCTGCCACACACAGCACCGACGGAAGCCTCACGCCGACTGCGCCGCACAGAAGAAGAATCAGGGGAATCAGACTTCCCACGGACACTATGACCATGTAAATCATATAATGTGAGACCGGCGCCCTGGTCACGAACACCACCACCCACAAGATCACATAGACAGCCAGCAGCACAATAGGTATCCCGAAATCCACAGACCATCCTCTCCACCCTGTAATAAAATCCCAGAACAAAAAGACTGCCCACAAAAGCACTGCCTCCCAGACTGCATTCTTGAACAGATTCCTGCGCTTTACGATAGCGACCGCTGACAGGATCCACATGCAGCCCACACCGGCCAGCACATAGCCTGACCAGAAACTGTGAAAACCCATGGTCCAGTTCACAGAAACCGCAGCAACACATACCGCAATGCAAACAAAAGAAAATATGCGGAATCCCATGGCCATGCGGGAGTTTTCCCTGGTGAAATCCGGGAACATCTGATTCTCTTCCTCCGGGATTCCCTCCAGATTCCCCTGGCAGAGAGGGCATTTTCTGTGGGGATTCCTGACTGTAATTTTGCAACGTTTACAATACTGCATCCTCAATCCCCTCCTTTTTCCCCGCCCAGTGCTATGATCTCCACCGGGATACCCTGTCCGGTCAGCATCCGGAAGAAATTCCGTTCAATCCTTGTATTGGCATAACCGGATGTGAAGCTGACAGTCAGCCTGTCTTTCCAGGAACACATACACAGCTCCATTTTAGGTGTGCTGGTGTAAAAGTCAAACCAGTCGATATAGGGTTCACACTCCCGGGGCATCTGTATTTTTCCGATATTGGAGAAAACGGCTGTGTCCGCGGAGGTGGAAAAGGCAGCTCCGGCCTGCATGCCCCACAGTTTGAGGGGAAGGGGCAGAATGCGCATAAAAGGATTTTTCTCCATCCGCATAAACCCGTTCATCCGGGCTGCGATGCGCTCCGGCGTCAGCTCCCTTTTGAAAAAATCCGAGGTGAACGCAATGACATCCTCCAGCTTTTCACTCTGTTCGGAAAAATTATATCCGATATCGATCCATCCAAAGAAATTCCGCACAGAGGAGGAGGGAAAGTAACTCCTGAGATTCACAGGTATCATGAGCGCCACCGGGCGTTTTTTCTGTCTAGGACTCATATCCATGGCAACCGCGCAGAGAAAAACAGCGGTAAGGTATACGGTTATGGTAGTCTGAAAACTGCGCGCAGCCCGGATCAGGGCATCTGTGGGCACAATTCCCTCCACAAGTCTCATCTGGCCGTATTCCAGGCGGTGATATTTAAGCTGATGGGATTTGTATTTCGGAATGTCCTTCACCAGCGCCTTGTCGGAATAGTATTTGTCAAAGCTGTCCTCTGCCATCTCCTCATCCGTGGCATCTGCCTGTACCTGGGAGACAGGGCCTGTGACCATATCCGGATATGCCTCCATCAGATAATAGTACACAAGGGTTCTGAGAAACTGAAGGGCCCCGGTGCCGTCCGTGAGGGCATGGTATGTCTCGAAATTTATGCGTTTTTTATAATACGTGACCTCAAACAAAAGATTTTTCTGGTCCCTCACATAGATCTGGCTGCAGGGCGGGCGGTATTCCTCCCTGACAACAGGCTTAAGCTCCGACTCCTCCAGATAATTCCAGAAAATGCCGCAGCGAAGGACACAGAGAAAAAGGCTGTAGTCCTCCATACACAGATCAAGGGCTTTCTGCAGCTTTACCTGGTCGATCTCTTCGGTGAGCTGACAGGAAAGCCGGAAGACGCGCTCATCCTTCTTCCCGCTGGTAGCAGGAAATATCTTTGCTGTATTCTCCAGGGTTCTCCACTTTTTTCTGCTGAAATGGGCCATTCTCTCACTTCACTTTCCATAACCTAACTTTTTAAAAATGCATTGATGTAATCATACGTCTCCCGCACAGCGGAATACACGGGTTCCAACAGGAAAAATCCATGGATACCGTCCGCGATCCGGTGCAGTGTCACATCCACGCCTGCTGCCTTCATCCGCCGTGCATAATCCTCCCCCTCATCCCGCAGCGGGTCCAGTTCCCCTGTGATCACCAGGGCTCTTGGAAGGTTTGAAAAATCCTCAGCCAGAAGAGGCGCAAAATAAGGGTTCTGCCTGTCCGCCTCACAGCTCTGGTAAAAATCCAGATAATCTGCCATGTTCTGTCTGGTCAGAAGATAATCCCTGCCGTTTTCCAGAACGGACGGATACGCATTTTCCTCACTATAATCATTATTGACACAGGGATAGATCAATATTTGTCTTTTCGGAATAAATTCTCCTCTGTCCCTGGCCATCTGGCAGACAGCCGCAACAATATTTCCTCCGGCGCTGTCCCCCATCAGGGTGATCTGGTCAGGTTCCGCATTTAAAATCGTCCTGTCTCCAAACACAGCCTTTGCCGCAGCATAACAGTCCTCTATCTGGGTGGGAAATCTATGCTCAGGTGCCAGAGGATAGTCTATGGACACTACCACATGGGCCGTGTTTTTCGCCAGGTTCCAACACACCCGGTTATAAGATTCCACGCTCTCTGTCACAAATCCGCCTCCGTGTATGTAGAGGATGACCGGATAGATATTGTCTGACATTTTGCCTGTATCAAGGGATTTATTCTTTTCCTGGAAGGCTTCGATATCCACGGTGTCGTAGGATTCCTCATTGGGAAAATAGATGCGCACAGGCACTTCCCTTCCTTCATTGTAGATCTTCGTGTCCAGTGTCCGGTAAAAAGGTTTAAAGGGATCCAGAAGCTTCAGATTCATGATCCGTCTGGATTTCTGCAGGTCCAGTTTCGTCTCAGGGTCAGACAGCGCTTTCAATACCAGGTGCATTGCTTTATTCATAAATTTTCCTCTATTCTACTAATATACATCCAACCAGTGTCAGTGTCCCCGGACCGTAATAATAAAGAATATCATTTTTCTGGCACACCTCACTGACAAGCATGCCGTAGGCCTCCATTGCGGATGACTGGCGCTCCGGAAACCGGCACGGCGCATCGGGGTAAGTGCACTCCTTACAGTTTTCACAGGCCCCGTCTCCCAGAACAAGAGCACCGGGATATTCCTCACGGACCATCGCAGCAAACTTGTGAAATGCCTCCTTGTGGCGCTCTCCAAGCTCCTGCATTCCCTCTATATCAAAGCTGTCCTCCAGTTCCCCTGTTGTCTGTACGATCAGTCCTCCCGCATATTTGTGGATCTGCTCGCTGCACTCTTCCAGTGTACCGCATCCGGGAGGACAGACCCAGTTCTTATTGTAATGCTGACATTTGTTCTCCGCACATGCGCTGCGGACCTCACTTCTCACCTGGATTGTGGATGCATCCAGATCTCCTACGTGTGAAAAACCGCAGGAAAGCGCTTTTTGTTTTAATTCCTCATACTTTTCCGGCATTGTTTGCCCTCCTTTATCTGTGGTAATTTCAGACAACTGTAATGAGCAGGTTTGACCTGTATTCTTATATTGATTGTTGCAGATAATCGGGCTGGTGTCAATGTGAAATACAAAGGAAAGGGACTGCTGTGTTTTTATAACACACAACAGCCCCTCTCCGGAAACTCATATTTAACTCATTGAGAACATATTACCACTTCTAAGGGAGGATATTTCTAAGTAAAGTCTATTTTTTAACTACTTCATAGCCCTGAAAATCTGCTGCCTTCTGCAGGTATTCCGGATCCAATCTCGGCATAAGTTTACCAATCTCCCATGGAAATACGGTATAGAACCATCTGTTAATACGGTCCACATAGTTGAACCAGCTCCACAGCAGGCTCTTCAGCTCTTCTTTTGTCTGGATCGTATCATAGGAATCCTCGATATCCAGCGTAAACTGCCACATCAGTTTCAGGTTCAGCCATGGTGCGGGGCATCCCTCGCCAAACTGTCCGCCCATAAGATTTGCCATCTCGTGGTTCAGATATACAAACATCTGCTTGCAGTGTTCCAGTGAAAATCTTTCATCTCCTAAGATGCAATACATTGCCGGTTCAATCGTCCACCATCCCATAGCCTGTGTATCACCTGTCAGGAAAAAGAGATTACCTAATGTCTGCCCCTGTGTACCTGCACCACTGGGGTAAACTCCCATCTTTGACATAGTTATATATTCCGGCTCATCAAACCAAATTCGGTCATTTTCGGCTTCGATTTCTGCCTTAACGTCTTTCCAATGTTTTCCCATTTTTTAACCCTCCATTCTACTGATTGTGATAGTTCCCAGTTTATGATACAGGAAGCTGTGATTCCACAGGTCCTCCCGTGCTTTTTCCAGGTCATCCATGCATTCTTTATCAACCTGGAGCACATATGCCCCGCCTGATCTAAGCGGCTCTGTACAACTCGGAACAAAACAGGATATTCCATCCGCACCAGATCAGTTCACCTGCCTGAACTTCAAGTTTTCCCGGTCCTGATACCAGATAGGGGCTGTCCTCAACAAGAGGGCTTGTCTGGTCACCGATATATTTCGGCGGATCAATTGGGGGTCTTGGGAATAATACGGTCAAATCCCCCGTAGACAAAGTTGGATGTGAAAAGAATTTCACCGGTTTTTCGAGGAATTCCCAGAAATTCTCAGCCATCACAGGTTCTTCCTTGTCCCTAAGTGTTCCCGTGAACTTGATTCCACAGCTGGGAACCTCAAACAATACTTTTCTCATAGTTTTTACCTCCATTTTTTTGTATATGTAAATCCTTTGCAGACCTACATTCAGATTAAATTTTTTCCGGCGTCCACAGGTATAACCGCGCCGTTTATATAATTACTGCAGGCTGACAGAAATAGTATCAGTTCCGCCACCTCTTCCTTACTTCCCCTGTGCAGCGGTATGCCTCCTATTGTTATGACACGTTTCTCTTCATCAACGATTTCTCCTCTGGATGAAAGAATATCATTACCCTCAGCAGAATCCAAAAAGGATGCCGGGCACACTGCATTGCACTGAATGCGTGGAGAATATGTAACTGCTAACATCTGCATAAGTTTTGCAAGTCCGATCTTTGCTATGGAATGGGGAATAAAATCCGGCCAGTTCTCATAATATGAGTTCCCTATGATAGCCAGCATCCTGCCCCCGCCGTTTTTCAGCATTAAGGGCGCTGCTGCCTGGCTGAGAAAAAAGGCCCCTTTCAAAATGATTTCCATAGAACTGTCCCACACAGCTTCTGTCACCTGATCTATTGGCTGTTCATTAAAATTACTGGCATTGTGCAGAAGGATATCCAAACGTCCATAATATTCTTCCACCCTTTTGACTGCCCTTCTAAGCTGCGGTATATTTCTGTTGTCCGCATCCACAGCCAGGCACCTGCGTCCCAGCTTTTCAATTTCTTTCTCTGTCTCTTCCGCTTCTTTCGGCATATGGCAGTGCGTTATCACGATATCTGCCCCTGCCTCTGCATAACTGCGCGCAAAATATCTACCCGCCTTCTCTGCCCCGCCGGTGACCAGCGCTACTTTTCCTTCTAATTGAAAATCCATCTGCACCTCCTATGGCATGGGCATGATTTCTCCTCCTGCCGCTAATATAGTCTTTCCTGTCAGATATCCATTTTCGGGAATAAGGAATACCATAATGGCATATGCAATATCCTCCGGGGATGCAAATCTTCCGAGAGGATTGGCTTCCATCTGCTTTTTTTCAATTCCGTCCCAATCCCCGCCCCGGTTCTGACCGGACGCGGCAATCTTTCCCGGAGCCACTGTATTCACAGTTATATTATATTTTCCTTCTTCCAAAGCCACCGTTTTACTAAATGCATTCATTCCCGCTTTTACTGCCGAGAATGGTGCGCACCCTTCAAAGAAGCGGCATGACAGACCGCCCGATAAGTATACAATCCTTCCATACTGCTGTTTTCTCATATACGGGATCACTGCCTTACAGACATGAAAATGTGCCTGCATTGCTTCCACATGGGGTTCCCAGTTCTTCCAGCTCATGTCTGCTGCCCTGCATGGTTCAAATTCTTTATCTCTGTGGATAAGATTCACGACCCCATCCACACGTCCCAGAAAACCGCATGCCTCCCCCACACATCTGTGCATATCCGCTTCGGCTGCCGCATTCCCCTGGATCACAACAGCTCTGCCTCCCAGCGCCCTTACACACTCCGCTGCATTCTCTGCCTTTTCTCTTCCGCGGTTACAGTGGACCGCAATATCTGCCCCCTGCTCCGCCAATATCCGGCAGACCGTTATACCCACTCTTCCTGTGGCACCAAACACTATGATTTTTCTGCCGTCCAGAGCACTTTTCATCTCCATCCCTCCAGTTTACTGATACATATTGCTCAAACCAAAGATTCGCTCAATAACATAGATAACAACAAACGATATCAGTATAAAAACTGCTGAAAACGCGGATACCATGGGTGAAAACTGTTCCGTTATATGTGTATACAGCCTGAGCGGATATGTTACAGTCGAAGCATTTCTTAAAAACATGATAATGACAGCTTCATCAAAGGAAACAACAAAAGCGAATATGATTCCCGATATGATTCCTCTTTTTATACATGGAAGTGTAACCTTATACAGCGTCTTCATGGGCCTCGCCCCCAGCACCAGGGATGCCTCCTCAAAACTGACATCCAGCCCGTAAAGTGCCGCTGTCACACTTCTGATCACATACGGAATCTGTATAGCACAGTAGGATAAGACAAGTTTCCAATACGGCACCACGAACTTCCAGGAGGAAAATGCCAGCAGAAAGGCCACTGCGTATACTACAGTCGGCACCACCATAGGGGCCATAAAAACCAGTTCAAATATCTCCTTTAACCTTCCCTTTGTCTTCCAAAAATAAAGGCTGACCATTGTTCCCAGAACAGCAGAGATCAATGTGCTGACTACAGCTATCTTTAAGCTGATGAATACGGATTCAAAAAAATCCACATTATGCAGTGCTTCTGAATACCATTTTAGTGTAAACCCATGGGTGGGAAATACTGCCCGGTTTCCCTCTCCAAAGGATGTAATGATCACTACGATCAGGGGCAGGAGGAGAAACAGATAAACAACGGAGTTGAAGATCGTCCCTGCCACTTTATATTTACGCATAATTCCACCTCTCCCTCCGGCTATTCCTGTATCCTCATCTTATTTGAGAGGAAACTGGATAATGTAACAATAAACATTGAGACAAACAATAATACCACTGACAGTGCCGCTGCAAAATTCCAGTCAAAGATAAACATAGTCTGTTGATAAATCATATTTGTCATGACCATTACCTTTCCGCCGCCAAGCATCACCGGCACCATAAAAGCTGCTGTATTCAGTGCAAACACTAAGAGTGCGCCGGATACAATACCCGGGGATGTAAGAGGGAGTGTCACCTTGAAAAAGGTCTTTACAAAGCCTGCACCAAATACATAAGATGCCTCCTCCACATACGGGTCCACATTTTCAATCGGGCTTATCATGATCATAGCAAAGTATGGAAGTCCACAATGGATCAATCCCATGATCACACCAACATTACTTCCCAGAAAGTTCTGTGGTTCGGAAATAATATGCAGTGCCTGCAGGATGATGCTGAACACACCGCTCTTCGGCAGAATCGCCATCCATCCAAACATACGAATGGTTATGGATACCCAAAGAGGAAGCACCAGAAATGTTGTTGCAATACTCCTCTTCCAGCCTTTCATATGGGCAACCTTATAGGCAACCGGATATCCCATAATAATACAAAACACGACTGACCACAGGCTCAGTATAAGTGTCCTTGACAAAACCCCTATATAATACCCATCCTTAAAAAAGGCCATAAAATACTCTGCTGTATACTCTCCTGTCTCTTTGTCACAGATACTCAGCCACAGCATCCTGCCAAGCGGTATCAGATAAATCACCATCAAAAAGGCCAGGGGAAGAATAATGTACCACTTATTTACATAGGTCCACTTTTTTTCTTTTTGTTTCATACACACCCTCCTGTTCTGGTTTCCACCCGCCCGTCTGATATACAGACGGGAATCGGGCGGAGGGCTGAGTCTTAATTCTTAAACACCTTATTCCAGCGGTCAACAAACTCTGCTCTGTCTTCTTCTGTTATCATCTCCTGGTCAAAGAATATCAGTTTCTGTATCGCCTCTTCACCATATGGCATGAATGGCTGCAGTTCCTCGGGAACTTCGCATTTCCTGTTGGATGGTGCATAGAAGTTATTTGTGGCATAAGCGTATTCTGCTTCCACTCCAATCAATTCATTGACCAGTTCATTGGCCAGTTCAGGCACCTTTGTGTTTTTGGCTACCGCCACATATGTTGGCATTCCCGGAAGACCTTCTTCCAGATCTGCATAAGAGATCTCGTCATGTCCGTCATTGGACAGCATAGCTGTTCGTCCGTTGGTATGAATAGCGATCACTGCGTCTCCATTGATAAGAGCCGTATCCGTGTCACTATGCTGGGTGGATACCATATATACATTGGGTGCCAGCTCTTCCAGCTTTTCAAAAACACCGTCCCAGCACGATTTGTCTGTAAGGCTGGTATCAAAAAATGCATGTGCTGCCATTTCCGCCAGTTCGTAGCCGCCGCCAAAAGTCACGTCGCTGACAATTACTTTACCGGCATACTCCGGATTCCAGAGATCCTTCCAGCTTGTGGGCGCATCGATCAGGTCATTGCGGTAAGCAAAACCCCTTGTTCCCCAGTTTGTGATAACGCCATATTCATTTTCCTTTGCCTCATCATATAAATCCGGTGCATTAGACATGGCATCATAATCCAGCTCTTTCGTCACACCCAGTAATTTTCCGTTCATCATCTCATAATAGTTCACATGCAGGACATCCACAGAAGGGTCATCGCCTTCCGCTTTCAGTTGGGCAAGGGGCGCTGAGCCAAGCACGATTTCCATGGTGGCTCCGGTCCTCTCCTCAAACGCAGGTTTCACAATATTCCTCAATGTCTCTTCATATGTGCCGCCCCAGGATGTGACTCTTACCGTCTGACCTGCAAAAGGTTTTTCGGATGTGGTGTCATCTGCATTGCCGTCTGTTTTTTCACTGCTTTCTGTCGGTTCCTTCGTCTCTGTCTCTGCCGGTTTCTGTTCATCTTTCCCGGAATTGCCGCCGCACCCTATACATCCCAGGGCCACAGCCGCACTAAGAGCCAGCATTGCCATTTCTCTTTTCATTTGTGTACCTCCTTTGTGGAATTTTATATTTAAAAACTGTATCCTTACAGCTTTTAACCGCATCTCATCAACCCACAAGTACCATTTTCTCCTTATTAAACTGAACCTTGACAGCATCCCGGACTTCAGCAAATGCATAATCCGGATGAATTTCGCATTCAAGCGCAATACCACTTGCCAATCTGACTTTATACCTGACTACAGACCCGAGGAAATTTCGTTCTTCCACTACGGCATCAAACAGATTCTCTTCTGTGGATTCAACGGGAAAGAGATTGATATTTTCAGGACGGACCAGAATAAACCTTTTATCCCCCACATGAATCTTCGCAGGTGATATACAGTGCACCAATATACCGTTATGGAGCATAACCTCCACATGCCCCTCTGAAATCTTTTCTACTACCCCTTCAAGAAGATTAGCATGACCGATAAAGTCTGCTACAAACTTTGTTTTCGGCATACTGTAAAGCTCTGTCGGAGATGCAAGCTGCTCAATCCTGCCTTTATTCATAACCGCGATCCAATCTGAGATGGTCAGAGCCTCCTCCTGATCATGAGTCACATAAATGGCAGTGATATTTAACTGTTTTAAAAGATTACGAATCTCAATTCGTGTCTGGACTCTCAGTTTTGCATCCAAGTTGGAAAGAGGCTCATCGAACAGCATGATTTTAGGTTCTACCACCATAGCCCTTGCCAGTGACACTCTCTGCTGCTGCCCTCCTGATAACTGTCTCGGAAAGCGGTCCTCCACTCCTTCCAGCTGCACAATGGAAAGAACCTCTTCTGCCTTCTTTCTGAGAATTTTCTTGTCCTTGATTCCCCTGTTTTTCAAGCCATATACCACATTGCCGTAGACTCTCATGTGGGGAAACAAGGCGTAGTTTTGGAAAACCATGGCTATATCCCGCTTATATGGCGGTTTTTCTGTAATTTTCTCCCCGGCTAAAAATACATCGCCTTCTGTGGGTGTAAGCAGACCGGCAATCATACGCAGGGTTGTTGTCTTTCCGCACCCACTTGGTCCCAGCAGGGAAAGAATATCTCCTTTTTGTATCTGGATATTGATTTTGTCTACTGCCCGGAAGCCTTTATACTCTTTTACCAGCTCTTTGAGTTCCAGTTGACTGCTCATTTTATCCCTCCTTTATTGGATTATATATGTATATATTTATGTATAGTCCAAATTGTAAGTAATTTCTGTTGTTATCTTTTTTCGTCCGTTCACAATTACCTTTGATGGTTTTGATTATAGTCACGCCATATGAATTTGTCAATCATTTTTTCATATTTTTTGCAATTTGTCTACTTATTATCCAACTATTACCTATTTAATGCTGTTTTTTTAGTTTATTTATACGCTCTTTTTCAGTCATATTGATATATACAATTTCATTTTATTTTATATTCCTATTGTTTTATCAAATCTATTATGCTATAATACCCCCAAAAGATATACATATATACATTTGATTAAATTTGTATACTTCTATGAAAGGAGACGGTCTTATGAAAAAAATCATTAACGATCCATTTAACTTCGTCGACGAGTCAATGGAGGGAATCCTTGCAGCCCACAGCAATCTTTTGAAGGCAGCAGAAGGAAATGTAAGGGCGATTGTCCGGGCTGACGCACCTGCAGCCCATAAAGTAGCTGTTGCCACAGGGGGCGGATCAGGCCACCTGCCTGTATTTCTGGGTTATGTAGGAAGAGGCATGGCAGATGGATGCGCCGTGGGCAATGTCTTTTCTTCTCCCACCTCATCACAGATGAAACAGGTAACAAAAGCAGTGGACAGCGGCAGAGGGGTTCTCTACATCTACGGACGATATCAGGGCGACATGATGAACTTCGATATGGCTGG
>ENA-ORSX01001095-ORSX01001095.1-human-gut-metagenome-genome-assembly--contig:-NODE-1095-length-21554-cov-14.290200_pt1 | contig 21554 bp, 10 predicted proteins | sample MGYA00241904_ERZ509172 | MGnify/ENA primary metagenome ERZ509172 (study PRJEB26280, sample SAMEA2338795) | human gut metagenome | biome: human gut; feature: human-associated habitat; material: faeces...
GTAGGGCGTTGCCCTACGCTATATAATTAAGCCCTTTCAGGGCACTCCGCAAAATAATCATTTAGCGATTTTTCATCAGTCTTCTGTCACCTTTGAAAAGAACCTTTTCCTTTTCATCCGGGTCTGTATCTTTATACTGTTTTTGAGTTTCCTGAAGCAGTTGCATCAGCTCTTTTTGCTTTTCAGCATATTCCGGTTTTCCGAAGACATTGTTCATTTCTCTTGGGTCAGCTTTCATGTCATACATTTCCCATTCGTCGATGTCGTTGTAGAAATGAATCAATTTGAAGTCTTGTGTGCGAATACCATAATGACGCTTCACAGAATGTTCTGCAGGGTATTCGTAGTAATGATAATAAGCAGCTTTGCGCCAATCGGCAGGAGTTTTGCCTTCATTCACCAATATCGGTTTCAGGGAGGATCCTTGGATATCCGATGGAATCTCTATTCCGGCAAAGTCGAGGAAAGTAGGAGCAAAGTCCACATTCATGCTGATGGCATTACTGGTACTTCCTGCTTTAATTGCTTTCGGATAACGGATAATAAGCGGCATGCGTTGACATTCTTCATACATAAAGCGTTTGTCAAACCAGCCATGTTCGCCAAGGAAGAAACCTTGGTCGGAGGTGTAGACAATGATTGTATTGTCCAGCTCACCAATTTTTTCGAGATAATTCAGCAGTCGGCCGATATTTTCGTCTACTGCCAGAACTGTTGCCAGATAATCACGCATATATTGCTGATATTTCCAGCTGATTAATGATTTGCCTTTCAGGTCACCTTTGCGGTATTCGGCAATGCGTCCGGCATATACAGAATCCCATTTATCCTGAACTTCAATAGGCATACGTTTGTATACGCTGTAAAGACGGTTGGTGGTATCTTTCAGCATTTCTTCACGAGTCAGCAATTTGAGGTCCCAGTCGTTTGTCAGTGTATGTTCGATAGACATGTCCTGTTCACGGGCTGCTCTTCCGCGGCCTTCATAGTCGTCGAACAGATTAGCCGGTTCCGGGAAAGTGGTATTGTTGAATATACCCAGATGACGGGGAGCAGGCATCCAGTTGCGGTGCGGAGCTTTCTGATGATACATCATGCAGAAAGGCTTGTTCTTGTCGCGACCTTCGAGGAATTCAATGGCTTTATCAGTAATAATATCCGTAGCGTATCCTTTTTCTACAATATGCTTCCCGTTTTCCCAGAAATCAGGATCGTAATAGTCACCTTGTTCGTGTTGGCCGCTAAGGATGCTCCAATGATCGAATCCTTGCGGTTCACTGATAAGATGCCATTTACCAATTATTGCAGTCTGATATCCGGCTTGTTGAAGCAGTTTGGGGAATGTCTGCTGATCTCCGTTGAACGTACTTGCGTTATCGGTAAAACCATTCTCGTGGCTGAACTTACCGGTGAGGATGCACGCACGTGAAGGTCCTGAAAGAGCGTTGACAGCGTAGCAGTTGTCAAAACGGATACCTTCGTTGGCAATCCGGTCCATGTTAGGAGTCTGAATCAAATTTCCTCCGTAACAGGACATTGCTTGAGTGGTATGGTCATCCGTCATCATAAAGATGATGTTCGGTTGTCTGGTCTCTTCTTTCTTTTGATTGCCGCAGGAAGCGAGACTTAGTGCAGCTAGTGGGAGGAGTAGGGCAGAGGGGGTGTAATAGTTTTCCATAATGATGAAGGGGAGTGACTAAAAAGTCGGTTGCATCTCCAATTCCCTTCCTTCCGGAAGGAGGAGAAATTGAGATGCGACCGACTTTTTAGTCAGCTTTATTATAGTTTGTATTTTAATGACTGTTTCTTTCCGTTTACTTTCACTTCTACTTCCAGTCCGTTTTCATCGAACGCTTTGTTCTTGAACTTAGCTGCAAATTTAGGGGCATCTGCGCTCTTCTTAACTGGATAGATAACGGTGATGTAACGTACAGCTTCTTCGCCGTCTTTCTTCACGTTGAAAGATACATTCATACGTTTGTAACGTTTGCGATAAGCAGTTGAGCACCAACCCGGTTCTTTCTTCATCGACATACCGTCGGGACCGAAACATTGCAGTTTCATGTTGCTGCCGTCTTCAAATTGTGTCAGGAACGTCATGTCTTCGCGGCTGTTGGCAATTTCTCCTTTTGGCATTTGATAGTGAAGATTGATGGAACCTTTGGCGCTACCGATCATTTCGTCTACAATGACAAAGTAAGTGTTGTCAACGAAGAAAACGGAACGACGGTGTTTCAAGTTTTTGTAACTAGGATTTTCGGTCACTAAAGTTTGGATAGCACCTTCCGGTTGCCACAATTTAGTCACAGATTCTGTCGTATCCAAGTTCTTGTTGTTCAGCGTTACTGTGTTGTGAACACAAGTCTGACGGTGCCAGTTGCGTTGTTCCATCACTTCGCCTTCACCGGCGTATACATACGAACCTGAATCCGGGAACAAATTCTTGCCGTTAAACCAAAGTTCGAATGTACCATTATCCGGCTGACAATGCCAGAATGCTTTCGGACCTGCTTTTACTACCATTTGCGTAGCATCCATTCCCCATGAGTTACGGAATACAAAGAAACCTGATTTCAAGAATCCTTTAGACATATAATCCGGCAATGCACCTTCTTTACCTTCGGTTGCGAAGTATTTGATAGCCTGGTTTTTCGGGAACAGTTTACTCCATGCTTTGTAGTTTTTCACCATTTCTTTCTTTGTTGTCAACTTAGCATCGCTGAAACATGGATTAGTATAATCAGGGAAAGAAATGTTTGCGTAGAACATAATCATGCTTTCGATAGTATCCAGATAATCCTGTGGGAATTCTTTACGGAATCCGTTGGCATCTGCGATACCTAAAGCTTTACAGAAAATGTTAATAGCTGCCAGATGATAATGTGGATCAAGTTCGAACTGTCCGCCGTCTTCGTATACCTGTACATGAATTTCACGGTTCAGAATATCGATACCGCTTTTTCTCCATGCCGGAGCATCTTTGAATTCAGGGAAGAAAGCACCGGCGTAGATCATACGTTGAGCTTCAAACAGCAAGTGGTTACCTTGATCGGAATAATTAGCAAGGATATGTATAGCATGTTTGTGATAGTTTACCAGGAATTCTGTCAGGAAGTCCGGAGTGAAAGAAGGAGAAGGGAGGAATAACTGGAACTGTGAAGTCTGGTCTTGCAGACGATTACTAACTTCCAGCGGGCGCCATGCGAAACGTACGTTTTCTATTTCACCTTTGATTTTTCCATCACTTAACAGCTCATATTCTTTTTTGTCCATCTTTACCAACGGATTCTTTTTAATCCAGTCGATATACTGATGTGCCCATTCTTTAGCATATTTCTCGTCACCGGATATGCGATAAGCCTTTCCCATCGGAGTGAACCATTTGTGACGGTGCAACTGCCAACGGAGTTCATTGTCTTTCACCGGCCAGTATTGCCAATTGATGTCTTCTCCGTAGTTGTAAGAAGGCTGATAACCTTTATGCACGAAGAATGTGTGTTTCAATCCGTCGTCTGCCCATTGTTGCTCTTCTTTGCTGATAGTCACTTTGTTCAGATTGATATCCGGAGTTTTTACATTGGTACGTGCACGGTAATAGTCTAATAATGCTTTGGCAGCATCCTCATCTTTACCTTCCTGATGCAAAGCTTTCACTTTCTCCAATCCCGGATAGTCCAGGTTAAGAATTGAAAAAACTTCGCTTTTCAGTTCTTGGGCACTAGCTTTGCCTACAAAACAAGCGATTGCCAGCAGAACGATATACTTTAAAGTTTTATTCATGATATAATTTACGATTTTACGATTTACAATTTACGATTGAGAACACTCTTGCTTTTGTATTATTGGATCACTCTCAACTCTCCATTCTCAACTCTCAACTTCTTCAATTCCATGAATCTCTTCAATGCTTCCAGATAGTAATAGTCAGCATAGTTCAGTGGAGTGTCGATTTCAGAACCGTTGGGCAGTGAGCCGACAGAGTGCATCAGAATGAAACCTTGATTGTCACCCACTTTTGCAAGATATGCGTCGCTTGACAAACTCTTCAGAATCTTTTCCGCATAATCCAGATATTTTTGTCCGTCGGGAACCATTGTGCTTAGTTCGATCAATGCTGAAGCGGTAACAGAAGCGGCAGAAGCGTCACGTGGAGTTTCTTCAGTCACAGGTGCATCATAATCCCAGTAGGGGATAGCATCGTCTGTTTTAACGCGATCCATAATCATATCAGCTACTTTGATAGCGAAGTTCAGGAAAGTACTGTCGTTTGTTTCACGGTAGCAAGCTGTGTAGCCATATACAGCCCATGCTTGACCACGTGCCCATGAAGAATCGTCATTCTTGCCTTGGTGAGTTTGCTTGCGTTCAACAGTTCCGTCGTTGTTGTAGCTTACTACATGCCAGCAAGTATAATCCGGACGGAAGTGATTGTTCATGGTAGTCATAGCATGCTTGATAGCAATGTCTTTGTATTTATTGTCACCTGTCGCTTTGGCTACATTAAACAGAAGATCGAGGTTCATCATATTGTCGATAATAACCGGGAAGTTCCATGTTCCGAAATCCCATGAACGGATAGCGCCGATAGAGTCGTTGAAACGGCCGCAGAGGTTATCGGCAGTTTCTCTCATCACAGCGGCAATGGTGTCGTTGGGTGAAAGACGTTCTGCGTTGCCATAGCTGCAGTTGACCATGAATCCCAAATCATGCGTACCTTTATAATAGCGTACCGGATTCAGCAGATTTGTATATTGGATGGCTTGAGTTTTCAGTGTATCGTTTCCTGTCAGTTCGTATGCGTACCACAATGAGCCGGGGAAGAAACCACTCGTCCAGTCATAAACGTTGCAGAGGCGACGTTTGCCTAGCTGGTCAGCAGTGGGTTGTGCGCGTAGTGAATCTTTGAATGTTGATGAATCTCTTTCCAACTGACGGCAAAGGAAATCCATGTCATAGCCGGTACGGATGGAGCGTGGCAACATCCCTGTACCACTAACCTCTTCAGCAGAAAGTTGTAATTGGGCAGAAGCTACATCCAGTCCTTTTTTTATCCAACTGTAGTCTTCCTTTGGGGTTGTCTGGCACGACGCGAGTGCAATACTAACCGAAGCAAAGAGAACAAGTTTCTTTTTCATGTTATTCATTTTAAGTGATTGTTTTTAGAAGTTTTGTAACTGATACAAAAGTAGTGGAAAGGCTTAACTTTGTGTTGCAGGATTGTCCAAAAGGAGTTTGAACTCTGCTTTTCAAGTTTTGATTTTGTTGAAAAAGGTTTTAATTTTCTCCAATATGCCCTAATTAGGGCATATTGGAGAAAAATTATAGATTTTTTTATCAGAAAAAGATTAGTCGCCCCATCCTTGGTTCTGCTTGAAGTTTTCCATCAAACTCATGTCACGAGCTGGGATAGGGAGTAGTTCGTGTTTATTCTTTTGGGTATATTGGTAAGCTACATAGTTTGCTTCCGGATACCAACCAATTAATTTTATATAAGTATTCACTATTGTTTCATAATACATCCCCCAACGTATTAAATCTTGGCGGCGATTTCCTTCGAAAGCGAGTTCATAGGCACGTTCATTCCGGATATATTCTTGGAATCCCTCGTATGATGTTGATTTTAAATCAACAGTTGTATTTGCTTCATTATAAGGAAGTCCATATCCGCGGCGGCGAACCATATTAAGAGCTGCTAATGCTGCATTGTTGGGACCATGATGCCATTCGTTAAGTGCTTCTGCATACATGAGTAATACGTCTGCATAGCGTAATATATACCAATTGACATTTGATTTATCGTTATTCAGTAAGAAGTTGTATTCTTTTACATACTTTTCAGTGTCCCATTTTGCCGGAGTATAATTTTGCTTATTTTTTTGGCCAGCTGTAGGTTTGTCTACTTCCTCCGGTTTTGCCCAGAAAGATTTATCTGGATCATATTTGTAATTGGCTATGGAAAGATCACGGCGTTTATCTCCTTTTTCTTTGTTTAACCAATCTAGGAAGAATGTATGTACTACTTTAACGTTGGCAGCATTACGTCCTCGTGTTCCTGGAATTTCGGTAACTCTGACTCCATTCCATTTACCAATACGCCCTACCGGGTCTTCGCTGGCTGTACCAGTAACAGAATTTGCATAGAAACTTACCTCAATTAAACTTTCCGCCGGATCCCATGTACCATTACATGTATTTTCCCAAAGTTGTTCATAATTATCTAACATATGATGTTTACCGGAGTTGATAAGCTTCTCTGCCGTCAATGCAGCTTGTTTCCATTTCTCTGTATCTTTAATGGGTTCGCCTGCCCAAGTGACATATACACGAGTCAGCAATCCCAATGCACCGCCTTTAGAAAAACGGAATCGAGTGTTAGCACGCAGGGTGTCATCCGATTCAAACGGTAAATTTTCGATAGCAAATTTAAGATCTTCTTCAATGAACTTGTATACGTCGCGAGGATCTGCTTGAACGAACTCTGACGGATTTTTAGATGATTCGGATGTGTTAGTAATTAATGCAATGTTACCATACCAACGTACCAACTCAAAATAATACAATGCTCTCAATGCTCTTGCTTCCGCTAAATACATAGTGGCGAGTGCTTGATCGTTTAGATTGTATGTAACCATTTTAACTTCCAGACGCTCTATAAAGTCGTTGGCGCTATAAATAGCACTATATAAGGATGCCCATGTATTTTGCACATACGAATTGTTGGGATTGAATGCATTAGCCGGATATTCACGGAAACTACTGGTACTGTTTCCTTCACATTGTGCCAGGTCATTAGTTAAATCAAATATGCATGATAAGTTCATACCATAAAGGTTATCTGCCACCATGTTGCGGTAAACTCCTAACAATACATTGTTGGCTTCAGATGCATTGTTCATATATTGGTTCTTTCTAATATCTGATTTCGGATCTTCATCCAATAAATCGGAACATGAAGTGAAAGACAATGTGCATAAAGCCAGTGCTGATATATAATATATTAGTTTTTTCATTGTTATACTCGTTTAAAATTGAACATCAAGTCCGAATGTAAATACTCTGCTCTTTGGATATGCACCCCAATCCAGACCGGGAGTCATAGGATTGCTGGCTGCTGTGCTGACTTCCGGATCATATCCGCTATATCCGCTGATGCAGAACAAGTTCTGTGCAGTACCATATATGCGAAGTTTGGATATGTGGATTTTGTTAATCCATTTTTTCGGCAGGCTGTATCCTAATGTCATGTTCTTCAGTCGTAGGAACGAACCGTCTTCTACGAAGCGTGAGTACACGTCTCCCTTTACATACCCTTTCGTTGAGGGTACTTTGTTGGATGCATTGGTAGGACTCCAACGATCGGCAACTTCTGCCAGCATATTGTAGCGCTGGTCTTGTGAACCGGTTGCAAACTGACGGGTTGCGTTGAACACATCATTGCCATAGCTGTATTGTAACATGAAACTAAAATCTATTCCTTTGAAACTAAAAGAGTTGGTGATACCTCCAAACCATTTCGGCATGGCATTACCGATGACTGTGCGGTCGGCGGTAGTGATCTTTCCGTCACCGTTTTGGTCTTTGTATTTTACTACGCCCGGAGCAGCCCCACCATCATAACGTGTGTTGTTCGTAATACCCGGCTTCAAGATGAGTTTTCCTGTAGCGGCTGAAGTGTAGAAATCGTCTACTTGATAAATACCATCGAATTCATAACCGTAAATCAATCCTAATGATTCGCCTACTATGGCACGATAGTCTGATTGAGTATAATTGGTTCTATCGAAGTTAGAATATGCTTCTGCATAATTGGCACCGGAAGATAAAGCTTTCAGTTCATTGCGAATGAATGAAATATTGAAGTCTGTACTCCAGGTGAAATTACGATTTTGGATATTAGTGCTATTAATAGCCAATTCGATACCGCGATTCTGGATTTTACCAATATTCTGCATTTGTGATGAGAATCCGGTAACATACGCTAGGTTTTGTGCAAGTAGCAAGTCTTTGGTATTCTTGATAAAGAAATCAGCTGTAACATTCAGGCGATTATCAAAGAACCCAAGGTCAACACCCAGATTGGTAGTACTTGAACCTTCCCATTTCAAATTTTTATTCTTCAGGTGAGATTGAGTCAGTACAGTGGAAGTTGTGTTACCAATACCATATTTACTTTGTGTATAGAGGTCTAATGACAGGAAATTAGCAATACGGTCGTTACCTACAATACCCCATCCTAAACGAAGTTTCATGTTAGATACAAAAGGAAGATTCTGTTTCATGAATTTTTCTTCCGAGATACGCCATGCAGCGGAGAAAGCCGGGAAAAATCCCCATTTATTTTTGTATGAGAAAACAGTAGAACCATCCGCACGTACAGTAGCTGTCAGCATATATTTGTCGTTGAATGAATAATTTCCCCGCGCAAAAAATGATAACATGGTTTTATCTCCAAACGAGGTGTTTACTTTACTGGGAACTGCACCTAGACCTAGATTGTCATTACCGATATTATCTGAAGGGAAATTTTTTGCTTGTCCCAATAAGAATTCGGAACTTCTGTATGCGAGTTCCTCACCTAACATTATTTCATAACGATGTTGCTTTATTTTTTCTACCCATGTTAACTGGTTGTAATTGGTCCAACGTTTTTCGCGTCCCATCTGAGTTTCTCCATAAGGCATTTGACCATTAGTGTAGGCCTGTCTTGTCTGAGTTTTGTAGAATACATCTCTACGGGTGTTGGTCGTATTGTATGTACCAGCTGTCTTAAATGTTAATTTCTTAGTGATTTTTGCAGTAAGAGACAAATTGGCACTCCACATTTCAGAGCGCTTGTTGTCTGTCGTATTTTCAGCTTGTAGGATGGGGTTCACCTGTGCTAGGCTTTCGCCTGTTTCCAACATAGCCGGGTCGATGGCACTAGCCAGTAGTTCTTCATTGGTTTTAGCCAGACCTCCTGTAGGACGTGATCTTAATATCTGTCCTAACATATTGAAACGTCCTCCATCACCGGAAGTTCCGGCACCTTCTTTCAATGTATTGGAATAATTGATAGTAGCATCGGCTGTAATATACTTATTAATCTTCTGATTGATACGAACTTTACCGGTTGTTTTAGTAAAACCGCTATTTCTGAAAATACCGTTTTCTTTGTAATGAGAGAAAGAAGCAGAGTATTTGGTACCGTCATTACCTCCTGTTACGGAAATGTTATGATCTTGCGACCAAGTAGGACTGAAAGTTTCTCCTTGCCAATCTACAGATTCTACTCCAATATAGTCGTCCAAAGTACGATATTTGTAATACTCCCCTGTTTCGGGATTGATTTCGTTGCGGTAATAACCGGGGATAAACTTGGTATCTAGTTCTCCCTGTAGTTTTACAAATTCATAGGCGTTGAGCAAGTCTAATTGTTTGGTGATTTTACGATAAGTAGCAGAACCATTGTAGCTGACTACTGGTCTACCTACCTTACCTGATTTAGTGGTTACCATCACTACACCATTAGCTGCGCGCGCACCGTAAATAGCTGATGAAGAAGCATCTTTTAGAATTTGAATAGATTCAATATCAGAGTTTGCCAAGTAGTCAATGTTGTCAACTTGGAAACCGTCAACAATGTAAAGGGGAGTAGCGTCACCGTTTAATGTTCCTACACCACGAATCTTAATATCAAATCCTGCGCCTGGAGTTCCGTCAGTTTGGGTAATTTGTACACCGGCCACTTGACCTCCTAAAGCTGCCATAACAGAACTACTTTTAAATTCTTCTATATCCTTGGCGGCAACAGAAGCTACAGAACCAGTCAAGTCACTTTTTTTCATAGAACCATAACCCACTACAATAACTTCATCAAGCACTGCATTGTCCGGTTCCATTTTAATGTTTAACTTTTTGTCTGTTTGCGCAATTTTCACTTCTTGATTTTTATAACCAATATAGCTGAATACCAGTGTTGAACCTTTTTGGGCTTGGATAGTGAAGTTACCATCAAAATCAGTTGTCGTTCCGGTTTGACTTCCTTTTACCATGACGGTAGCACCAATCATAGGCATGTCTGTTTCGTCTACTACCACACCTTTGACGTTTTGTGCCGAAACACAGATTGTAGCTATGAGAGCTAAGAGGGTGAACCACCCTCTTTTGCTTATTGCTTTTGTATATATATTGTACATAATTGTAATGTCTTTTAATTTAGAAATTTTCATCAAACCATATCAATAATGGGAATGCTTTGGGACAATTCTTATCAGAGCTTAATTTGCCTGAATCTCCATCTGTTCTATAGGTCATTTGACCAGTCATAATACCATTGGCAAATTGTCCGTTTTCTTCTCCATACGTAGGATCACCAAACCATTTGTTGGGATTAATGGTAACAGCCCATCCTTTGGTCGGGTCGACATAACCTAATGCATCTGATAACTTCTTATTAATTTTGTTAGAAATTCCATCATAATAGGACATAGGTGCTCTTGCTCCATAATTGGGTGCTGTTGATCCGTAATAATTACGCCATACTTGGTTCATAAATACTGTTGCATCTACTTTATCTCCAGTAGTGATTGCTCCCGATTTATGTGTTTTAGGCCCTTCCAGATTTTGATAACGGAATGAACGACGATAATCCATTACAAATTGTGAAACATCTGTTACTCCGACTAACGTAGGTTCTACAGAAATTCCTCCCTTTCTTGGATTTACTTTGAATACAAATGGAGTATATTCTATTCTAATAGGATTTGTACTAGGATTAAAGTCAAAAGCAACGAATGTTTTGAAAGTTCTTGCAAGATCACCTTCTCCGGCAGTGGCTTCTATTATAAGATAAGCCATAGGAGCATCAGCTTCTTTGAAATTATCCGGGGAGAATCGGACTACACCTGTTGCTTCATCAATCATAGGATATCCTGTTTGATTAGGATCGTCTAAATTGAATTTAGTGGCTATCTTCCATTTGAAAACAATACCTTTATCATCTAAATTCGTTTCTGGAGTTAAAACCAAACTACCCAATTCTGCTGCACTTCTAATACGATATTGTGAAGCTTCTGTTGCCTTATCCAATCCGAGGTTATTACCGTAATATACATACACTATATTATTAGGATTTGGAGTAACTGTTAATAAGAAAGTTGTGATAGTCGGATTTCCCTTACTGTTATCAGCTTGTACCTTAACTTCATATCTGCCTTCTGGTATACTATTTCCTTTTTTTGCAGTGATCTTACCATTACTCGGATTGATAGTCAATTGTCCTTCAAACTTTTGGTCAAGGTCTACGAATGAATAGGTGACATAGTTTCCTTGCATTCCTTCTTTGGGTTGAGCTGATATAGGCGCGTATTGTGCTATCTCTAAAGCTGCGTATTCAAATCCTGATATAGGAGTGATTTCATCAACTACTTGAATTGTGAATTTAGTTGGCATTTCTACACCTTCAGGAGCGAATTTGTTGGAAACTTTTATAGTGATTTCATAGTTTCCGGCTTCTGTGATACCATGTCCTTTAGCGATTGATATAGCTCCGGTTGTTTCATTGATAGTCACTTTTCCTTCTGCTATTTCCGGAATAATGTTAGCTATACTGAACTTAGCTTCCTCTGTTGAACCTTCAATGACAGGTATAGGACTGATATATTCAGTTTGTCCGTTCGTTTCAGACTCTTTCTCCATGATACCTTTATTGGTAGCGTTATACGTTACATCTATTGGTTTGGAAGTCAGATTGAATGTGATAGCATCAGCAAATATACCTTCTCCTGCTAAAGTAGTCAGTTTTAATGATACTTTGTGCAAACCCGGTTTCATCTTCTTTATAGCCTCTTCATCTGGATTAATAGAAATAACTCCACTTTGAGAAATTTTGAAGAATTCTTTCTCCGGACCATCTGCTATTGCATAACCGCCGCTGGGGATTGTGACGTGTTCACCTTCTGTTATTACTTTTGCAGTAGCTTTCGATTCTCCAATTTCTTCAAAGTCGATTTCAATATAATCAGGTTCTACTTTAATTCCATCGGGAACGCTGGGCAACATTTTTACTTGTATGGCATCTTTGAATTCATGGTAGTTGCCATTGCTATTACATCCTACAGAGATGGAATATAATCCCACCGGTAGATTATCAGAGTTAACAATTCGAACACTACCATCCTTGCTGTCAATGATAAATGATTCGGATGTGTATGGTTCACCATTAAAAGTGATTCCGGTGATAACGAAATCTGTCGGTTCACCTCCTGTATATGTAGGCTTTTCAATCACTGCATTCATTGATGGACCTATATCAGTGAGGCTGTAATAATAGATGGCAAAGCCAGTTGTGTTGGTAGTCTCTGTATCCGTGCATGAGAAGCCTGTAAGAGTCAGGACTACTATAGATAAGATTGCCAGGAATCTAGAGGTTAGTTTTTTTAAATTCATAGTGTTATGATATTAGTTATTATTTTCTGGTATTGTATAGCTTAACTCATAAGGAGTACCATTTACCGTAACTTTGATAGCAACAGCTTTTCCTGTGTAACCTCCATCGGTAAATTCAGCATTAATTGTGGTACCTGTTGGATTGGAGGTTGGATATATGACAGTAATGGCACGAGTTGCAGTTTCTGCTTTTCCTTTTCTAAGCGTGATAAGGTATCTTAAACGATCTTTATATGATACTACGCCATGATCATTTGATATGTTACTAGCTTTTGCAGTCAATGCAGTTTTAGTATCCACATTTTCAGAATATGTACGAATGACAATGTTATTGCCATCTTTAAAAACAGTGTGCGCTCCTAATATGTTATTTGCTTGATCGTTGTCAACAACAACATTTCCGTCTTTGGTTCCTTCGCAAAGATTGAAGTTTAGATTGTATTTTTGTCCCTTTTCCGGACCATATAGTTCATCTACGAGAACAAAGAATCCATTATCAATGTCATTGTGGTTAACATGGAATACTGATCGTCTATGATTTAATACATCAGATTTCGGTGTTTCTTTTTGTATGTAGGCGGCGTTTTCAGTAACAATATAATTCGTGTTACCATCTGTTCCCTTGTAAATGAACTTTCCTAACATTTGGTCAATGTTGTTTTCAAATATAGTGATAGTATTGTGCCAAGCTGTTTGCTCATATACATCTCGCTGCGAATCACCACTATATGCATATACACCTGCATCAGGGAAGAAGTTACGTCCCTTATGGAATAAGCTGAATGTGTTATTATCCGCTTGACAATGCCATTTCTTTTTAGGATTATAGTTGTTCTTTAAAATGAACATGGACACTTTACTAGGGTCTTGATCCCATCCATTACGTAGCATGTAATAACCGGAATATTCGTATGCTTTTAATGTATAAGTTGGTTTTTTACCTTCTTTACCTTGGGTAGCCATCCATTTCATACCTTCGTTGTCCGGAAACATCTGTGCATAGCGTGTGAAATTCTTTATCAACATACTTTTTTGCATACGTCCTGAACGAGTGTCGTTAAAATTTTCTACAGAGTAGTTCGGATAAACTAAATCCATCACAAATTCTGTTGCTTTACGCAAGGACGGCATATAATCGGCTGAAAAATAATGTGCTTTATTATTCTCTTTAGCCACTTCGTAGGCGTTATAGAAGTCTGAAATAGCACCTACATGATAACTCGGGTCAAGCTCGTTTTGTATACCGTCGGGATTGAACTGTTCTTTTATTTGTTCGTTTAATTTGCGGGTACCTTCTTCCACCCATTCTTCTGCTTTCTTTAGTTCCGGGAATAAAACCCCAGCTAAAGTAAGTGAATATAACTGTGTTACTAATATATTACCTTCCGGTTTATAGAGTTTGCGGATGCTCTCCACTTGATCTACATACTGAGTGAGAAAGATGGATAACCATTCAGGAGTGAAATTGGCAGAATGTATATAATAGGTCATTAAATCTGCTTGTGAGCTAACTCGCTCTGCGATTTGTAATCCGGACCATGGAAAATATTCATCCTTAATAACTTCCGGACATGGATAATTTTTCATCCAATCGGTGAAAACTTCTTTCCAAGACAGTATGTATTTCTCGTCTTTAGTCATGTAATACGCTTTAGCTTGAGGTACCATCCACTGATGACGATGACGCTGATATTTGAACTCATTATCTGTTATGCCGTCAACCTTTAAGTCCCAATTTATTGTTCCATCACTATTTTTGAAAGAATAGTAAATATCTTTCGACTCGTCTCTAACTCCATCGGTTTCTCCTCTAGTTTCAGGGAAGTTCCTTACATAAAAGCGATAGTCCAGAGCTTGATTTGCAATGTTTAGTTCCATTGCTGATGCTGTAGTTCCTAAAAGAGTTACATTCGGGTTTACTACATCTGTACGCATGCGATAATAATCTAGTAATGCATTAGCAGCTAATTGATAGTTTCCTGCTTCATAGTACTGTTTTACTTTTTCTAGACCTTTATAATCTAGATTGATAACTTCAAATAGTTTTTTTTCAATTCCTTCACCTTCATCGGGAAGAATGTTTTCTTTGTCGTTGTTGGGTTCTCCAATGATTAATTCGTCTTTGTCGTCTGTGCAATTAGACAGAAAGAACATTGCGAATAAACAAATAAAGATGTTCTTCATACTTTATTAGGTTTTAATTATTAAAAGTTATATTTTACTGTTTGCAAATGTAATCTGTTTATTTAGAAATGATGATTTGTCCTGTTCACACTTTGTTCAAAAAATGATTTTTTGATATTAATATTGTTGAATCATATATTAATAATGTTTAGAAAAACGGTTTTTAGGCTGATATTAAGCTTTTTATACATCATAATGTAACTTTCATCCTATTCTTTTATGAAATGAACTAATTCATTTTGATACGGGAGGGAAACGGTACGGAGACGAACTAAACGCTAGTTGTCAATAAGAGATAAGCTGTCTTAATACTGTGTTTAGTTTCCTATCTTCTATAAATAATAATTAGCTCTACATTCTAGTTTGCGTTCCACTTAAGTAGAACGATAGAACCACTTAAGTCGAACTATCGCTCTACTTAAGTGGAACGCAAATTTATTAGGGAACGAAGAAAATAATAGCTCCAAGAAGAATTATTAAAAAGACTATTGTGCTAGATTAATCCTTGTAACTATGAATTTAGCTCAAAACCCTACTGAAAAAAAGAAAAGTACTGTTTTATACATTGGGGTTGTTTGTTATGTATAAACTCTCTTCCAATCCAAAAATATTATGATTTTTATGGATTGGATTCCGTAAAAATCATAATATTTTTGGATTTACCTCTCTAGTTGTTTATCCCTTTGCCTTCTTAATATACTCTGTAGGCAAACATCCGAAATACTTTTTGAAACTCGTAGCAAAGTAAGACGGCGTATTAAATCCTACCATTGTGCTGACTTCTGCTATTGTATAACGGCCATCCTTCAGTAGTTTTGCCGCTTCATTGAAACGAATCTTGCGTATAAAGTCGATAGTCGATTCACCTGTGATAGCTTTCAATTTGAGGTGCAGATTAGAACGGCTCATATTCATTTCTCTGGCGAACTCGTCGGTAGAGAATTCAATATTATCCATATTCTTTTCTACGATGGCTACGGCACGTTTCAATAAAGCTTCGTCCATGGCGTTGAACGTAATCTTTTCTGGTTCCACTTCCAGAGATTTGGAATACCGTTCAAGCATACGCCTGCGGGTACGCATCATATTCTGTATCTTCGTAGTCAGTATGGCAAGAGAGAACGGTTTCGGGATATAATCATCCGCGCCCATTTGCAGGCCTTCCATCTGATCCTTGGTTTCGCTTTTGGCAGACAGGATAATCACAGGAATGTGACAGGTACGGATATTCTGCTTCACATTCTTGCATAGCTTGATACCATCCATCACAGGCATCATGACATCAGTCACAATAATGTCCACTTCATTCTCTTTCAGCTTTTCCAGGGCTTCTTCACCATTTCCAGCTTCCAGTGTATTGAAAAGTTCGGCAAGTCCGCTACTTAGATAATGGCGGATTTCATTATTGTCTTCTACGATAAGAATCGTACCACGTTTCTTGTCACCGGTTTCGATCGTTTCGTTTTCTACTTTTTCCGTATCAATGAAATACATCTCTTTCGAGTTGGTAGAATAAACTTGGTCCTCCTCATTTTTAGCGTCATTAGAAGCTAATTCGGAAGATTTGTAGATGTTTATATCCTGTGGCAGATAAACAGAGAAAGTACTGCCTTTGCCTTCTTCACTGTCTAACTCAATACGTCCGTGATGCAGTTCCACCAAACGCTGTACCAATGAAAGACCGATACCACTTCCTACGTGCTCACTCTCTATCTGATAGAAACGTTCGAATATTTTCCCCTGCTTGTTGATAGGAATACCAATACCGGTATCACTAACTTGCAGTACCAGCCAATTGTTTTCCTCTTTCAACGTAACAGTAATGCTTTGCCCGCTTTCTGTATATTTGAAAGCATTTGAAAGCAGGTTATTAACGATCAGTTCCAGATAATTCGGATCGAAAAGTTCCTCTTTTTCTTCCAGTTCGGAGTGGAGAGTATAAGTAATCTTCTTGTGGCGTGCCAGTTTATCGTAGAACAAGAAATTATCCTGTATCAGTTGATGCGCATTCTCTTTCTTTACTTTCAGCTCAAAAACTCCCAATTCGGCACGGCGATAATCCATCAACTGGTTGACAAGATGCAACAGACGATTGGCGTTGCGTTGGATATATTCCAGCTGGTTACGAGTCCAGCGATCACTAATCTTATTGATTATTTCTTGTAAAGGAGCTAAGATGAGAGTTAACGGCGTGCGAAGCTCGTGCGAAATATTGATGAAGAAACGCATCTTCATCTGGTTGATTTCTTCTTGATGCTCCTTGTCCCTGCGTTCAAGTTCCAGTTCCGCTTCCATACTCTTACGCATCCAGAAGAAGCGGAAGACGAAAGTGATAAACCCGATAAAAGTGGCGAGGAAAATCATGATTGCCCACCAGGTCTTGTACCAGATAGGGAGAACTATGATTTCCAACATTGTAGGTACAGTATTCCATTTTCCGTCACTATTGGCAGCTTTTACCAAAAAGTGATAAGTGCCTTGTGGCAGGTTGGAGTAGGAGACAGTACGTTTATCTGTCAGATAATACCACTCTTTGTCATATCCTTCCAGTTTATAAGCGAAAGTGTTATGTTGTCCGGAAATATAATTGGATACTACAAATTCAATCGTGAAAGCAGTTTGCCATGATTTCAGGGTAATACTTTCTGTCTCATTGATATTCTTAGTCAGGATACCGGTTTCATCATCCGGGCGAACTGTCTTGTTAAACAGTTGAAGTTTAGTGATAACTACCGGAGGCGTATAAGGGTTATCCAGCAACAGTTCCGGGCGGAAAGTAGTGATCCCGTTGATACCTCCGAAATACATCTGACCGCTTGAAGTACGGCAGAACGAAGAAGTATTAAACTGATTACTCTGTAATCCGTCGGATTCCGTAAAATTGCGGAACCTCTCTGTTTCCGGATTGAAACAGGAAATACCACGGTTGGTACTTACCCAAAGACGTCCGAAAGTATCTTCCAGAATACCATATACCACATTATTAGGCAAACCGTTAGCCGTAGTATATCGTTTGATTTTCTTTTCTTTCTCATTAAAACAGTAGAAGCCTTCACGCGTACCTACCCAAATGATACCGTTGGCAGCCTCATAAATGCAATTGGTAAACGTTTTTGTTACAGATGATTCCGGTAGAATAGGCACCTTTTTTATCTCGATTCCTTCCTGTTGAAAGACAAATATACCTTCCTCGCCCCCGACCCAAAGCCGTTTATGGGAATCTCTGAACAGGATTGTGATTCGTTGCGAAGTAAATGGAGTACCGTCCTTTTCCTTATCAATGGTGGTAAAACTCTTTTTTTCCGGGTTAAAACTAACCAGAGCACTTAAGGTTCCCAATAATAGGTTTCCCCCTTTGTCAGGAAGAATAGCATATACATTCTCATCAACCAACTGGCTGTTCAGCTGATTGAAACTTTCCATTTTTCCACTGTTTCGATGGAGAACGGTCAGTCCGCCGGCATGTGTCCCTATATATACAAGTGATTTTTGTTCATCTACATATACGGCTTTGATGTTGTTGGAACCAATACCGATTTCCCGTTCGTTTTCCTGTAAGATATAGTGCGTAAACTGTTGTGTTTTTGTATTATACAGATTCAAACCACCATCATTCGTTCCTATCCATAAATTCTTATCCTTATCTTCCGTAATGCAGCTGATTACGTTGTCGCTTAGAGAATTCTTATAGGGAATACGCTGGATATTCTTGAATCTGTTGCGGATAGGATGGTAATAGTTCAATCCCCCGAAATAGGTTCCAAGCCACATACCTCCTTGCGAATCCATAAAGATACTGCGAACCGAACGTTGTGACAAACTGCCGTTTTCTACCGGACTGCTACTATAGGAAACGAAAGAATCGCTTCCTTCATGATAAATGTTTAGATCATTAAACGTTCCTATCCATAAGCGATTTTGCGAATCCAGTGCCAGAGAGCGGATATAGTTGGAACTGATACTTTTAGGATTGGAAGAAGAATGATGATAAGCCTTGACCTCTTTCGTTTTCGGATTGAGCAGAAGCAGACCGGCTCCTTCGGTAGCTACCCATATACGGGTAGGAGATTGCTGCAAAATGGCTTGAATCTGTTTCGTTTCCGTTATCGGAGTAATCTTTTCCAGTTTCTTTTGAGGAATGGAATAGCTGTAAAGCCCGTCGACCGGGGTACCGATATAGATAATATCCCCCTGTCTGTAAAGAGCTGAAGCTATAAGCTTGTGCATAGCAGCACTAAAAGAATCGTCTACAAACTTGGATTCTTTAATATCGAACATGGTCAGTCCTTCCTGTGTGCTTATAAGCAACTGTTCCGGTGAAATTTCTGCAATACCGTTGATTTGTTGCCGTTTGCCCTTTTTCTCGTAGAAGAAATTTCTGAATTTGTCTTTTTCTTCGTCATAATATGACAAACCATCCCGCGTACCAATCCAGACACGTCCCTGACTGTCAGTCTTTACAATTCGCGAAATGTCATTAGCAATACTGTTCGGATCCTCTTCATTATGTTGATAGACTGTAAATGAATACCCGTCATACTTGTTTACTCCATCATAGGTAGCGAACCACATATTACCTCTTTGGTCCTGATCGATAGAGAATACGGTGCTTTGTGACAATCCTTCGTTAATAGAAATATAAGAGAAGTTAATTTGCTCCGGAACTTCAGAAAAAACGCAATTAACCCCTATACATAGAAAGAGTAGACAGATTGTTGTTTTTTTAAGGCTGTTCATTATTAGTTCATAAGATTAATAATGGCATCAAAGATAGCAAAATCTTTTATATGGAGGTATTCAATAGAGAGAAAGTAAATATAGGGAATGAAAAAATACCACCAATTATACAGATTAGCACGGATTTTTATATCGACAATCTTCGAATTACAATTAAATCTGTGTTAATCTGTGTAATCGGTGGTGAAACTTGAAACTGGTAGGTAATTTATTTAGCTAAATCTCCTATCTCGTCTAAATTCTTCTGAATATCTTCGTCATTCAATGTATAATTCACCAGATCACCGGCCAAATACTTATCATAAGAAGTCATATCAATCAGACCATGTCCCGAAAGATTGAACAGAATCACTTTCTCTTCTCCTGTCTCCTTACATTTGTTAGCTTCGCGGATAGCCGCTGCAATAGCGTGGCTGGATTCGGGAGCCGGAATAATACCTTCAGACTGCGCAAACAGACAACCGGCTTCGAAAGACTCCAGTTGCTGTATATCTACCGCTTCCATCAGATTATCTTTGAGTAACTGTGAAACGATTACACCTGCGCCGTGATAACGAAGTCCACCGGCATGGATATGAGCCGGAGCAAAATTGTGTCCCAAAGTAAACATCGGCAGCAACGGAGTATATCCGGCTTCATCACCGAAGTCATACTGGAACTTACCACGTGTCAGTTTCGGACAAGAAGCAGGTTCGGCAGCAACGAAACGAGTCTTTTTCCCTTCCTGTATGGTGTGGCGCATGAATGGGAAAGAGATACCTCCGAAGTTGGAACCACCTCCGAAACAACCGATCACGATATCCGGATACTCGCCTGCCATTTCCATCTGTTTTTCAGCTTCCAGTCCGATAATAGTCTGGTGGAGAGTCACGTGGCTAAGTACGGAACCGAGCGTATATTTACAGTTAGGAGTCATTTGTGCCAGTTCGATAGCTTCCGAAATAGCAGTTCCCAATGAACCTTGATAAGTGGGGTGTTTAGTCAGAATATCCTTACCGGCACGGGTAGACATAGATGGAGAAGGAGTGACCTGTGCTCCGAAAGTCTGCATGATGCTGCGGCGGTATGGTTTTTGTTCATAACTGATTTTTACCTGATAAACGGCAGCTTCCAGGCCGAAAACCTTGGCTGCGTAAGAAAGAGCGGCTCCCCATTGTCCGGCACCGGTTTCAGTGGTGATGTTGGTCACCCCTTCTTCTTTGCAATAATAAGCTTGTGCCAATGCAGAGTTCAATTTATGCGAACCGATAGGGCTTACGCTCTCGTTCTTAAAATAGATATGAGCCGGAGTGCCGAGTGCTTTTTCCAAACCATAAGCACGAACCAGCGGAGTGCTGCGATAGTACTTGTACATTTCACGCACTTCTTCCGGTATTTCGATCCATGCATCCGTCTGATTCAGCTCCTGATGACACAGCTCTTTTGCGAAAATCGGATATAAATCTTCTGCTTTCAGCGGTTGTTTGGTTCCCGGGTGCAACGGAGGCATAGGTTTGTTCACCATATCAGCCTGAATGTTGTACCAGTAATGTGGAATTTCTTCTTCCGGTAGAATATACCGTTTTCTTTTTTCACTCATAATATTGTAGTTTTTTAGTTTTCTGTTGCCAAAAGTACTCAAATTTTTAATATTCGGAAAATTTTGTCAACAAAGAATCGCATTTGATTGTTATTTTAGTTAAGTTTGCACGACCTCGTTAAAAAAGATGATATGAAGATTTATCATAAGTTTTTATTGTATCAGAATAAACTCCTAAAACCCTATGTACGTATCTTGTTAGGGCTGGTAGAAGCACTCACCTATCTGGCGTCATTATTATTGATTGTCGGAGTAGTATATGAACATGGCTTTCCCTTGTCTATTGATGAAGTGGCGAATTTACAGACATTGTATAAAACTGTCTGGATTATCTTTCTGATTGATGTAACTTTACATATCTCGCTGGAATACCGGAATACCAAAAAGCAATACCGGCGATTAGCTTGGATATTGAGTGGGTTGTTATATCTCACTTTAGTACCTGTTATATTCCATCGTCCGGAAGAAGAAGGAGCTATTTTGCATATTTGGGAATTCTTACATGGGAAGTTTTATCATCTTCTGTTATTGTTAGTTCTTTCTTTCCTCAATCTGTCCAATGGGCTGGTGCGTCTGTTGGGACGGCGTACCAATCCGTCTTTGATATTGGCAGTCAGTTTTATGGCTA
>ENA-ORSX01001097-ORSX01001097.1-human-gut-metagenome-genome-assembly--contig:-NODE-1097-length-21542-cov-4.739191_pt1 | contig 21542 bp, 19 predicted proteins | sample MGYA00241904_ERZ509172 | MGnify/ENA primary metagenome ERZ509172 (study PRJEB26280, sample SAMEA2338795) | human gut metagenome | biome: human gut; feature: human-associated habitat; material: faeces...
CGATATTTATAATGGTGTACAGCCCCATTGCCATGATACACAACAGGACAATGGACATCAGGAGCCAATCCATTTTAAAGACCTGGCTGGAATAGATGATCAGATATCCAAGTCCGCTTCTGGCAGCTAAAAATTCACCGATGATGACGCCCACCAGACACAATCCGATATTGACTTTCATGTTGCTGATGATCACAGGCACGCTTCCCGGAAGGACGACTTTAGTCAAGGCATGGTACCTGGTTCCGTGCAGTGTATAGATCAGTTTGATCTTTTCCGGGTCTACACTGGTGAAACTGGTGTATAGATTTAGGATGCTTCCAAAGATCGCAACTGAGATCCCGGCAATAATGATCGTAGTCTGATTTGCTCCCAGCCATACAATGAGCAGAGGCGCCAGAGCAGATTTTGGAAGACTGTTCAATACGACCAGATAAGGCTCCAGGATTTTTGAGAGTTTTTTGCTGTACCACAGAAGAAGGGCAGACAAAATGCTGATACCTGTAACGAACAGAAAGCTGAGAAGCGTTTCATACAGTGTGATCCCCAGATGGAAAAAGATCGTTTTATCCAACACCATATTCCAGAAACAGCGCGCGATTTTGGAAGGGCTGCCAAACACAAAGGAATCAATCATCCCGCTTTGGGAAGTCCATTCCCAGAGTATGAGAAAGACGACAAGGATCAGGATTCGAAAAAAGTGGATCAAAAAGTGATGGCGTTTCTGCAGGTTCAGATATTGTTGCTGTCTGTTAGAACATGTTGTCATTTGGGTTCAGCTCCTTCCATAAAAGATTGAAATACGTTTTAAATTCCGGGGCATTTCTGCGGTTAAGTGCAGTGTCTGAAGATAAAGAAAAATGAACCGGGACGATACGGGCAATACTGGCCGGACGTTTGCTCAGAACCAGGATTGTATCTGCAAGGCTGATGGCTTCGGAAAGGTCATGAGTGACCAGGATGACAGTCCGTCCGGAATCACGGATGATCTGTCCGATGTCGTTTCCTACCGAAAGACGGGTCTGATAATCCAGTGCAGAAAAAGGTTCATCCAAAAGTAAAAGATCCGGTTCCAGGATCAGAGTGCGGATCAGAGCAGCCCTCTGCCGCATCCCGCCGGAAAGTTCGGATGGGTGGGCGTTTGCGAATGCTTCCAGTCCATAGGCTTTTAAAAGCTCTTTTGCACGGAGCTTGGCAGAAGCGGACAAGGTGTGCTGGATCTCAAGACCAAGCAGGATGTTGTGATAGATCGTGCGCCACTCAAAAAGATGATCGTGCTGCAGCATATAACCAATGTTGGTGGCGCTTTCTTTTAAGGACTTTTTGTTGAGCAGGATTTCGCCATCTTCCGGTGAAAGCAGTCCGGCGATTAGAGAAAGCAGCGTGGACTTGCCGCATCCGGATGGACCGACAATTGCCACAAATTCTCCCGGTTTCACGGAAAGGGAAATATCTGACAGTGCTTTTGTTTCGCCTTCCAGAGTATGATAGGCATAGCTTAAGTGATCCAGTGTTAAAATTGGTTCCATACAGACACTCCATTCGACAAGTATATAATCAGTTTATGGAAAACAAGAAAATCTGTGCGTTTCTTTTGGAAAATCCGACATTTCTTTACAGATATCCCGGAAAGACGTATACTATAATAGATTGTAAAAAAGGAAAGAATGAAAATCCGGAGGAAACAAACGATGAATGTGATAAATTATCAGAAAGAACTGGATAAAACGATCGTAAGTCTCCAGAAAGAGGGACGTGTGCCAAAACTTTTGCTGCACAGCTGCTGTGCGCCGTGCAGCAGTTATGTATTGGAGTACTTGTCAGAGTATTTTGAAATCACGGTATTTTATTATAATCCGAACATTTATCCGGAAAGTGAATATACAAAACGAATTCTGGAGCAGCAGGAGCTGATATCCCGTATGAATCTGAAGCGTCCGGTCAGTTTTCTGGCGGGAAATTATGAGAAGGATCGCTTCTACCGGATGGCAGAGGGGCTGGAAGATGTCAAAGAGGGCGGCGCCAGATGCTTTAAATGTTATGCGCTCAGGCTTCGGGAGACGGCACAGATGGCAAAAAAAGCCGGTTATGATTATTTTACGACCACACTTTCTATCAGTCCTATGAAAAATGCAGCCAAGTTAAATGAGATCGGACTGGCGGCACAGAAAGAGTTTGGAGTGAAATACCTGCAGTCTGACTTTAAAAAGAAAAACGGATACAAACGATCCATTGAGTTATCCAAAGAATATGGATTGTATCGGCAGGATTACTGCGGTTGTGAGTTTTCACAAAGAAGCAGTACACAATAGAGCGGAAACTGTCACAGTTTTCTATGGACATATAACACGTTAATGTGTTAAACTAATTGCAATCTGAAAAGATACTATCGGAGAAAAGGAGACAGGGGAATGGCACAGTTATGGGGCGGTCGTTTCACAAAAGAAACAGACAAGCTGGTATATAATTTTAATGCATCGATCTCTTTTGATCAAAAATTTTATGCGCAGGATATCCGGGGAAGCATCGCACATGTGACAATGCTTCAAAAGCAGGGAATTTTGACAAAAGAGGAGAAAGAGAGCATCATTGAAGGTCTGAAAGGGATTCAGGCAGATGTGGAGAACGGGACACTTGAGATCACGGATGAGTATGAAGATATCCACAGCTTTGTAGAGGCGAATCTGATCGACCGGATTGGAGATGCAGGGAAGAAACTGCACACCGGAAGAAGCAGAAATGATCAGGTGGCGCTGGATATGAGACTGTATGTGCGGGAAGAGGTATTGGAGACGGACGCACTGCTAAGGGCATTGATGGAAACGCTCCTTTCCGTTATGGAGAAAAATCTGGATACCTATATGCCGGGCTTTACCCATCTTCAGAAGGCACAGCCGACGACGCTGGCGCATTATGTGGGAGCGTATTTTGAAATGTTCAAGCGTGACCGGCAGCGTATGAAGGATATTTACAGACGGATGAATTTCTGCCCGCTGGGAAGCGGGGCGTTGGCGGGAACGACATATCCGCTGGATCGGGAGTATACCGCAGAGCTGTTGGGATTTGAAGGACCGACATTAAATAGCATGGATTCGGTTTCAGACCGGGACTATGTGATAGAATATCTGTCGGCGCTTTCGATGGTAATGATGCATCTGAGTCGTTTTTCGGAAGAAATTATTTTGTGGAACAGCAATGAGTATCGTTTTGTGGAAATCGATGACGCCTATTCCACAGGGTCTTCTATCATGCCGCAGAAAAAGAATCCTGATATTGCCGAGCTGGTCCGGGGAAAGACAGGACGGGTCTACGGTGCACTGATGAGCCTTTTGACGACGATGAAGGGGCTTCCGCTTGCATATAACAAGGATATGCAGGAAGATAAGGAGCCGGCATTTGATGCGATTGATACTGCAAACGGCTGCCTGAGGCTGTTTGAGGGAATGGTTCGTACGATGAGATTTCATAAAGACGTGATGGCGAAGTCGGCCATGAACGGATTTACAAATGCGACGGATGCTGCGGATTACCTGGTCGTAAAAGGTGTGCCCTTCCGGGATGCCCACGGGATAATCGGACGGCTCGTGTTGTATTGTATCGAAAAGGAAAAGAGCATCGAGGAGTGTTCCCTTGACGAATTAAAAAATATCAGCCCTGTTTTTGAAGAGGATATCTACGAGGCGGTAAGCCTGAAAACCTGCGTTGAGAAGCGGCTGACCATCGGTGCTCCGGGGCAGGAGTCTATGAAAAAGGTCATTGCGGCAAACCGTGCATATATAGAAGAAATGTGACAGGTCATTGGACAACATCAGAGAGGAGATATGAGAAGATGAGCGAAAAATTAAGAGTCGGCGTATTGGGCGGCACAGGTATGGTGGGACAGCGTTTCATTTCGCTGTTGGAGGGTCATCCGTGGTTTGAGGTGACGACGATTGCGGCAAGTCCCCGTTCTGCGGGTAAGACGTATGAAGAAGCCGTGGGCGGCAGATGGAAGATGGACAAGCCGATGCCTGAGGCAGTCAAAAATATCGTGGTGATGAACGTCAACGAGGTGGAGAAGGTATCTTCTCAGGTTGACTTTGTATTCAGCGCGGTAGATATGACAAAGGATGAGATAAAAAAGATAGAAGAGGCCTATGCAAAGACGGAGACACCTGTCGTTTCCAATAACTCTGCACATCGCTGGACGCCGGACGTTCCGATGATAGTGCCGGAGATAAACGCTGAGCATACAGAGGTCATTGAAGCGCAGAAAAAGCGCCTTGGCACTTCGAGGGGATTTATCGCAGTAAAACCCAACTGCTCTATCCAGAGCTATGCTCCTGCGCTTACCGCATGGAAGGAATTTGAGCCTTACGAGGTGGTTGCTACGACATATCAGGCAATTTCCGGGGCAGGTAAAACCTTTGCGGATTGGCCGGAAATGAACGGCAACATCATTCCCTATATCGGCGGCGAAGAGGAGAAGAGCGAAAAAGAGCCGTTACGTATCTGGGGCAAGGTGGAGGATGGTGTGATAAAGCCTGCGGAGGCTCCTGTTATTACCTGTCAGTGTATCCGCGTTCCGGTGCTGAACGGGCACACAGCGGCAGTATTTGTGAAGTTCCGCAAAAAGGTGACGAAGCAGGAGCTTATCGACTGTCTCGTGAACTTCTCCGGCGAGCCCCAGAGGCTTGCGCTCCCCAGTGCACCGAAGCAGTTTATCCAGTATCTGGAGGAGGATGACCGTCCTCAGGTTTCCCAAGACGTGGATTTTGAAAACGGTATGGGGATTTCTGTGGGCCGTTTAAGAGAGGATACAGTTTATGACTGGAAATTTGTGGGACTGTCCCACAATACCGTCAGGGGCGCTGCCGGCGGGGCGATTTTGTGCGCAGAGCTTTTAAAGGCGCAGGGCTACATTGCCAAAAAGTAAGGCAGTTCCTAGACTGTTCAAAAGGAAAGGTGTATGGGAAAAAAGTTATTCATTGCTGAAAAACCGAGTGTGGCGCAGGAGTTTGCAAAGGCACTGAAATATGATATGAGCCGCAGGGACGGATATCTTGAGTCGGAGGAGGCTGTTGTGACATGGTGCGTCGGGCATCTGGTAACGATGAGTTATCCTGAGGTTTATGATATCAAGTATAAAAAATGGTCTGTGGACACGCTCCCGTTTATCCCGGAAGCCTTTCGGTATGAGGTCATACCCGGCGTAAAAAAACAGTTTGATATTGTATGCGCTCTTTTAAACCGTCCGGACGTGGATACGATTTATGTATGCACCGACTCTGGACGGGAGGGAGAGTATATCTATCGTCTGGTGGAACAGGAAGCTGGCGTTTCGGGCAAAGACCGCCGCCGGGTATGGATAGATTCCCAGACGGAAGAAGAGATACAGCGCGGCGTCCGGGAGGCGAAGGCTCTTTCGGAATACGACCATCTGGCGGATGCGGCGTATCTGCGCGCAAAAGAAGATTATCTGATGGGAATCAATTTTTCACGGGTTTTGACGCTGAAATACGGTAGCAATGTGAAAAATTATCTGCGCCGCGACCGGGCGGTAATATCCGTCGGCCGCGTTATGACATGCGTACTCGGCATGGTGGTCAACCGGGAAAGGGAGATCCGCTCCTTTGTAAAAACGCCTTTTTACCGTGTGACGGGAAACTTTTCGATTCCGGTGGAAAACGGAAAGGAAAGGGCTTTTGAAGGGGAGTGGCGCGCGGCAGAAGGCAGTGCATATTTTGCATCGCCCCTTCTTTATAAGGAAAACGGCTTTAAGGAGAAAAAATCTGCGGAAGAGCTGATGGAAAAGCTGGGAGCCGTCTTGCCGGAAGGTAAGATGGGGCAGGAGTTTTCGGGGGCTTTTCTGGAAAAATGCGAGAAAAAGAAGGAACAGAAAAATCCGCCCCTGCTCTATAATCTGGCTGAGCTGCAAAACGATTGCTCCCGGATGTTTAAGATAAGTCCGGATGAGACACTTAGGATCGCACAGGAATTATACGAAAAGAAGTTAACGACTTACCCCAGAACCGATGCTCGCGTGCTCTCTACGGCGGTGGCAAAGGAGATACATAAAAATATCGGAGGGTTGAGGGGCTTTTCTCCGGCGTCGGCATTTGCCGTGCAGATACTCGAAAGCGGCTCCTATAAAAATATCGCAAAGACACGGTATGTGAATGATAAGCAGATAACCGACCATTATGCCATCATTCCTACAGGGCAGGGACTGTCCGCGCTCCGCAGTCTTTCCGGCGGGGCGGCGAAGGTATATGAGGTGATCGTGCGGCGGTTTCTGAGTATTTTTTATCCGCCCGCAGTTTATCAGAAGGTGGCGCTGACGGCGCTGGCAAAATCCGTATCGCTGCCTCAGGGAGAGCGTTTTTTTGCCTCTTTTAAGGTACTGACACAGGAAGGATATCTGGCAGTGAGCCGTCCGTCTTTTTCCGGGAAAAAAGAGGAAGAGGATAAAAGGGGCGGTGAAGAGGAGGAGACTCAGTGTGACGAGGCGTTCCTGCAGGTGCTGGCAAAGCTGAAAAAAGGGGCGCAGCTCCCGCTTTCCGGACTGTCGGTGAGAGAGGGCGAAACGTCTCCGCCGAAACGCTATAATTCCGGTACATTGATATTGACGATGGAAAATGCGGGGCAGTTTATCGAAGATGAAGAACTGCGCGCCCAGATAAAGGGGAGCGGTATCGGGACGTCTGCGACCCGGGCGGAGATTTTAAAAAAGCTTGTAACGATAGAATATCTGGCGCTGAATAAAAAGACCCAGACTATCACGCCGACGCTCATGGGAGAGATGATCTATGACGTCGTTTCAGATTCGATACGGCCGCTTTTAAATCCGGCGCTGACCGCCAGCTGGGAAAAGGGGCTTACGGGCGTGGCGGAAGGAACTATCACGCCGGAGGAATATATGGGGAAGCTTGACGATTTTGTGCGGAGACGCACGAATATCGTCAAACAGCTCCATAATCAGGCGGTTTTGTACCGCCAGTTCGATGCGGCAGCTACTTTTTACAAAAAGAAGGAGACACAGCCAAAGAGCCGTGCCAAAAAGGAGGAAACGAACTATGGAAGCAATGAAGATAAGCAGCCTGTATCATCTTGAAAAGACGATAGCTGCCCCTTATCTGGAACAGTTTGAATATCCCTGGGAAGCGCTGGCAGGTCTTCGTGAGTTTATCGTAACGCTCGGAAACAGTCTGCCGCAGGACCGCTTTGAAAAGCGGGGAGCGGATATCTGGGTCGCAAAGAGCGCGCAGGTCGCGCCGACAGCCTGTATCAATGGTCCCTGTATCGTTGATGAGGATGCGGAGATACGGCATTGTGCTTTCGTGAGGGGGAGTGCGATCATTGGAAAAGGGGCTGTGGCAGGCAATTCCACAGAGCTGAAAAATGTAATCTTATTTGATGGAGTTCAGGTTCCCCATTATAACTATGTGGGAGACAGTATTCTGGGGTTCAAAGCCCACATGGGTGCAGGGGCGATAACCTCCAATGTCAAGAGTGATAAAACGCTGGTCGAGGTAAAGGCCGGAGAAGTCAGGATTTCCACCGGACTGAAAAAATTCGGCGCAATGCTGGGAGATTGTGTGGAAGTAGGCTGCAACAGCGTTTTGAATCCGGGAACGGTCATCGGAAGGAATACGAACGTATATCCGTTGTCGCGGGTACGGGGATTTGTTCCGGAAGGACATATTTTCAAAGCGCAGGATAATATCGTTAAAAAGAACGTATAAGTATAAAAAAGTGTGTGTATACAAAGACCGGCAGGAGAGCAGAAGCTTTTCTGCCGGTTTTTGCATACTTTCGGCAGTGCTGTCGGGGCGGATATCCTCAGCGCCTTTTGTATCCTGAGGATACCGTCTGTGTATAAAAATTCATGCTTGACGGGGATGGCTTTGGGGTGTATGATTGATTCAATGATTTAACGCATACACGCGTTAAAGTAAAAAAGGAAGAGGAGAATTAATTATGAAAAAAATAGCGGCGATAGCAATGGTGTTGGCAATGACGACCGCAGTTCTGGCAGGCTGCGGTACGGAGAATACGGGGACAGGCACAGCGTCGGATGCCGCAACATCTAGTACTGCGGCAGAGCAGGGTAACAGTTCCGGACAGGCGGCAGACACAGGAGCGTATCGTATCGGTATTTGTCAGCTGGTGCAGCATGAGGCACTGGATGCGGCGACACAGGGGTTCCAGGATAAGCTGACGGAGCTTCTCGGGGAAGGAAACGTGACCTTTGACGTGCAGAATGCTTCAGGGGATTCGCCGACCTGTGCGACAATAGCAAATCAGTTCGTGGCAGAGGATGTGGATCTTATCCTTGCCAACGCGACTGCATCTTTACAGGCGGCAGCGGCAGCAACGGAGGATATTCCGATACTGGGTACTTCCATCACGGATTATGCGACAGCGCTCGGGATGGAGGAATGGACGGGAACAACCGGGAAAAACATTTCGGGGACTTCGGACCTTGCACCGCTGGATGAACAGGCAAGGCTGCTAAATGAGCTGTTCCCGGATGCGAAAAATATCGGTATTTTATACTGTTCGGCAGAAGCTAACTCTTCCTATCAGTCGGGTGTCATTCAGGAAGTGCTGACAGGGCTGGGTTATGTATGCAAAGAATATACGTTTGCAGATTCCAATGACCTGGCGTCCATAGCTGCAAGTGCGGCGGCAGAGAGCGATGTGATATATGTCCCGACAGATAATACGGCTGCATCCAATGCAGAAATCATACAGAATATCTGTCAGCCTGCGGGGGTTCCGGTAGTTGCCGGAGAAGAAGGCATCTGCAAGGGCTGCGGCGTGGCAACGCTGTCTATCAGCTACTATGATATCGGCGCCAAGGCGGGTGAGATGGCGTATGATATTCTGGTGAACGGCGCGGATATCGCCTCTATGAAGATAGAGACAGCTCCGAATGTAACAAAGAAATACAATGCCGCAAACTGTGAGGCGCTGCAGATAACGCCTCCGGAAGGCTATGAGCCGATAGGCTGAAAAAAGGACGAAATGACGGAGGGAACGGAAGTTGGATATCATGGTATTTTTTAATGCGCTGCCGGGAGCATGCGCGCAGGGGCTGGTCTGGGGAGTGACAGCCATCGGTGTGTATATTACTTATAAGATTCTTAATCTGGCAGACCTGACGGTAGACGGTTCAATGTGTACAGGCGGAGCGGTATGTGTGGTGATGCTGCTCAACGGATATTCGGCGGGAGTTTCCTTGGCGGCCGCTTTTCTGGCGGGGATGCTGGCGGGACTCGTTACCGGCGTTATTCATACAGCGCTCGGGATACCTGCGATACTGGCGGGGATACTGACGCAGCTGGGGCTGTATTCGGTCAATCTGCGTATTATGGGAGATAAGGCGAATGTGGCGGTCCCGGGAAACGATTATGACCGCCTGCTTGTTTCCCTGCGCCATTTAAAGGGCGTTGTCTTTTATCGGAACACACTGTTTGCCGCGGCTGTCATCATTGCGGTGCTGATAGGCGTGTTGTACTGGTTTTTCGGTACGGAACTTGGGTGTTCCATTCGTGCGACGGGTTCCAATGAAAACATGGCGCGGGCGCAGGGCATCAATACGGATAAGACAAAAATTCTCGGACTTATGATATCCAACGGTATCGTGGCATTTTCAGGCGCACTTCTGGCGCAGTACAACGGATTTGCAGATATCAATATGGGGCGCGGTGCAATCGTCATCGGTCTGGCGGCAGTCATTATCGGGGAAGTGGTATTTGGAAAACTCAGCAGGAATTTTGCGTTTTATCTGCTGACTGTAGGGCTGGGATCTATCATTTATTATGTGGTGATGCAGATGGTTCTGTGGCTGGGGATGAAGCCGAACGACTTAAAGCTTTTATCGGCTCTTGTGGTGGTCGTATTCCTTGCTGTCCCTTATATAAAGAGAAAATATTTTGCAAAACGGGTAAAAAAGGGAGGTGCAGGACGTGCTTGATATCAAATCTATCAGTAAAACCTTCAATGCGGGAACCGTAAATGAAAAAACGGCGCTGAACGGTCTGTCCCTGAAGCTGGAGGATGGGGATTTTGTGACGGTCATCGGAGGGAACGGAGCCGGGAAATCCACGCTTTTAAATGCGGTGGCAGGCGTCTGGCCTGTGGATGAGGGAATTATAGAGATTGGAAATGTGAATGTGACAAAGCTGCCGGAATATAGGCGGGCAAAATACCTTGGACGGGTTTTTCAGGATCCTATGACGGGAACAGCTGCGGATATGCAGATAGAAGAAAATCTGGCGCTGGCAGCTCGCAGAGGCGCTGCGCGGACGCTGAAGATAGGCATTACAAATAAGGAACGGGAAGTGTACAGGAGACGGCTTGAAGAATTGGGGCTTGGTCTGGAAAACCGTATGACTTCAAAAGTCGGACTGCTCTCCGGCGGCCAGCGTCAGGCGCTTACGCTTTTGATGGCGACATTGAAAAAGCCCCGGCTGCTCCTTCTGGATGAGCATACGGCGGCGCTCGACCCGAAAACTGCGGAAAAGGTACTGGAAGCAACGGAGCGCATCGTCGCACAGGACCACCTGACAACGCTGATGATAACCCACAATATGAAAGCTGCGATAGCGCACGGGAACAGGCTTATCATGATGTATGAGGGCCGCGTGATATATGATGTGTCTGGAGAAGAAAAAAAGAAGCTTTCCGTAGCGGATTTGCTGGAAAAATTTGAACAGGCAAGCGGGGGAAGCTTTGCAAATGACCGTATGATTTTGTCATAAGGCGTTATTTTGTAAAAAAGACTGGATTTTTGACGTAAAATGTGAGAAAATAGCATCAGCGTACAGCTGGTGCTTTTTTTGCGGGCGTTTTCTGGACCAAACACGGTGATCAGCGCTGTATTTTCGCAGAAGAAAGCTTTGCGCCTTTTTAGTGCGCCCGCTGACGAAATTTTCATCCATAGACGAAAGGAGATAACACATGATTTATTCACACGAAGTTGAACAGATGTGTCCGGTAGCGCAGGGCGTAAACCACGGCTGTGCTCCCATCCCGGAAGAAGCAAAATGGGTAAAAGCCAAAGAGATCAAGGACATATCCGGTCTGACTCATGGTGTAGGCTGGTGTGCACCTCAGCAGGGCGCATGTAAGCTGACCCTCAACGTTAAGGAAGGTATTATTCAGGAGGCTCTGATCGAGACACTCGGCTGCTCCGGTATGACTCATTCTGCAGCTATGGCTGCTGAGATTCTGCCCGGCAGAACTCTTCTTGAGGCGTTAAATACTGACCTTGTGTGTGACGCGATCAATACGGCTATGAGAGAGCTGTTCTTACAGATCGTTTACGGACGTACTCAGTCCGCATTCTCTGAGGACGGACTTCCGATCGGCGCAGGTCTGGAGGATCTGGGCAAGGGCTTAAGAAGCCAGATCGGTACCATGTACGGTACCTTAAAGAAAGGTCCCCGTTACCTTGAAATGGCTGAAGGTTATGTAACCGGCATCGCTCTGGATGCAGATGATCAGATCATCGGCTACAAGTTTGTAAACTTCGGCAAGATGACAGACTTCATGAAGAAGGGCGACGATGCTCAGACAGCATATGAGAAAGCTTCCGGCCAGTACGGACGTGTTGATGATGCTGTAAGAATCATCGATCCCAGACAGGAATAAAAAGGAGGAGGTAACGAAGCATGGCATTATTTGAATCTTATGAAAGAAGAATCGACAAGATCAATGCTGTTTTAAATAGCTACGGTATTGCTTCTATCGAAGAAGCTGAGAAAATTACAAAAGATGCCGGTCTGGATGTTTACCATCAGGTAAAGGGAATCCAGCCCATCTGTTTTGAGAACGCTTGCTGGGCTTACATTGTAGGCGCTGCAATCGCAATCAAGAAAAACTGCAGAAAAGCATCTGATGCTGCGGCAGCAATCGGTGAAGGCCTTCAGGCTTTCTGTATCCCCGGCTCTGTTGCAGATCAGCGTAAGGTAGGCTTAGGTCATGGTAACCTGGGCAAGATGCTGCTGGAAGAAGAGACAGACTGCTTCTGCTTCCTGGCAGGTCATGAGTCTTTTGCAGCTGCTGAGGGCGCTATCGGTATCGCAGAGAAGGCGAACAAAGTTCGTCAGAAACCTCTCCGCGTTATCTTAAATGGTCTGGGCAAAGACGCTGCACAGATCATCTCCAGAATCAACGGCTTTACATATGTAGAGACAGAGATGGATTACGCTACCGGCGAAGTTAAGGAAGTATTCCGTAAGGCTTACTCCGAAGGTCTTCGTGCAAAGGTTAACTGCTACGGCGCTAACGACGTAACAGAAGGCGTTGCTATCATGTGGAAAGAGGGCGTTGACGTTTCCATTACCGGTAACTCCACCAACCCTACAAGATTCCAGCACCCCGTTGCAGGTACTTACAAGAAGGAGTGCGTAGAGAAGGGCAAGAAGTACTTCTCCGTAGCTTCCGGCGGCGGCACAGGCCGTACACTGCATCCCGATAACATGGCAGCAGGCCCTGCTTCCTATGGTATGACAGATACAATGGGACGTATGCATTCCGATGCACAGTTCGCAGGTTCTTCTTCCGTACCCGCTCACGTTGAGATGATGGGTCTGATCGGTGCAGGTAACAACCCGATGGTTGGTATGACTGTATCTGTAGCAGTTGCTATCGAAGAGGCTGCTAAGGAAGGCAAATTCTAAAAACTGAATTTCCATAAGCGTAAAAAGCGCCGTAATCCTCAGGGATTGCGGCGTTTTTTGCATGGCATGAAAAGAAACTGAAAAATCTGTTTTTAGAGGTCATCCTCGATTGCCCCGGATTTTGCATAGGCGGTAGATTTTGCTTCAAAAAAATCTGTTTTGATAAGATTTGCATTGCTGTATACATTGACCCACTTCATGGATTCAGGAATGTCGTTAAAGCCTTCGTACAGAGGCTCAAAATTGAGTGCAGTCGCGCGCAGGTTCCCGAGGTAATGGATATAGTCGGAGATCATTTCCATTGTAAGACCTTCGATTCGGTCTCCAAGCACATATTCGGCCCAGAAGATTTCTTCTTCCACGCCGCGCCGCAGCATCGTGCGGTATTCCTCAACTTTTTCAGGTGAAAAAAGCTCGGGTTCTTCCTTTTGCAGCTCCAGGAGAATATTGCGGAAGAGCCATAAATGAGTATTTTCATCCCGGTTGATGTAGCGGATTTCCTGAGCGCTGCCGGACATTTTTCCGGTGCGTCCCAGATTGTAGAAGAACATAAATCCGGAGTAAAAATAAATGCCTTCCAGAATGTAGTTGGCTATCATCGTCCTGACGAGATGTTCCCGGTCGCGATGCTCTAAAAAGGCGTTATATTGTTCGCCGATAAATTCATTTCTTTTTAAAAGACGTTCATCATATTTCCACTGATATAAAATCTCGTCCCGTTTGGTCGGCGGACAGATGGAGTCGAGCATATAGCTGTAGCTCTGGGAGTGGACTGCCTCCTGAAATGCCTGAATGGTCAGACAGAGATTTATCTCGTTTGCGGTAATATATTCGCCGATATTTGGAAGGTTCGCAGTCTGGACGGAATCCAGAAAAACAAGAAAGGAAAGGATTTTATCATAAGCGGTCCGTTCCTCGTCCGTCAAAAGGCGGTAGTCCTTGATATCCTGAGTCAGGTTTATCTCTTCAGGAATCCAGAAATTGTTCATTGCCTGCCGATACCAGGAGCTGACCCAGGTGTATTTCATATTGTTAAAGTCATTCAGATTGGTCGTATTTCCCCCTATCATCCGGCGTTTTCTCACATCTGTATCGCCCTGTGCATTAAAGAGAGCTTTTTTCTGTAATTTCATATTTTTTCCATTTCCGCCGCATGAGCGGCATTTTAATGAAGCGATATCATATCTTATTTTTGCGGCCGTCTCCATCAGGAGGAGCAGGATTCGCATTCTTCTACCTCGAGCGACTGGCTGCGGACATAGTACAGCGTTTTGACACCCTTTTCCCATGCCCGGATATAGAGGGCCAGAAGTCTGCGGAACGTATATTCATTCGTAATATAGAGGTTGACCGACTGTGCCTGATCGATATGGCGCTGCCGGATACCTGCAGCGTCTACAATCCAGTTCTGGTCGATATGATGCGCGTTTTTGTAGAGCCAGAATGTTTTTTCGTTTAAATCCGGCGCAACGCGGGTGAGCATGCTGCCTTTTTTTTCTTCCATAAAATATTTTTTCATGACAGGATCAACGGCTGCGGTGGTGCCTGCAATGATGGAAGTAGAGCTGGTAGGCGCAACGGCGAGAAGATAACCGTTCCGGAGGCCCTTTGCGGCAATCTGTGCAGCAAGGTTTTTCCATTGCGGCGATGTATAGCCGCGTTTTTCAAAGTAAGAGCCGTTTTCATAATCGCTGCCGCCAAAGCAGGGATAAGCTCCTTTTTCGCAGGCAAGCTCCATAGAGGCTTTGAGCGCGTAATAATTTATCTTTTCGTACAGGGCATCTGTAAAATTCAGATGCGCATCTGACTCAAAGCGAAGTCCCTGCTTTACGAGCATATGATGATAGCCGCTTGTTCCAAGACCTATCGCACGGTATTTCCGGTTGGAAAGCTCGGCGTAGGGGATGGGATAGTAGTTTAAGTCGATGACGTTATCAAGAGCGCGTACAATGGCAGAAATGACGGTACATAGTTCGTCATCGTCATTGACGTTCATGCGTCCCAGAGTCAGGGACGCCAGATTACAGACGACAAAATCACCGGGTCTTGTTTCCTGGAGGACGACTGTTTCGCCGTTTACCTGTGTGACCGTCGGGGCGCTGATGTGCATGGGACTCATATTCTGGGCGATTTCCGTGCACAGGTTGCTGCAATAAATGATACCCTGATGGGAATTGGGATTCATACGGTTGACAATGTCGCGGTTAAAGGCAAAGGGCGTGCCTGTTTCCACAAGGGATTTTAAAATCAGGCGTACGATTTCCTTGACGCTCATGACACGTTTTTGGATTCGTTTATCTGAGGCACAGTCAAGATATCGTCTTTCCCATTCGTCTCCGTAAAAATCTTCCAGATGATATCCCTTTGTAAGATAGATATCGTGCGGGCACATCAGATACCAATCGGCATCCAGGTCAGTCTTTGCCAGTTTCCAGAAAAGATCGGGGTAACATACGGCGGGAAAAATGTCGTGCGCCTTCATACGGTCGTCACCATTATTTGTCCGAAGCTGGAGAAATTCGGGCAGGTCTCTGTGCCATGCGTCAAGATAAACGGCGGCGGCTCCCTGACGAACGCCCAGCTGGTCTACGGCGGTAGCGGTATCGTTAACAAGCTTGATCCAGCGTATCACGCCGCCTGCCGCACCCTCAAAGCCTCGGATGGTGCTGCCGTTTGCACGGACCTTTCCGAAGTAAAGCCCCATTCCGCCGCCGTGCTTGCTTACCTGTGCAAAATTGTCGATGCTGCGATAGATTCCGGTCAGGGAATCCTCTACAGTGTCGATAAAACAAGAACTCATCTGGTGGAAAGGCTTTCGGGCATTGGACATGGTGGGCGTTGCCATTGTTACTTTTAAAGTACTCAAAATGTCGTAAAACTGTTTTGCCCAGTATACGCGGTCGCGCTCGGGGATGGCGAGATGCATGGAGATCGCCATAAACATTTCCTGCGGCGTTTCCAGAATCCGGTGCTGGTGGTCGCAGATAAGATAGCGTCTGGCGAGCAGGTCGAGACCGCTGTAGTTAAAGAGGGTATCGCGCTCCGGTTTTATAAAGGCATGCAGCTCTTCTACCTCATCCTTGCTGTAGTGTTCCAGAAGGAAGGCACCGACATATCCTTCAGCCGTAAGCCAGGAAAGCTTTTCATGCCAGCTGGAAAAAGACAGAGCGCTTATCTGCAGCTCCACGCGCCTCCGGATATCGAGAGAGAGAAAGCGGGCGGCTATCATTTCCCAGTCGGGAGCTTCCTTGCTGACAAGTTCGACGCAGGCGCGTTCCAGAATAGAATAGGTTTCTGAAAGAGGAAGATCCTGCTTGTAAAAAGAACGAAACTTCTCCAGCAGCAATTCCAGACGGTAGGTATCTGAGGAAAACTCCGTTTGGATCTGTTTGAGAACGTCATATAATTTTGGATCGGGTATCAGTCTGCATAGCTCCTGAACGGCTGTCTGATGATTTTGTGAAGATGAAATCCGGGATTCGTGCCCGGGATAATATGTATGGCTTGATGTATGCATGTTCAGCATTATCTCCTGAGTGTCTGTAATAGTGATTTGGTACTATTCTAACTGAGGAGAAAGAAAAAAGCAATAGTAACTATTATTGTTTTGTGAAAAGGAGAAAAGAAGGGCAGCCGTTTACCGGGAAATCGGAGAACGGCTGCCTGAATCGTGAAAATTCTGATAAATAGAGGGAATGTTATTCCGGCGCGATGAGAAGCTCGCAGGTGCAGTCCGGAAATTGTTCTCCGACTGCGGCATTAATATGGTCAGAAACATTTTTTAAATCTGTCACACTCAGTAAATCTTTGTCCGCAGTAAAATAAATGCTGACCCACATGTGGCGGCCTGTTTTCGTGATATCAAAGAAAACGGGATGAAATGCTTTTGCAGAGAGAAAAGGTTCGCTGATGTCTTTTATGATCTGCAGGGTTTCTTCATCCGGGCCGAAAAGGAAAAGTTCTTTAATGGTATTCCAGAGCATTTTCACACTTTCGGGAAGCATCAGCGCCATAACGATAACAGCAATGATCTGGTCAAAATAAGGGGCAATGGGACTCAGAGGTGTCTTTTCCAGAAGATTGGAAAAAAAGAACGCAAGAGATAAGCCAAAGCTGTATGCGATATCCATCTTCCACCCGAGAATTTCTGCATCGACTGTGGGAGAGGAAAGATTACGGTTCATCCGTTTCATGATGATGAAAACAAGGATGCTTACGCAGCCCAGACACAGCTGGAACAGGGAAACCTGCGTGCTGTTGACTGGATTGCCTCCTGTCAGGATCGACTCAATGACCTGGGCGGAGATTCCGAAGGTGACAGAGAGCATCATAACTCCCTTGATCAGAAGAAAAATGGTTTCCACCTGATAAAAACCGTAAGGAAATTTTTCGGAAACCGGACGGTGGAAGAGCGGTGTCAGAAAAAGAATGAGAGCAATAAAAACGAGCTCGGAGGCATCATATACGGCATCTGTCAGCGCAGATTGCGAATGACTGAAGATGGCAAAAAAGAATTCGGCAATTGCGAATATAAGGCCGGCTGTGAAAGAAAGTTTTAAAATTCGTTTTTCTTTTTGTTCCTGAAGCATAAAAAGGTATCCTTTCAATGAAACGTATATTGCCGCCTGACATTGCCGGGCAGGGTATGTAACAATAATGCTTCAAAGTATCGGAAATGTCAACTGCCGTGAAGAACAGATTATATTTGTAAATTTAAAACAGGCGTGAAATGTGGTAAAATGGACTCGATACATAATATTTTTTGCAGTATGAAGAGGAGGAAGGCGTTTATGTCAGAAAAGTTGAGAATTCTTTTTATCGGGAACAGCCATACCTATTACAATGATATGCCGGCAATGGTCGCCCGCAGATTCCGGGAAGAAGGAGAAAACTGCGAAGTTACAATGATTGCTCACGGGGGATGGTATCTGGAGCAGCATGCTTTGGAGCCGGATGTGAGATTCAATATTTTGTATGGAAATTATGATTATGTGGTGCTGCAGGAGCATGCTCATCCGTTCGGACCGGAAGATAAACTGTTTGAAGCGGTAAGCAGGATGGGAGAATGGATGCGGGAAGCTGGAAGCAGGCCGGTAATCTATATGACCTGGGCGCAAAAGGACGATGAAAAAAGCCAGCCCGTGATGACTGCGGCACACAGAGAAGCCGCAAAGAGAATTGACGCACTGCTTGCTCCCGTGGGAGAGCTGTGGTGGGAAAAACGGAAAAAGGATCCGCAGACAGAAATGTATGGACCGGATGGAGCGCATGCATCAAAAGACGGGTCGGAATTTGCGGCAGAGTGTATATGGGAAACAATCCGAAACGACAGAAACAAAAGAGAAAAAAACAACTGATCCGGGGATGGGAAAAAAGAGAACAGGGTTAGTTGACTGATTATGGAAAAATCAAAGGACCGCTGTCCAAAAAAGAACAGCGGTCCTTTGATTTATAAATAGGAATAGATTCTGGCTGTCTGATTAAAAGTCAATCTCTTCATCATAATAGCAAGCTTTCAGAAGTTTTTCCATCTCTTCCTGTGTAGGGATTCTGGGATTGCTTCCAGTGCAGGCATCTCCGATTGCCAGTTCTGCAACAGAAGGAAGTTTTTCCATAAATTCTTTTTCATCGATAATGGAAGTATCTGCAGGAAGTCCGCCTTCTCCATAGTTTTTGATCCCCAGAGGAATATTGAGCTGACGGTTCATATTGCGCAGTTCCTCAATTAATGCATTTACAAGCTCTTCTGTTGTATTTCCGGGCAGGGCAAGGAATCTTGCAATCTGCGCATAACGCTCTGCAGCTTCCGGATTCTTTGCATTGAAGCGGATTACTTTAGGAAGATACATGGCATTGGCTGCACCGTGGATGATGTGTCCTCCGGTAAAGGCTGCGCCTGTCTTGTGCGCCATGGAGTGAACGATGCCGAGTAATGCATTGGAAAATGCCATACCGGCAAGACACTGTGCGTCATGCATCTGGCCGCGGGCTTCCATATCGCCGTCATAGGATTTTTTCAGATAACGGTGGATCATCTGGATCGCATAAAGGGCAAGCGGATCAGTATAGTTGCAGTGCAGAGTGGATACATAAGCTTCAATGGCGTGTGTCATAGCATCCATTCCGGTATGAGCGACCAGTTTAGGAGGCATGGTTTCTGCAAGCGCAGGATCAACGATAGCAACATCAGGAGTGATGTTGAAATCTGCCAGAGGATACTTGATTCCCTTCTGATAATCGGTAATAACAGCGAAGGCGGTAACCTCGGTTGCCGTTCCCGAAGTAGAGGGGATGGCACAGAAATGAGCTTTCTGACGAAGCTCAGGGAAAGAAAAAGGAGTAATGAGCTCTTCGAAGGTAACGTCAGGGTATTCATAGAAAGCCCACATGGTTTTGGCAGCATCGATCGGAGAGCCGCCGCCCATCGCAACGATCCAATCCGGTTCAAATTCCTGCATCATCCTGGCACCGCGCATAACAGTTTCTACAGAAGGATCTGCCTCGACGCCTTCAAACAGCCGGACTTCCATGCCGGCATTTTTCAGATATTGTTCTGCCTGGGCAAGAAAACCTCCCCGCTTCATGGAACCGCCGCCGACTACGATCACGGCACGTTTTCCTTTCAGATTCTGCAGTTCTGCAAGAGAACCCTTTCCGTGGTAAAGATCACGGGGTAATGTAAAACGTCCCATAAGTAGTACCTCCTTGATAATTATATTTTCTGATAGCTTATGTCATGGAATATAAATATTCTAATAGCTGTTGTGCAGAAAGTCAATTCGTATCACAAAAGAATCGGCAGTGTTTATAAAAAATTTATAGAAATGATGGGAATGTGTGCATGTTACCATTGTTTTGTGGAGAAATGCAACAGAAAGAAGAAAATGCAACATCAAAAAGATAGGTTTTATCGGTTATGGACTGCGAAGCAGGACAATGATGAAGGCATTTTCTGGGATTGGTGCGGAAATGGAGGTCGCAGCAATGTGGTGGTTTCTTTTCCGCTGCGTTTTACATGCATTGTGCAGGAAATGAAAAGGCTTGTGGGTGCGGGCGAACTGGGGGATGTGGTAACGGTTCAGGCAATCAACAATGTTCCTTATGGAAATGTGTATTATCATAGCTGGTATCGGGACAGTACGATCACAGGAGGGCTCTTTTTGCAGAAGTCGACCCATGATATCGACTATATTACCTATATTCTTGGAAAACGTCCGGTCAGTGTGTCGGCTAAAACGGCAAAGATGCATTTTAAAGGAGAAAAACCGGCAGGATTAAGGTGTGTAGAATGTCCGGAATATCATACCTGTCCGGAAAGCAGTTTTGTAGCAGAGCATTATCTGAAAGAAGAGCCCAGCAGGGAATATTGCTGCTTTGCAGAAGATACCGGAAATGAGGACGTGGGAGCGGCTTTATTTTCCTGTGAAGATGGTACGATCATTTCTTATCATCAGGTATTTCTTGTGAAAAATGAAGCCGGCAGACGGTGTAGTAAGTTTGAAGAGACTTCTTAATCAATCAAATTTAAAGCGTTGGAGCTCCAAAATGATTAAAAAGTCTCTTGAGGCTTATTTTTTTACCTTAAAGAACAAAATTGTATTTTGCAAAAAACAATTTCAAAACATGTCCGAATTTTGTTTCATCAGTACAGAGATTGTGTAAGGAACTTTAAAAAGATGACACGAAATCAAAAAAGATGCAGTAAGGGGCTGTAAAAAGACCTCTGAGCATTTCGTTTAGTGTAAGGATCTTTTTTACTTCTTACACGAACATTGAAAACGAAACAGCCTGCCCGTAGTGATACCAGAATTGAATAGGCATTCAGCGTGTCTTTTCTGGTTAATACGTCCCGGAAACATCAGAACCCGGTACAGGAACGGATATGGGATGAGAACAGGAACTTAATAAACAAAGGAAGGAGGACATCTGACTATGACAGAGAAACAGGGATTCATGACAGCGTTGTATGAACGTCTTAGTCGTGATGATGAATTAAACAGAGAATCCAACAGTATTTCAAACCAGAAAAAGCTTCTGGAACAGTATGCAAAAGAACATGGATTTACCAATCTTGTTCATTTTACTGATGATGGTATCTCCGGCACAAGATTTGATCGTCCAGGCTTTCTTGCCATGATGAAAGAAGTGGAGTCGGGGAAAGTTGGAACGATCCTGATTAAAGATATGAGCCGAATGGGAAGAGATTATCTGAAAGTCGGACAATATATGGAATTGCTGCGACAGAAGAATGTCCGCCTGATTGCAGTCAACGAGAATGTAGACAGCTTCTGGGAGGATGATGATTTTACTCCATTCCGAAATATCATGAATGAATGGTATGCAAGGGATACCAGTAAAAAGATAAAATTCACTTTCAAGGCGAAAGGGAAATCCGGCAAGCATGCGGCAAGTACAACACCGTATGGGTATCTGAAAGACAAGGATGATCCGAATGTATGGATTGTTGATGAAGAAGCAGCTGTAGTTGTACGGAGAATCTTTCCCATGACAATGGACAGGTACGGACCATATCAGATTGCCAAGGCACTGAAAGAGGATAAGGTTGAGATACCAGCGGTTCATATGGCAAAGAAAGATGCCGGATTATGGAAAGGCAGAGTAGAAGAAATCAAAGATCCTTATGGCTGGGGTTCTTCTACAGTTGCAGGCATTCTGAAGAAAAGATGCAAAGGAAACAATGCAGGAGAAAATCAACCGGATGTTGGTTACAGAAGCAAGCCGACAGGCAGTGTATTAAAATTAGGTGGATGTAATTGAAGAAAAAATATGATATCATGTGAGCAACAAATCGGAAGTTGTGGAGGTAAAATATAGATGAATCAAGGTAGAATTATTGTAATCACAGGTGCG
>ENA-ORSX01001109-ORSX01001109.1-human-gut-metagenome-genome-assembly--contig:-NODE-1109-length-21303-cov-23.888037_pt1 | contig 21303 bp, 18 predicted proteins | sample MGYA00241904_ERZ509172 | MGnify/ENA primary metagenome ERZ509172 (study PRJEB26280, sample SAMEA2338795) | human gut metagenome | biome: human gut; feature: human-associated habitat; material: faeces...
TAATAAAATTCTTTCGTTTTTTTCCACAAAAAGATGGAGATTTTCCGAAATAAATTGTATAATATACAGTATCAAGATGAAAGAGAGGGTTCACTGATGAAACAAAATAATATGTTAGCTATGATTTTAGCCGGTGGACGTGGTTCCAGGCTTCATGAATTAACCAATAAGGTAGCCAAACCAGCAGTTTCATACGGCGGAAAATACCGCATCGTTGACTTCCCGCTAAGTAACTGTGCAAACAGTGGTATTGATGTTGTCGGTGTTTTAACACAATACGAATCTGTATTATTGAACAGCTATGTAGCCGCCGGTCATCGATGGGGTTTAGATGCAAAGGATAGTGGAGTTTTCGTACTCCCGCCTCGTGAAAAGGCAGACAGTGATCTGGATGTTTACCGCGGAACTGCTGATGCAATTTCACAGAATATCGATTTTATCGATACATACGACCCGGAATATCTTCTGATCCTTTCCGGTGACCATATCTATAAGATGAACTATGACAAGATGCTGGAACATCACAAAGAAAACAATGCTGATGCAACCATCGCAGTCATTGAAGTTCCTATGAAGGAAGCAAGCCGTTTCGGTATTATGAACACAGATGAGAACGGTATGATCGTTGAATTTGAAGAAAAACCTGCTAATCCGAAGAGCAATCTGGCATCTATGGGTATCTATATCTTCAATTGGAAGATTCTCCGCAAGATGCTGATTGCAGATATGAAGAACGCAGACTCCAGTCATGATTTCGGTAAAGATATCATTCCTGCATTTTTGAATGATGGAAAGAGACTCTGTGCATTCAAATTCAAAGGATACTGGAAAGATGTCGGAACCATTGATTCCCTTTGGGAAGCTAATATGGATCTGTTGGACAAGAACAATGCTCTTGATCTGAATGACCCGTCCTGGAAGATTTATACAGAAGATATCACCACACTGCCTCACTATATCGGAGAAAATGCCGACATCAAAAATGCATTTATCACACAGGGCTGTGTAATAAATGGTGAAATTAAGAACTCTGTACTCTTTACCGGCGTAAAAGTTGCAGAAGGTGCCAAAATTATTGACAGCGTTCTGATGCCGGGTGCTGAGGTTGCCGAGGGTGCTGTAGTCACACGTGCTTTGGTTGCCAATGATATTAAGATTGGTAAAAATGCTGTTGTCGGAAGTGCGGACAGCGAACATATTGAGCTTGTCGCTAAACGTGTAAAGGGGGAAGAATAAAATGAAAGCATTAGGAATTATTAACTTTTCCGGAAACCATATTCATGTAGACGGAATGGAAGATTATCGTCCAATCGGTGCCTTTTCTTTCCTTGGAAGATATCGTGCCATTGACTTTCCGATTTCTAACATGAGTAATAGTGGAATTGAACGAATCCAAGTATATATCAATAAGAAACCACGTTCTCTTGCAGAGCATCTGGGAACCGGACGTCACTACAATATCAATTCCAAACGCGGCAGACTGCACCTGCTTTTCTCAGAAAATGGAACTGAGAATTCTCTTTATGATACAGATATCGCCGCATATGTAGAAAATATGGAATGTATTGAGGCAGAAACCGCTCCTTATGTTGTGATTGCTCCAAGTTATATGATCTACACACAGGACTTCAGAGAACTATTAAAATCACACGCAGAATCCGGCGCTGATATTTCTTTATTGTACCATGCTGTAGACAATGCGAAAGATGCGTTCCTGAACTGCGACATTCTAAACCTGAACAAACAAAAGGGTGTACTTTCCATCGAGAAAAACCGCGGAACCGCCAAAAACCGTAACATCTTCATGGACACCTATATTATGTCAAGAGAACTGTTTATAGACCTTGTGAAAAAGGCCAAAAGACTTTCTTCTATGTATACACTTCCACAGATTGTCAATGCACACTGTGAAGATTTAGACATTCGCGGAATTTCCCATCGTGGATATTTTGCAACAGTTACCGACTTAAAGAGTTATTTCGACGCCAATATTTCTTTGATCGACTACAAAGATGCACAGACTCTGTTCAAAGAGGACTGGCCAATCTATACCAGAACAAATGACTCTTGTCCGACACAATATTTCAATGGTTCCGAAGTCAAAAAATCTGTTGTTTCTAACGGATGCCTGATCGGAGGAACAATTGAAAACTCTGTTATCGGTCGTGGTTGTACAATCAAAGAAGGAGCTGTTATCAAAAACTGTGTAATTCTTCCGGACGTTGTCATTGGTGAAGATGTACATATCGAGAATCAGATTGTTGATAAACATGCTCGGATTCTCCATGTAAAAGAATTGATCGGCAAACCGGAGCAGCCGGGATATATCAGAAGAGATGATATTGTATAAATAATAAATAATAAATAAATAAAACAAAAGCAAAAAAGAGCCATTGCTTTCTTCTCCTTAACCATGGAAAAGAGCAATGGCTCTTTTATATATTTTTTATATCTGACTTTTTAGTTTTCGTCTCGATCGTTCGTCAGTTCAGCCTTATCCAGCAAGAAGAAGATCAAACTCAATGCCATAGCAACTACACTTGCCAGCACCATTCCTGTCAATTGAATATCTCCAATTTTCACAGCAATTCCGGAAAGTCCGGTTACAAAGACAACAGATGTCAGTGTCAGATTTCTGGAACGTCCGTAGTCCACTCTGGAATCTACCAGAATTCGAATTCCGGATGCTCCGATCATACCATATAACAAGAAAGAGATTCCTCCGATTACCGGTCCCGGAATTGTCTGAATCAGCATCGACAGCTTACCGACAAAAGAACAGATAATAGATAGAATCGCAGCTCCTGCAATCACCTGCACACTATAAACTCTGGTCATTGCCATAACTCCGATGTTCTCTCCATATGTAGTTGTCGGCACAGAACCGATCAGACCGGAAAGCATCGTTGAGAAATTATCTCCAAATAAAGAGCGATGAAGACCCGGATCCTCAATCAAATCTCTTCCTATAATTTTACTAGTTACTACCTGATGTCCGATATGCTCGGATGCAATAACCAAAAGCACCGGCAGCAACATAACAATAGCACTCATATCAAACTTTGCCATCTGAAAATTCGGAAGTGAAAACCAGGACGCTGCTACAACCTGTGAGAAGTCCAGAATTCCACAGAAAAATGCTGCCACATATCCTGCAATCACTGCGACTAATATGGAAATAACAGACAAAAATCCACGGAACAAAATATTTCCGAACACTGCAACACCCAAAGTCACCGCAAATACAATTACATTTTTTATATCAATCCGCTCATCCAACAACCCCGCGTTACTTGCTGCAGAGCCAGACAACTCCAGACCGATCAGTGCAACAACCGGTCCCATTGCCGCCGGTGGCAGCACGATATCAATCCATTTTGTACCGCATTTGTAGATAATAAATGACAAAATACATCCACAGAATCCAACTGCCACAAATCCACCTAATGCGTATTCATATCCCATCTCACTGATGACAATTCCTGCCGGTGCAAGGAACGCAAAACTGGATCCCAGATATGCCGGCGCTTTTCCTTTTGTAACTGCAATGAAAATAAGAGTTCCAACTCCATTCATAAACAACACGATTGCCGGATTGATTCCAAAAATGAATGGCACAAGTACGGATGCTCCAAACATTGCAAACATGTGCTGAATACTCAGCGGAAGCAGCATTTGAAAAGGAACTTTGTCCTCAACCTGAATAATCTTTCTACTCTCCATGATTTTTCTCCTTTAGATCTATTTTTTCTGTATGATTATAACATCTAAAGAACTATATTTCCACACAAAATCAAAAAAAACAAAAGCATCCAGATTGTTCCATTCTATGCCAACAACGTGATTCCAGAGATAACTAAAAGAGCATAAGTCAATTTTACAAACACATCTTGTCGAATTCTTTTATGAAGTGCACTTCCAATAATAATTGCTACAAATACCGGAATCACACACGCACCTGTCAACCCCAGCATCTTGCCTGTCACCCGGCCTGAAATCCACTCTTGTATTAACATCAGTGTATTTAAAATAATCCATACCGGAGCCAGCGTTGCACGAATAACTGACTTTTCTTTTAATGCATTCACTGCATAGATAACAAGCAATGCACCTCCGGACAAAAACATTCCATGAATCACTCCTGAAAGAAAAAGCACTCCCACCAACCCTCCATTAGAAATCTTCATTTCTTTCTTCACTGTCAATCCACGAATTGCCACGCAAATAATCAACGCTCCATATATTTTCATCAATACAACGGAAGGAAGAACCGAAAACAAGTAAATTCCCACTGCCATACCAATTAACATGAATCCACTAATCTTTACTACCTCTTTTCGATTCATTTCTCTCCAGCTTCTGAATGCAATATTTAAACTTACAATAATCGCTACTATATTTAATACTACTTTTGCCTCTTCTACACCAACCAAGAACATAGAGACAGGCATGGCCAACATTGTTCCGGCAAAACCTGTAACGCCTTCTACAATATTGGCCACAAAAACAACAATCACGAACAATATTTCTTTTATCATGCAATTCACCTGAAATAATTTACTCTATTTGTTTTGCCACCTTTGCAAATCTGAAAATTGTACGTACTGTTTTTCGAAGATCTGATTTTGTTCTATCCTGTATTGCCTCAAATGGAAGCGGCTTTTGATTGATACTGAAAATCGCACTGACTCCTGCATCATACATAGCTTCCGCTCCTTCATCAATTGCACCTACTACTACAAGTACAGGAACATTTTTCTTTGCTGCCCGTCTTGCAACTCCAGATACAACTTTTCCTTGTATGCTCTGCCCATCAATCTTACCCTCGCCTGTAATAACAAGCGAACAATCCTCAAGCATTTTGTCAAAATGTATTGTCTCCAGAACAACATCAATCCCGCTTTGAAGCCTTGCACCAAGAAACGCTGCCGCTCCTGCTCCCATTCCGCCAGCCGCAGCGCCCCCGCACAATTCCAACACGTCTTTTTTCCAGACTTTTTCGATTTCTTTTGCCAGATGGAAGAGACCCTTATCCAATCTCCTCACCTCTTCTTCTGTCGCACCCTTCTGAGGACCAAAAACCGCTGCTGCTCCTTGCGTTCCACATAATGTATTGCGGATATCGCACATCGCAATGATTTCCACGTTTTTCAGACGATGATCAACTCCGTCCATCTCAATTTTTGCAATTTGTTCTAATGTATTGCCAACCGGAACAAACCCTCTGCCTTCTTCATCCAAAAAACGGATTCCCAAAGCTGCTGCCATTCCGGTCCCACCATCATTGGTCGCACTGCCACCCAGTCCGAGAATAATCTTTTTAGCGCCCTTATCTAATGCAGCTAAAATCAGTTCACCAACCCCATATGTTGTTGTCGCTCCTGCTGATAGATTTTCGCCAACCAACGGCAGCCCTGCCGCTGCTGCCATTTCTATCACTGCAGTTTCTCCCAACATACCATAACATGCCGTAACCGGTTCTCCATACGGTCCGCTCACCGTCACATATTCCCGGTTTCCCGGGAGTACAGATAAAAACGCCTCTACACTCCCTTCTCCACCGTCTGCTACTTCCGCACGAATCACCTCAACCTCCGGCCAGCTTGCCAAGGCCTCTTCTTTTATAATTTCCCCAACTTCTTTGCTGCTCATTGTTCCCTTGAATGAATCCGGAATAATCACAATCTTTTTCATCATACACCTCAAAAAGTTTTTTCTGCGGCAGGTTTAAACTTCTTTATCTACTTCATAATACAACTCGCCTTTTCTGTAATCATATGTCTTCTTACCCCAGGTTCGTGTAATCAACATTGCTACAAGAAATACAACCGCAGTACCGACAAGAGCCAGCGTCAACATGCCAAACGACATTTCTCCTGCTGAAAATGCTATAATTGCAGGCATAACTACATAGCATGCAGGAACATTAATCGCATTAATCGGCCCAAGTTCTTCCAATACTGAGGTCTTTCTGTTCGGATCCACCATACGGCATAATGCCTGTCCTGTTGCATTTGTTCCTGTTAATGTTCCCCAAATAGCTACTGTACGCTCAAATCCATGCTTGCCTCCGAAACGTTCTCCAAAATATCTTGTCAAAACATACGTCAATACAGTGCCTGCAACTACTACTGCAAGTATCGGAATCATCCAACTTCCGAGAATCTGCAAAGAAATTGCCATAAATGCAGATGTCACCATCATGTCAATACAAAATCCCGATATACGTATCTGTGTACCGCGATCCAGATATTTACTTAATCCCAGCCGATTAATCAGCCAACGAAGTAAATATGCCGCCAACATTGCATATAAATACAGAAAACCAGATAAAATTTCCCCTGCGAATCCCGGAATCATTCCAAACAATCTGCACATATAGTTACCTGCAACCCAAGCAATTCCTACTAATGCAAAATGAAATGCCAATGTATCTACATTTCCAGGATGTGTTGTTTCTTTTCCATAATACTGCTGTTCTTCTGGTTCGTAAATACCTTCCTGCATGCTCTTTCCAATTTCTCCCGCATAAGGAGCAAGCCCTTTCTGGATTCCTTTACGCACCATCGGAACTCCTATTAAAAATGCCACCAGAAAACCTGCTGCCGCAAGAGTAACCCCTACCTGCACTGCATTTACAACTCCATTTGCTTCCATCATAGTTCCATATGTAACACTCTGTCCCGGTCCCTGTGCAAATGCGAATGGAATCTGTAACCCATATACAGGATCCATTCCAAAAGCACCACCGATTAATTTCAACACTCCGTACCCCAGCAATCCGGTCAATGCATATGGGATTACCCAGAAAAATCCCATTCCGCAAATTCCTGAAAACTGGCTGTCCTCCATTCTTTCCTTTAAAGTTTTACCTGTAGTTTTCTTTTTGGTCTTAACCGCCAATGTCAATCCCATATTTGCAAAAGAGAATGACCACAATGTACCTGCAATCCCACTGAAATCATTTACCGTAGCATCTGAGATCACCCCAAGATTTACAACAATAAAGCCAATCACTCCGCCAATTACACTCGCCGGAACTAAATTCTTTTTTAAAAATGGTACCTTTGCACGTAAGATTACGCCAACAATAATAAATAACCCTACCCATGCCAATGCATTCATACTCAACATAACGCTTCCCTCTCTTTCACTTTTATATTTTAAAACTCAATCTCCGCACGTTTCTTTGCTGTTTCATTCATATCCATATGCTGAGGCTGTCCGGAATCCGCTTTTTCTGCAATAATTTTTCCGAATGCCTCTTCCACCTTCCGAAGTATACGCTCCGTATTCTTTGCAATCTGCTTCGCATCAGGTGCCCCTGCTTGTTCAACTTGCTTTTTCAATTGCTCTTCCAGAACATCCGCCTCCGGTCTCCACCATTTCATATACCTTGGATAATCTTTTTCAATTGCATACTGAAGCCTCTCAAATTGCCACCACGCACTGTTCTTTGCATAAACTGCTCCTGCCTCTGAAATACACTCAGGCAGTTCTGCCTCAATAGAATAAGGAGCAAATATTGACATACAAGGAACTGCAAATGCGTTCCACCAAACCGGCATATGTTCTTTTATCAATTCTACATGAGATGCTGCTGCCGTTTTACTTGCAGTATCCAGCATTGCATGCATACAAATAGAAACCTGAAGTCCATCAGCAGGACTCCACCTCGGAGCAATACTCTCTCCTTCAAAATGATCCCTTTGAATCCTGCGGATCGTTTCTATTGTAATTTCTCCTTTTTCCGCTTTCAGCAACTTATTTAAGCGCATATATCTAGGGTACGCTGCACGATGTTTTAATGACATCGCAGAATACGCTTTTGCAAAGTTAAATGGAACCTCCGGAGAAATCCATCCTTTTTCATATGCATATTCTCGAATATCTCCACTATCTTCATCCCATTCTTCTTCCGTACTATAACAGTTGGAAATTCCTGCAACATCTGTTACCCGACGCGCTACCCAACGTCTTTTACACGTATCCAATATCCATGCTTCGTTCGGATCTGCAATCAAAAATGAATTATGATAGCGATGTTCCATTCCCACTGCCGCATTTCCACCCTGTCCATATTTTTCCAACAAGTCCGTAATCACATGCAGAGCCTCATACGCTGTTTTTCCTCGTTCAAGCCCCAGTCTGAGCAAATCCATTCCCAAAAGACCGTTTTCTGTTTCTTCCGGTTCCTTGCTCCAGACAGCTTCATTCCCAATTGCAACCTTATATTCATTCATCCCATGTTCAAATCCCCATATCCAATACGGTTTCGAGCCAAGTACCCGGTATGTATGAGAAACCTGCGGAATCCGAATATATGTACACTGCACCATTTCTCCAACATCATGTTCTGCAGCAGGAATATTTACCAATGGCTGTGCCTCTGTCACAGGTCTATCACTGTTTTTCGCAAAAATTACGTTTCCTGACGCAGTACTGTTTCCGAGTGCAACCATTGTATCGCAAGAATATAATTCCATCTCCATCTCTCCTTTCCTTTCTTGTATTATTTGAATAAATTATAGCAATATTTTTGTTATTTTTCGTTATTTTGCACAACAAAAAATCATCCTGCTCTTTGTTACCTGTAACAAAGAGCAGGATGATTTTTCTTATTTAGTCACCTTCCGATATCATTGTTTTCCAAAACCAAATTGCATTTTGATATACTCCTGCAGTTCTGATACTTCTCGGATCATAGCCGGTAATAGATGCAAGTTTTTTCAACTGATATTGCAGCGTATTCTTATGAATGAACATTTTCTCAGATGTTTTATTAATAGACCCATCACACTCATAGAAAATTTCCAGCAATTCAATCCAATGTGTAACATCCTGACGTTTCATATTTCCAAAAACTTTCCGAATATACTCCCATTTGCTTTCCTCGGTAATCTCACTCAAAAATACCCCCACCGTCATATCGATATAATAAACAGTATCCGCTCCTACCATTGCCGCTTTCAGACTTTTTTCCGCCCGAATTTTTCCTATCCGCAAATCATATCCACTATAACTCCGGTCATCTATTCCCATTTTAATGTGGGTCCCCATAGGGGAAAGAAATTGTCTGCGTATTTCCCGCTCAAACTCTTCCAACTCCCACTCCACACTTTCCTGTTCATTTTCTTCTGCCCGGAAAAATAAAATCAACTGTGTCTTTTCTCGATAAATAAGATATCGCCTCATATGTTCCGGCTTTTTTCTAAGAATATCTTCCAATGCATCCAACATTTCATGCACGTCTTTCGGACATACTCCGCTCTCATCCGCAATGGAAATACAAACGCATCTACGTTTCAAAGACAAATCAAGTCCTAGAGCCGTCCCTTCAGACAAATAATTTTCCGGTAAATTCTCTCGTTTCTCAAACAATACGTTGTATAAAAACTTCCGCTGTTCCTTTTGAACCTCATCTTCTCTCTTCTGTAAGTAGGAATTTAACACCATTGTTTCTGTTGTTTTTCTTATCAGGTCTATATATGGTTCGATTTGACTCCACTCTCCGCTAATCCCAATCACCCCGACCACACTGCCTTTGAAATAAATCGGCATATTAATCCCCATCTTCGATCCTTGATATTCACCATCCGAATATATTTCCAGACACTCCAGTCTTTCTCTGATTATTTTTTCTGCTCCCTTATGCAATGTTCCGACTCGTTTTGGATTGGTACTTGCTATGATCATTCCCTCAGCATTCATCAAATTTACTGCCTGATGAATCGTACTGCTGATTTCACTTACAATATTCCTTGCAATCCTCTCTGTTATTTCCATATTCTGTACCACCTATCTTAAATTCTGCCCACTTTGTTATAGTATACCCCAACTTTCACTTGCAATTCTTCTAACTCCAAGTATAATATAGATTGTTTTGTAATGTAAATATTTTACTGTAACAAAAAGAAATGAGAGAAAAAAGAATTTTGAGGAGCATGATTTATGGATAACCATTTTAACACCCCTGCTGAAACAATTGAATTGAACATGAAAGCCAGTGAAAACAAAACAGCTCTTCCACTGGGCAAAATGATTCTTCTCGGCATCATGGCCGGCGTCTTCATTGCACTCGGTGGCGCAACAAGCAGCACCGCTGTTCACGCAATTGAAAATGTCGGTGTAGCACGTACGGTTGCCGGAATGATTTTCCCTGTCGGACTTATGCTGATTGTTTTTCTGGGAGGCGAATTATTTACCGGAAACTGTCTGATCATCATGGATGTATTTGCAAAAAGAGCGACCCGAAGAGGACTCATCCGCAACCTGCTGATTGTATATTTCAGCAATCTGATTGGAGCCTTGATTGTAGATATCCTCGTCTTCTTCAGTGGAAATCTCAATTATTCCGACGGACTTCTGGGTGCGTACACAATCAAAGTAGCGGTCGGAAAAGTTGCCATCTCTCCGCTGCAGGGAATCACATCCGGTATCTTATGTAATATCCTTGTCTGCCTTGCAGTTCTGATGGCTGCCTGCGCCAAAGATATTATCGGAAAAGTCTGGGCAATTTTCTTCCCTATTTGTGCATTTGTTGTCGGCGGATTTGAACACTGTGTTGCCAATATGTTTTATATTCCAGCCGGAATCATGGCAGCTGCCAACCCCGATTATGTCGCCAAAGCACAGGAAGTTTACCACATTACCTCAGAGCAGCTTGCTCATTTAACAATAATCGGGAGCCTCAACAATTTCATCCCTGTCACCCTTGGAAATATCCTTGGCGGGATGGTCTTTGTCGGACTCCCTCTCTATCTGATTTATAAGAAAAAATGGAATTAACTCTACAAAATCACTAAATCTAAATCAATGCAATGTGGTACACCACAAATGCCACAAGCCATGCAATCACACACTGACCAATCACCATAGCCGCAGCCCATTTCCCGCCTAACTCTCGCTTGACGGATGCAATTGCGGCTACGCATGGTGTATACAGCAGACAGAACACGAGCAGCGAAACGACTCCCGCAAGAGTCAGACTGCTCTGCAGAGCTGCGACTCCTCCATATAAAACAGTAAGTGACGATACTACGCTTTCTTTCGCAAGAAATCCGGAAATCAACGCCGTCACAATTCTCCAGTCTCCAAATCCGACCGGTATAAAAATTGGCGCCAGCACCCCCGCTACACCTGCCAGTATACTATTCTGCGAATCTGCAACCATATTTAATCCCAGATCAAAATTCTGCAAGAACCAAATACCAATGGTAGCCAGAAAAATAATCGTAAATGCTCTCTGCAAAAAGTCTTTTGCCTTATCCCAAAGAAGATGCAGCACATTCTTAGCTCCCGGCATCCGATAATTCGGCAGCTCCATCACAAACGGAACAGCCTCTCCTTTGAATAGCGTTTTCTTAAAGATCAACGCCGTTACAATTCCCATTACAATACCCAACACATACAGGCCAATCATCACAATCGCCCCATGTTTCGGGAAAAATGCCGCTGTAAAAAATGCATATACCGGCAGCTTTGCGGTACAGCTCATAAATGGAGTCAACAGAATCGTCATCTTTCTGTCGCGGGCAGACGGCAGTGTCCGGCTTGCCATAACCCCCGGTACTGTACATCCAAATCCAATCAGCATCGGCACGATACTCCGTCCGGACAGCCCCAATTTTCGGAGAAGTTTATCCATAATAAACGCAACGCGCGCCATATATCCACTGTCTTCCAACAGCGATAAAAAGAAAAATAAAGTTACAATAATCGGAAGAAAGCTCAGCACACCGCCAACACCGTTAAAAATACCATCGATCACAAGCGAATGAACGACACTATTCACATGAGCTGCGATCATCATCTGCGATACGGTATCCGTCAGCATCGCAATTCCAGTTTCCAAAATCCCCTGAAAAAATGCACCGATCACATTAAACGTCAGCCAGAACACCAATCCCATAATTAAAATAAAAGCAGGGATTCCTGTATATTTTCCGGTCAGAAACTGATCCATCCTCCGGCTCCTCAACCGCTCTTTGCTCTCTTTTGGTTTAATCACTGTCTCACTGCAAACATCTTCTATGTAATCAAAACGCATCTGTGCAACTGCAGCGGCACGATCCATTCCGGTTTCTTCCTCCGTCTGATCTGCAATATCCTCCAGCATCCGCAATTCATTTTCCGTCAGATTCAACTGCTCCAGAATCTTTTCGTCCCCTTCCATCACCTTGCTCGCCGCAAAACGAACCGGAATCCCGGCATTTTGCGCATGGTCTTCGATCAGATGCATCACCGCATGGATTCCTCTGTGAATGCCTTCATTCCGCTTACAAAAATCTGTATCCAGCGGACACTCCTGATATTTTGCAACGTGAATCGCATGCCGGATCAACTCCTCAATCCCTTCGCCCTTTGCCGCTGAAATCGGAATCACCGGAACCCCCAGCTCTTCTTCCATTTCATTGACCAGCACCGAACCTTCATTCTCACGCAGTTCATCCATCATATTCAACGCAACTACCATCGGCACTCCCAATTCCAAAAGCTGCATGGTCAGATATAGATTTCGCTCTATATTCGTTGCATCCACAATATTAATAATTCCCTTTGGTTTTTCCCGGATTACAAATTCTCTTGTCACAATCTCCTCACTGCTGTACGGTGACATAGAATAAATTCCCGGCAAGTCTGTAATCAATGTATTTTCATATCCGCGGATTGCTCCGTCCTTCCGGTCCACTGTTACCCCCGGAAAATTGCCTACATGTTGTTTTGCCCCTGTCAATTGATTAAACAACGTAGTTTTTCCACAATTCTGATTTCCCACCAGCGCAAAAGTCAAAAGCTCGCTTTCCGGCAAAGCCTTCTCTTCTTTTCGATTATGAAACTTTCCTTCCTCTCCATATCCGGGATGGTGTTTCTCCTTCTTCTGATCCTTTCGCAAAGTCTTCTTCACGATTGATTCCGGCTGATGCGGCTCACTGATCCGGATATTTTCCGCATCTTCCAATCGAATCGTCAATTCATATCCATGAATCCGTAATTCAATCGGATCTCCCATCGGCGCATATTTTACAACGGTCACTTCCGTTCCCTGAATCAGCCCCATATCCAAAAAATGCTGACGCAAAGCACCGGAACCGCCTACTGAAAGAATGGTTGCTGTCTCTCCAATTCCTAATTTATTTAATCTCATTCGCTTTGTCTCCTTTTCCTTAGTCCATTCTAACTCAGACAATTCAAAATATCAATCGCAGATTAAAAAAAGTGCCTCTCATACTTTTTTGTACAAGACACACTTTTTCTGATGCTATTCGAATACATTTCTGATGCTATTCGAATGTTATTCTGTTCTCAATGCCGTTACCGGATCTTCCTTTGCCGCTTTTCTGGAAGGTATAATCCCACCCAGAAGTGTCAATAAAATACTCAGGACAATGAGAATCATACCGCCAATCGGAGGCAGTACAGCATTCATATTGTCATTTCCGGCAAGTGAATGGATGATGGCATTTGCCGGGAAAAGCAACAGCAGCGTCGCACTAATTCCAATCAGCCCTGCCAGCGCACCTATGATAAATGTCTCTGCATTAAACACCTGCGAAACATTTCTCTTGGATGCACCAATGGCTCTTAAAATTCCAATTTCTTTCTTCCGTTCCAACACACTGATGTAAGTAATCACTCCGATCATAATCGAAGAAACAACAAGAGAAATCGCCACGAACGCAATCAATACATAACTGATCAGATTCACGATCGTCGTAACGGAAGACATCAGACTTCCCACCAAATCCGTATAACTGATGACCTTATCTTCATCCTCTTTCTCCATCCGCGCATTATACGCATCCAAAATTTTCACAACCTCTTCTTTGCTCTCAAAATCCTTTGGATACAGCGAAATCTGTGATGGATTGCTCTTTTCCGCATAGCCAAGTTTTGCCAGATTGGAGTCATAAGTGTAGATTTCCTTCGACATCATGGACGCCATCAATTCTGCCAGTTCCTGCTCTGTCATATTCATTTTGACAGCGCTGGCAAATGTTTCTGCATCAAACGAAAACGCACTCTGCATTGAAGCTGCAAGCTGCGACATACTGGCTGTCAATTCTCTCTCCAATGTATTGCTCACGCTGCCCGCAACGGTCTGCATATATTGTTCTAAGATTGCCGGGACCTTCTGCTCCAGACCATTGGATTCAATAAACGCATTCATGCTTTTTTCCAACACTTCTTTTGCCTGCTCTGACTCCAGATATGCTGAAAAATACTCGCTGAACTTTGCAAGATCCGGCAAATCATGTTCTTTTGCGTATGCCTGATAGCCGTCTAAAGATTCTTGTAAAATCTGCTCTACCTGTTCTTTCGATAACGGCTGCCCTCCATTTTCCTGCAGCGCCTTCTGAATCGCCTCACGCAGCGCCTGCGCTCCGCCATTTTCCATATATTGTTTGAAATACACCGGGAACTGTGATACATCAGCCTCCGGATGCAGTTTCACATACTCCTGATAGCCATTCATCAAATCTGTCACCAAAGTCTGTACCTGTTCTGCAGAAATCCGGATCTGCAGCTGACTGATGACCTCTTCCATATCCAGCGGAGGCAGAGCCAGCTCACTCATAGCATTATTCATTCCACTCAAGTCCAGATTTAGTTTACTTCCATCTACTTGAAATGCCGACTGCACCTTTTGTTCATCTATCGTAAATAAGGAATCCATTTGAAATGCATTTTCAGAACGATCCTTTGTATCAAAACTTTTTCCGGTGAAAATATTGCGATTATGATCCGCCAGCTGTGCCTTTACAATCTCACTTTTTGCTGCCTTTTCGGATACATAATCCACCAATTCAGAAGGATAATAAATTCCGAATGACAACATTGCCGCAGTAGCATTCTCTTTCGGCTGAACAATACCGACAATTTCCATATCCTCGCCATTTTGAACAAGCTGTTTCATATAATCTTTATCATCTCGTTTATCCTTCCAGAGGTCATATTCCTCATCATAAACGTAATAATCTGTCGCCGCCACAAGTTTAAAGCGGATTCCCAGAATGTCTTCATAAGAATACGTATCATGGATTTCCGGTATGGTAACTTCCTCTTCTCTGGTAAACTGATTGACCATCTGATCCAATTCTGAAAAATCCCTCAGTCCCAACGTATACAGCAAGAAATCCCCGATATTTCCGCCCGGAGTCAATACCAGAACACACTCATTGCGATTGGTTGGCCAGTGTCCGGCTTTGACATCATACTGATTTTCATACATACTGCGGTTATCCGGCATTTTCCGAAAAACATCCGTGCTCATCATCATAGACATCATACTGTTTGTGCTTTCCGCAGAACCAAGTCCCATTGCCTTGAAGGACTGGTCCGGATGTACCTGCCGAACTTCTTCCGGATCTGCACTGTAAATCTGCGGCGACACATTATACGCATATTCAATTGCATTTGTATACTCCTCAATTCCAGAATCTCCGGAATCCAGATACGCTTTCAGCGATTTCAGATCATTGGTCCCTACTGTAGAAAACATTCCGGTCAACATATTTCCTACTCGAATATCCGCCTCTTCCGTCTCTTCGTCTCCGGCTCCTGCTGCCGGATCGGCAAGCATCGCCGTCATATCCAGACCGGAACTCTGGATCTGCAGCGGGTATTCCGATAAGGTCTCTTCCTCAATATCTGCGATATACTGATTTACACCGTTGGACAAAGACAAGATTAACGCAATCCCGATAATTCCGATTGAACCGGCAAATGCGGTCAGGATCGTCCTTCCCTTTTTTGTCTTTAAGTTATTAAAACTCAGTGCAAGTGAAGTCAGAAAAGACATGGATGTTTTTCCCATGTTCCTGTGCTCCGGCGGTGCAATCAATTCATCTTCCACATCATAGGGATGACTGTCTGAACGGATCTTTCCGTCACGCAGCTTTACAATACGGGTCGCATACTCTTCTGCCAGTTCCGGGTTGTGCGTTACCATAACAACCAACCGATCCTTTGCCACTTCTTTCAGCAAGTCCATAACCTGCACACTGGTATCGCTGTCCAATGCACCGGTAGGCTCATCTGCCAGCAAAATATCCGGATTATTCACCAACGCCCTTGCAATCGCAACCCGCTGCATCTGTCCGCCCGACAATTGATTCGGTTTCTTATGGATCTGCTCCCCAAGACCCACCTCTTCCAACGCATGAATCGCCTTCTCCCGGCGTTCTCCTTTGGAAATACCGGAGATTGTCAAAGCCAGTTCTACATTTGCCAAAATCGTTTGATGCGGAATCAAATTGTAACTCTGAAAAACAAAACCAATCGTATGATTCCGGTACGAATCCCAATCTCGATCCGTATAATCTTTTGTTGAAATCTCATTGATGATCAAATCCCCGCTGTCATAACGGTCCAAACCTCCAATGATATTCAGAAGTGTTGTTTTCCCGGAACCACTCGGTCCCAAAATCGCAACAAATTCATTCTCTCTTAAATTCAGACTCACGTCATCCAGTGCTTTTTGCACCAGACTCCCCGTTCTGTATTCTTTACATATATTTTTTACCTGTAACATACTCAAGCTGCCCTTTCCTTTTACCGATTTCCCTCATAAAAGAATTTTTACTTTAACTTGTAGTATATCACGTTTTTTTCTACCTGTAATATTACAATTTTATAAATTTTTTCCCGACTGCACTTTAGGCGGACTATCCCTTCTCCGCTTTATTTTTCACACATATTACAGGCACGATTATTTCAGATAGCAAGAATGATTTTCTGATATTTTACTTATTCGTGATGTCCGCCGCACTCATGTGCATGTTCATGGTTATGGCAGATAGAACCTGTGGAAATCAACTCTCCACGCAGGTAAGTTTCAACTGCTGTTCTTGCATCTCCCTGTACCCCGACAATTACTTCTACATTTCTCTCATTGAAAATATCTACGGCTCCGCCGCCCATACCGCCGGAAATAATTACCTCTGCACCGTTATCTGCCAGAAAATTCGGCAGAAATCCCGGACGATGTCCCGGATTCGGAACGGAATTTTCTGCAACAATCTTTCCATCCTCTGTATCAAAGAAAATAAAATTCTCACAATGTCCAAAATGTCCGGCAACCTCGCTGCCCATAGCTGCTACTGCAATTTTCATAATCATCTACTCCTTTTTACTCTTTGTTTTCTAATAACTTCATGGTATTTTTATAGACCTCCAACAAGGCGTCCCGCAGCGGACAGTCTGCATCCGCAATACTCAGCCCTTTGTTCATCATCACCGATGCACTCTTGTCATACGGTAAAAATCCCACGAAATCAATCTGTTTCTCTATACAAAACCGTTGAATTGCTTTTGCATTTTCCGGTGATGTATCATATTTATTGACGCAAACTGCCAATGGTGTCCGAAATACTTCTGCTGTTTTTACCAGCCGTTTCAAATCACTGATTCCGGACAAACTTGGTTCTGCTACGATCAAGATTCGGTCCATGCCGTTTGCCGATGCCATAACCGGACAACCGATTCCCGGTGAACCATCAATGATCGCCAATTCTGTATCCGGTGCATTTTTCAGCATCGCCATCTTCACTTCTGTTACAAGTTTTCCGGAATTTCCGCGCCCCATTTTCAATGCCGCAGTTGAAAAGACAGTCTCATCCAGATACAGTTCTTTCCTGCCTGCCACATCGGTCACAAGGGAGATCGCATTCTGCGGACATACATGCGCACAGACACCACAGCCCTCGCAGGAAAACTCATTTACAATATAGGTTCCATCTTTTTCTGAAAGCGCCTGAAACCGACAGTGTGTCTGGCAAATCCCACAGCCAATGCACTTGTCGGCATCCACAACTGCTTTATCTCCACCCAGAAATTCTGTCACTTCTGCCTGCACCTTCTGAGAGGTCACAAGATGAAGATTCGGTGCGTCTACATCACAATCAGCAATGGCTCTGGCATGTGCAAATCGAATAAATGCCGCCGCTGTTGTTGTCTTTCCGGTTCCGCCTTTTCCACTTAAAATCAAAAGTCTCTTCATATTGCACCTCCGATTTTTTCTAAAAGGTCCGTAAAGAGTTTCTTCATCTGTTCATCCTTTTCAAACACAAGCGCTCCTTCTGAAACAAGAGCTGCCACTTCCGGACGATAAGGAATCCGCGCAAGAATCGGCAGATCCTGTTCCTCACAAAATTGCTCCAATGGCTCATATGGTGTTTCCTGTTTATTTATCACTACACCGCATTTTTTCCCAAGCAAGGTCACTAACTCATGCACCATGCGGAAATTGTGGAATCCAAATGCCGTAGGCTCTGCAACAAGCACGCAAAAATCTGCGTCCATTACACTTTCCATTACGCTGCAGGCACTTCCCGGAGGACAGTCAATTACAATCACATCTCCCTGTTGCCGAAGTGCCTCACGAATGACCGGCACTCCGGAGGCCTCCCCGGGATTTAAGATTCCTGTCACAACACGAATCGCTCCTGACTGTCCGATTTCCAGCGTTCCCACCGGTTTCGGTTTCTCAGAAACAGCGCCTTCCGGACAAACCAGCACGCACCCGCCACAGCTGTGACATACTTCGGGAAATACCATTGGTTTTTCCTTGATATACATCAATGCATGAAACCTGCAAAACTCGACACATTTCTTACATCCTGTACAACGTTTCGCATCAAACTCCGGCAATAAAGTCGACACCGTTACTTTCTCTATCGACTGCGGTTTCAAAAAGAGCCGTCCATTGGGTTCTTCCACATCACAATCAATATAAACAGCATTCCCTGCCGCCGCAGCAAGATTTACCGCTGTCAGTGTCTTTCCTGCTCCGCCTTTTCCACTTAAACAGGCAATTTTCATTGTATTCCATGGTACCCGCTATGGAATTCTGTCAGCTCTTTCAGCTTTCCTTCTTCCAAAGCGTCCAAATCATCCGCAGCGGCTTTATTTACGGATTTGTAAATTTTCATCTCTGCGGCCTGAAATACTTCTGCCGCATTCTGCCCACATCGAACAGTAATCAATGCCGTTACCTGCTGATCTGCCAGAAACTGTGCCGCCTGTATTCCGGCGCCGCCCTGTGCACTCGCCGCAGGATTCTCAACTATTGTATCCTTTCCTTCCTCGCGGAATAAAAAATAAGGTGCCCGAGCCAGAACGATACATACATCCTGTTTATTTTCATCTAATGGAATCGCAACCTTCATCCATCCAGCCTCCTTCTCTATCTGCATATATTTTCTGCGGTGCTTTTTGCATCCGCCACAATCACAAAACTCTTCTTTCCCGTCACAGAGCTGATAATCTCCGCCCTCAATACGAAGTGGAAGTGCGTCTACCAAAGCAATTGCCAGTTTTTTTCGCGCTGAATTATAAATCGACTGCACCGTTGTTCTCGCAACCTTCATATAGGAGCTGCATTCTTCCTGTGAAAATCCCTGCCTGTCAATCAGTCGGATCGCCTCATATTCATCTACCGACAAGATCACCGCCGCCTGTTCAACCACCTGTTCAGCCCTCTGATCCACCGGACGAAATTCCCTCGAATAAGGCATCTGACACACCTTTCTGCACTTCCTCGGTCTTGGCACCGCACACACCTCCTTCTGCATATCTCCGGTAACTTCAAGTTTCTTTTCTCATCATACCCTCATTATTGACATATGTCAATAACTATTCTTCTTTTAAGAATACAAACTCCCGTTCTTTGGATTTTTCTGCTGAAAACACATAGCCCAGCCGATGAAACTGCTTGATTTCCTCCGGACTCTGCACATTTTTCTCTGCCATAAACCGCACCATTTCTCCTCGTGCCATCTTGGCATAAACGCCTTTTTGAACCACCTTTTCTCCATTCATTTCCCCAAATACACAGGTAATATATGTATCCTCCGGCTGCAAATACTTTTCAATGCACTTCGCATATTCTTTCGATGCCAGATTGATGATTACACGGCTTTCATCCAGTACAGCCTCGTATAACCGACTTCCCCAATATTCATACATATCTTTAAAACCGCCAATCTTCGCTTTTGCCTGCATCTCCAGGCGATAAGGAGTTACCCCATCCAAAGGTCTGACTACACCATAAAACGCCGAAAGAATCCGCAAATTCTCCTGAACATAATCAAACTCACCATCCGCAAAAACCGATGGCGCCATATACTGATACGCAATGCCCTCATAAGACAAAATAGCCGGAGTCAATCCATGATACAAATCCATGCAGGAAAATCGTTCATAATTCTGCTCTGCAATTTTATCATTACACGCCCACAATTTCTTTGCCTCAGAATAAGACAACGCCTGCATCCACTGCATAATCTCTTCTGTTTGCTCCAGAAACATCGGGAGCCCAAGATACGCCTCCTCGATATTTTGATTCATTTTCTTCGCCGGAGATAAAATAATCTTCATAAACAATCCTACACTCCTTTTTCTAATACACACCTTGTCCTATTTTGTTCTATTTTTATTTTATATATCTTCTAATTCGGCGCCGTAATATGTTTCAATCCCCTCCTGCATTTTTACAAATGCAGGAATATATTCCTTTAAAATCACCCCTACTAATCTTCTTGCCGCCAATTCATCATAAATATGCGTTAAATCATTTCTGCTTTTTAACATACCAAGCCAAATATCCTCGTCAATAAAATCAAAAACTGTATATGCCGCTTTCAAAATCATTTTCGGGGAACCTGTTGCAGAGATGGATTGTCCCTCATAACTCAATAATTCTTTTAATACTTTCCACCCCAATTCAAATTGTACAAAAAATTTATCGATAATCCCCCCTATAATAAATTCATTGGATAAGTCTTCATTTTCTGCTCTGACAAGCACTTTCAAATTTGCTTTAAAATGTTCAAACTTCTTCATATACTACTTTCCCTTCTTTTTTAATAGATTCTCTTAATTCATCTTGTATGTCTTCATCCAAATTAACAATGTCGAATTCCAACAGGGTGCTTGTTTCCTCATTTACATCCAATACAAAACGAATAAAATCGCCACCCTTTACAGCCAAATCTATATCACTTTTTTCTTTAAAATTTCCTCTTGCTCTTGACCCAAACAGAATTACTTTTTTTACATTGTATTTTCTGGCAATCTCACATATTTCCTCTATTACGATTGGTTTAATTCCTGTTTTTCCCATATTTTCCGTCCTTCAACAACTTTGCATTTCCAAAACATTTCCGGTCATTTTATAATCTATATATTACAATCGGTTATATTTATTCTACTATAATCAAACGTCATCAGCAATATTTCGATTTAGGATGGCGGCGTAAATTTACTGTAGGAATTATAGTGGCAGAAACTGCCGGATGTGTT
>ENA-ORSX01001116-ORSX01001116.1-human-gut-metagenome-genome-assembly--contig:-NODE-1116-length-21111-cov-2.963146_pt1 | contig 21111 bp, 17 predicted proteins | sample MGYA00241904_ERZ509172 | MGnify/ENA primary metagenome ERZ509172 (study PRJEB26280, sample SAMEA2338795) | human gut metagenome | biome: human gut; feature: human-associated habitat; material: faeces...
CCCGGGTATCTATTCTTTGTCACCGTACACGCTGGAAGAAGTGGTATCCAGAAATTTTTTAATCGGTGAAAAGCCGGATGCGATCATCAATATTATTGACGGAACAAATTTGGAGAGAAACCTGTACTTGACCACACAGCTTACAGAACTTGGCATTCCAGTAATCATTGCTGTCAATATGATGGATCTGGTAAAAAAGAATGGGGAAGAGCTGAACATAGACCGTCTCTCAAAAGACACCGGCTGTAAGGTCGTTGAGATTTCCGCATTGAAGGGAGAAGGAATCGACCAGCTGATTCAGCGGGCGGTTGCAATTGCGAAAAGCGGAAAAAATATACAGCCGGCACATAAGTTTGACGGATGCGTAGAACATGCAATTGCTCATATTGAAGAGGCAATCTCGGGACATGTGGATGAAAGTATGGAACGCTGGTATGCAGTGAAACTGTTCGAACGGGATGAAAAAGTGCGCGAAAGCCTGAAACTTTCGAAAGCACTTCTCAATCATATCGAAGAAGACATTGTAAGCTGTGAAAAAGAGATGGAGGATGATGCAGAAAGCATCATCACCGGAGAACGTTATAACTACATTGGAAGTATTATCGAAGATTGTTATAAAAAGCGTGTGAAGAAACAGATGTCGGTGTCAGATAAAATTGACAGCATCGTGACCAACCGTTTTCTGGCGCTTCCGATTTTTGCGGTTGTGATGTTTATCGTCTATTATGTGTCTGTTACTACGGTGGGAACCATTTTGACAGACTGGACCAATGATACATTGTTCGGTGAATGGATCATCCCGGCAGCACAGACCGGTCTGGAAGCCATCGGCTGTGCAGATTGGTTAACGGGTCTTTTGGTCGATGGTATTGTCAGCGGTGTTGGTGCGGTGCTTGGATTTGTTCCACAGATGCTGGTATTATTCCTTTTCCTTGCATTCCTGGAAGGCTGTGGATATATGGCACGTATCGCATTTATTATGGACCGTATATTCCGTAAATTTGGTTTATCCGGAAAATCTTTTATACCGATGCTGATTGGTACGGGATGCGGTGTTCCGGGTGTTATGGCTTCCAGAACGATTGAAAATGACAGAGACCGTAAAATGACGATCATGACAACTACTTTTATCCCTTGTGGAGCAAAACTCCCGATCATTGCCTTGATAGCAGGTGCATTATTTGACGGGGCGGCATGGGTGGCACCAAGTGCATATTTTGTTGGAATTGCTGCAATTATCTGTTCCGGTATTATTTTAAAGAAAACGAAAATGTTTGCAGGGGATCCGGCACCATTTGTTATGGAACTTCCGGCATATCACCTTCCAACGGTAGGAAATGTACTTAGAAGTACGTGGGAGCGTGGCTGGTCCTTCATCAAGAAAGCAGGAACGATCATTCTTCTTTCTACCATCTTCGTATGGTTTGCACAGGGCTTCGGATTCGAAGGCGGAAGCTTTGGTATGGTAGAAGATATGAATAACAGTATTCTGGCAGCGATTGGCTCAGCCATTGCATGGATCTTTACACCGCTTGGATGGGGCGACTGGAAAGCGGCCGTTGCAGCAATTACAGGACTTGTAGCGAAGGAAAATGTTGTGGGAACATTTGGTATCCTGTACGGATTTGGAGAAGTGGCTGAAGACGGAGCAGAGATCTGGGGAAGCCTTGCCGGATCTATGACAGCAGTGGCAGCGTATTCATTCCTGATCTTCAATCTGTTGTGTGCACCTTGCTTTGCGGCAATGGGAGCAATCAAGAGAGAGATGAACAATGCAAAATGGTTCTGGTTTGCCATTGGATATCAGACCATTCTTGCGTATGCAGCATCCCTGTGTGTATATCAGGTCGGAACTTTGATTACGGCAGGAACGTTTGGAATCGGGACAGTTGTGGCATGTATCATCATTGTTGGCTTTTTGTATCTGCTGTTCCGTCCTTATAAGGAAAGCCAGAGTCTTACTGTGCCGAAAAGTGTAGCCGGTAAAATAAGAGCATAAATAGGAATCAGTTGCAATGGATAGTAAGGAGGCACAGAGTTTATGGGAACAGCAATCATATTGGTTTTACTTTTAGGAGCAGTAGGAATGATCATACGAAGCATGATTAAGGATAAAAAAGCCGGGAAATCTTTACAGTGCGGACAAAATTGCAGTCACTGCAGCGGACATTGCCATGGAAGATCATAAAATAAAAAAAGAACCTCGGTTTCCCGGTCTTGGAGAAGGTGACATAGATACAAATGGTTATCAGACAGTTCCTATGCAGAAAGACTATTTGATAGAGTGTCTCAGAAAACAGGGGTTTAGAATTACAAAACAAAGGAAAATATTAATTGATATTATTCTGAATGAATGCTGCGGCTGCTGTAAAGAAGTATATATTCTTGCCGCTAAAAAAGATCCGGGAATAGGGATTGCAACAGTCTATCGAACGGTTGATGCCCTTGAAAAAATAGGGGCTTTGAAACGAGGAACCGCATATCAGTTGTGTGATCATAAAAACAGGGTGTGCCAATGCTGTCTGGTAGAACTGGAAGACAGTTCTACTGTTAAACTGGATAGTAACTCCGTGGAAAAGATCATTAAGAGCGGAATGCAAAATAGCGGGCTTTGTGATGGAAAAAAAGTAGTGGGAATCACATGGATGCAAGCAGATGATCATTTGTGATGGAAGAATAAAATGATGCTATAAATGGATAACAGGGAATTCTTGGATGATGAAATAATCTATTAGGGGATTCCCTGTTTCGTATAAAACGAATAGGTAGTGTAAAGTATCCTATGAAAAATTGAAGGTGAAAAAATGATAGTAAAATTTCAAAATGCTGTCAAAACATATGGAACCGGAGAAGGAATGCAGATAGCGGTAGACCATATCAGTTTTAGTATTGATGAAGGCGAGTTTGTGGTAATTTTAGGTCAGTCCGGTGCAGGAAAATCCACGGTACTTAATATGTTAGGAGGCATGGATCAGCCTTCGGAAGGAATCGTAACAGTAGCCGGAAAAGAAATCTCCTCCATGAATGATAAGCAGCTTGGTTCCTACCGGGCAGATGTGATTGGCTTTATCTTTCAGTTTTATAACCTGCTTCCAAGCCTGACAGCATATGAAAACATTGCACTGGTAAAGAGCATTGTAAAAAATGCAGGCGATGCAGATGAACTTTTGCAGTTAGTTGGATTAGAACATTGCAGGGACAAATTTCCGTCGCAGATGTCTGGGGGAGAGCAACAGAGAGTGTCCATTGCAAGAGCATTGGCAAAGAACCCACAGATTTTATTGGGAGATGAACCTACCGGTGCACTTGACTCAGAAACTGGAGTGATAGTGCTGGAACTTTTACAGAAGCTGTGCCGTGAGCAGGGAAAGACAGTTATATTGGTAACTCATAATGCGGATATCGCGAAATGTGCAGACAAGGTCATCCGTATGAAGAACGGAAAAATAAAAGAAATTCAGAGGAATGAACACCCGGCTTCCGTAAGGGAGGTTGAGTGGTAATGTTACGAAAAAAGCTTTTAAGAGAGATGAGGCACAACTGGGGACAATTTCTTTCTATCTTCCTGCTGGCATTTTTAGCGATGGCACTCTACTGCTGCATGGAAGGGCATGTACTTGCGCAGCATTCTGCGAGAGCAGAATTTCATAAAGAATGTAATCTGGCAGACCTTTGGATTTACGGAGAAGGATTTTCCGAGGAAAACTTACAAGCAGTCAGGAATCTTGATTTTGTCAAGGATGCCGGGCTTCGTATGTCGGTTACCGGGTCTGCACCGGAGTGTGATGGTGCGCAGGTCGATATTTATCTGGAAAGAGAGAATATCGTAAATCGGCCGTACTACATAGAAGGAGAGGCTTTTGATCCTGCAGATAAGGATGGAATCTGGCTGACATCGGCCTTTGCCGAGGTAAGAAATATAAATGTAGGGGATGATTTCACCATTTCCTACAATGGAATTACTTTTACAAGAAAAGTAAAGGGGCTTATAGAAAGTCCGGAATATGAATTCCGACAGGCAGAAGGTGATGCAGATATTTACATAGAAAATATTGCTTTCGTATATATGTCGTATGATGCATTCCCGATTCGGGATTATGTGGAGCATTTGATTATACAGGGAAAAATCACTGCCAGGAAGGTGGCAGAGGAAACCAATCTGTTAGATGAGCAAATGAATGCACTTGCTGAAATTGGCATGAGCATTGATGACATTACGCAGGATATGCTACTGGAGAGAGTGGAACAGATCAGTGATGAAAAACTGGCGAAGCTGATGCCTTATACGCAGATGCTTGTGACCACCACGGATGGGAAAGCATTGGAGCATGAGGATGAAATTTCAAAGGCACTTCATGGAGAATATGCAGCCATGGTGGATGAACATTCTATCCCGGGCATTGAAAGATTAAACAGTGAGCTTTCACAGCATGAATCTTTTTCGTGGATGTTTGTCATTGTTTTTGTCGGAATCGCGATTCTTGTCATTGCAACAGCCATGAGCCGTATGGTAAAGAAACAGAGGACACAGATCGGCACCCTAAATGCACTGGGAATGAAGCGGTATAAAGTAGTTCTACATTATGTCAGTTTCAGTCTGTTTGTTTCTCTTGCAGGCGTATTGGCGGGTTTATGGGTTGGTTCTGCCCTGCTGGCGCCGTTTATGGTGGATATGTTTGGCACATGGTATATTGTTCCGGGATTAGAGGGTGGATTCCAGCTGGAATACCTTTTAATCGCTGCACTGATTGTGATTGTATGCAGTCTGGCAGCCTATCTCAGCTGTAAAAAAATATTAAAGGTCAGACCTGCAGAAGCGCTCCGCCCGGCACCTCCAAAGCAAGGGAAAAACTGCATCTTTGAAAAATGGCCATTTTGGGGGAATCTTAGATTTAACAGTCAGTACAATCTTCGGGATATATCTCGTGCTAAATTGCGTGCCGTAATGGGAATCATAGGTACTGCGGTGGGAATGCTTTTGATGATATATGGTATTGCCTGCAATTCGCTTGTAGATCAGATGGAGGAATTATGTTTTGATAAAATCCAGAATGCGGATTATTCTATGAATCTTTCTTCTGACGCAAAACTTAGTGATGTCGATGAGATGGCAAAAGAGACTGACAGTGAGCTTGTTATGACAGGGCAGATTGAGATTGCCACTGTTCCCAATGCCGCAGCGACAGAGAAGAAAAAGGAAACGCTGACCGTGCTGGAGGGAAAGGGATTATACAATTTGTTGGATAGTAGTCTGAATGTGATTCAGTTGGAACAGAAAGAAGGACAAGTGGGGGTAAGCCGAAAACTTTGTGAAGACATGGAACTTTCTGTAGGAGACACTTTTTACTGGCATGTATATTCCGAAAATCAGTGGCATGAAGCTAGGGTAGGATATATTTTCCGCAGTATGGAGACACAGGGGATTGCCTTCCTGCGGGAAGATTATGAAAAGACCGGAGCGGAGTATACACCAACAACAGCATATAGTAATGAGGACTTTGCAGAGTATAAAAACGAATCCTATGTGACCGCTGTGCATAGCAAAGAAGATATGATACAGGCTTTTGAAACAAGTTACGAAGTAATCAGTATTATGGTATGGATGATGGTGATTTTTTCTGTGATACTGATTGTGGTTGTGCTGTATAATTCCGGAAATCTTTCTTTCCATGAACGGATGGGAGAATTTGCAACGTTGAAGGTATTGGGATTACAGACTTCGCAGATTCGAAATATCCTTACAGTACAGAATCTCTGGCTGTCGGTTATAGGTATCATCATCGGAGCGCCCTTTGGAAAAATGAGCCTGAATGCCATGATGAATTCCAACGGAGAAAATTTTGATTATGTTCTCACGGTTACACCGGGATGCTATCTGATTGCCGGAATACTTGTGCTAGCAGTATCTATGGCGGTAAGTTTTTTATTTAGTGGACGAATTCGAAAACTTGATATGGTGGAGATTTTGAAAGGAGCTGAGTAAAATGGCGGATTTCGTTATTATAGGGATATTGATTATTTTGATTATTATAGGCATACGTTCCGGTGTTAAGCATTTTAAAGGTGAGGGTGGCTGTTGCGGTGGCGGTTCCTCCGTTAAGGTGAAAAGAAAGAAACTGAAACAGGTTGTAAAGCAAAGAACAGTTGTGATTGATGGGATGACATGTGAACATTGCAAAGCCCGTGTGGAAAGCAGATTAAATTCGTTGGATGGCGTATTAGCCAAGGTAAATCTGAAAAGGAAAACCGCGGTGGTTTCCATGGAAAAGGATGTAGAGGATGAAGTGATTAAGAAGGCTATAGAGAATGCAGGATATGAGGTTATAGAAATAAGATAATGGAAAAAGACTATTTATTTCTTGACATATCATAACATATAGAGTAACATAACGGTGTTATGTTTCGACACTGTTATGGAGGTAATAATTTGAAAGAAGACAAAGAAACAAGAAATAATCTGCTTCAAAGTGCCAGAAAAGAATTTACAGAGAAAGGCTATATGAAGGCATCTCTCAGAACCATATGCAAAAATGCAGGCGTTACAACTGGGGCTTTATATTTCTTTTTTAAAGATAAGGATGATTTGTTTGATGCAGTAGTTGGAGATACGGTAAATGTAATCTACAATATGATGCAGGCACACTTTGAAGATGAGAAGAATATGGCTGCAAAAGGCGGGGATATGCTGCCGAATGCAGAGGAAGAGGCTGAACATGAAGAAACAACGGCACTAGTTATTCATCAGATGTATCTTCATAGGGAAGAAATCTTGCTTGTATTAACCAAAAGTCAGGGTACAAAATATGAAAATATTGCGGATCGGTTTATTGATTCGGCGGAGAAGCATTATCGTTTAATGGCAGATGCGATGGTAAAACATCATCCAAAGGAAAAAATAGATGAAAAGTTCATTCATTGGCTTGCCCATGAGCAGATAGATACGTTTATCTTTATGATATCTCATATAGAAACCGAACATGAAGCCTTACCGTTTATTAATCAGGCTGTTACCTATATGATGTCGGGATGGTATGGCATGTTTTTGTCAAGGTAGTAAAGGACTGAGAAATCAGTCCTTAAAACATAACACTTACATAACACTGTTATGTAAAATTCATTAATGGAAAGGAAGAGAAAGATGTATTTACAAGTAAAAGACATAAAGAAAAGTTATGGCGAAGGAGGAAGCTATATACAGGTATTAAAAGGAATTTCTACCGGAGTTGAGAAGGGAGAAATGTGTGTGATAGAAGGCACCAGCGGCTCAGGAAAGTCTACCTTTCTAAACTGTATTGGTGGTCTTGATATACTTGATTCCGGTAGCATAATGGTGGATGGAATGGAAATTGTAGGAATGAAGGCAGATAAGCTTTCTGATTACAGAAGAGACAATCTTGGTTTTATTTTTCAGTTTTATAATCTGATTCCCAATCTTACCATTCGTGAAAATATACAGGTTTGTGAATATTTAAGCGAAAATCCTCTTGATATGGATGAACTTCTGGATGTACTTGGACTTACGGAACATCAGAACAAGTTTCCGTCACAGCTTTCCGGGGGACAGCAGCAAAGATGTGCCATTGCAAGAGCACTTGTCAAAAATCCGAAGCTTCTGTTATGTGATGAACCAACGGGAGCACTTGACTCTAAGACTTCAAGAGACATTCTTGCACTTTTGGAGAAGATTAATGAAAAATATGGTACTACTATGCTGATTGTTACCCACAATCACTCTATTCGAAATATGGTGCATAAGGTCATTCGAATCAAAGATGGTCAGATTAGCAAAGAATATTATAATGAGACACGAGTGCCTGCTATGGAACTGGAGGATTTGTGATATGCAGAAGATATTAAGTAAGAGAATTTTAAGAGATTTAAAAGAGAACTGCATGCGGTATCTGGCGTTAAGTGCGCTCATTATCCTGTGTATGTATGTCATTATTTCTTTGATTGGAACAGCAGATACGATCATTCTTGGTACCAAGAAGCTAGCTGAAAGCAATGATTTGGAGGACGGTGAGTTTAGTCTGTTTGTTCCACTGTCTGATAAAGAAAAGAAGGAATTGACAGATCAGGGGGTTACACTGGAAGAACAGTTTTATCTGGATTATGCCATGGAAGATGGCAGTACATTAAGAGTATTTCAAAACAGAAAGAAAATTAATATCATTGAAATCTTAGAAGGAAAAGAGGCAGAGAATGATACAGAACTTGTGGTGGAACGTCGTTTCGCTAAAGAACATGATATTGAGATAGGAGATAGCATTGTAATCGGAGATGATACATTTGTGGTTGTTGGAATTGGCTGCAGTCCGGATTATGATGCACCCCTTAAGGATTTTACAGATGGCAGTGTGGATAGCTTTCAATTTGGCACTGTCTTTGTAACGGAAGAAGCTTATAAGCAATTAGTTAGTGAGGGTGGTAGCTTGAAAGCGGAGGAATATGTTTATGCATATCTTCTGAATAGAGAAATGACGGATGAAGAGTTAAGAGACAAGGTAGAGGAACTGAAGGTGGATGCAGATTCGATACCGGATGATTTTTTTCAGGAGTATTGGGAGGAAATGACTGCGGATAAAACCGAATTAGAAGATGGAATCGATTCTCTTGTGGAAGGCTCCGGTGAACTTGCCAATGGCTTATCGGAATTAAATGAAATACCACTTGGAATTCCTGCATTAGAACAGGGTGTTTTATCTGCTTATGAGGGGGCTAAGGAGTTAAATGATGGATTAGGAGAGTTACAAAATAAAACGGATGAATTGATTGATGAGTATTTTGATTTTGAAATATCAAATCTGAGAAGCTTTTTAAAGGCGGAAGATAATCCGAGAATCATGGCAGCGGCGAATGATCAGGTGTTGAACAAATATGGTGGTTTACTTGCCGGTGGTATTGTACTTGTATTATTTGCTTATGTGATTTCTGTGTTTGTGGTGTATGGAATTGAAAAGGAAAATACTACTATCGGAGCCTTATATGCCCTGGGTGTGAATCGTAATCAGTTGATGTTACATTATTTATGTCTTCCGGTTGTAGTCTCGTTCCTTGCCGGTGTAATCGGTTGTATGATTGGATTTGCGTCGATTGGGGGCAGTACCATTATGGGAAGCTGTTACGAATATTTCTCCATTCCGAATATGGAGAGCGTTTATCCGCCTTATCTGATTGCATATGGGTTAGTGTTGCCTCCTGTTATTTCCGCACTGATTAACTGGATTGTAATTCGTGGAAAATTGAACCGTCCGGCATTGCAAATGATAAAGAACGAGCAAAAAAGTCAACCTATGAAGCAGATTAAGTTAGGAAAAATGAATTTTGTCAGAGCGTTTCGCATTCGTCAGATTATTAGAGAGGCACGTACATCCTTAACTGTAGTAGGGGGAATGTTTATTTCATTGCTAATCCTGATGCTGGGCTTAAATTGCTATGTAATGTGTCAGCATATCAGCAAAGAAAACAAAGCAGATACAAAATTTGAATATCTGTATACCTATAAATATCCGGAAGAAACTGTTCCGGAAGGTGGATATGAGGCATTTACAAAGACGGTAAAAAAAGAAAACATGGGCTATAATCTGGAGGTTGCTATTTTAGGTATTGGGGAAGACAACCCGTTCTTTGACGTTAATTTAACAGACAGTAAAAGTGATGTGGTGATTTCCTCTGCTATGGCTGAAAAGTATGGTCTGAAAAAAGGCGATGTTTTTGTTGTGGAAGATGAAGAGGCAAAAATGCATTATGCATTTACTGTTCATGATATTACGCAGTATGCTACCAGTTTCTATATTTTTATGGATATTGACTGTATGCGGGAAATGTTTGGTGAAGATGAAGATTATTATAACCAGGTATTTTCAGACAAAGAACTGGATATCCCGACGGGACGATTATATGGTATGACGACCAAAAAGGATATTGAAAAGTCCGCAGATGTATTTATACAGCAGATGATGCCGATGGTAGTAATGATGACGGTTGTTTCTTCCTTGATTTTTGCGGTAGTGATGTATCTGATGATGAAGGTTATGATTGACCGTTGTGCGTTTCACATATCCATGGTCAAGGTGTTTGGCTACAGGACAAAAGAAATAAAAAAACTGTATCTGGATGGGAATTTCTATGTGATTGCGGTAGGAGCAGCCGTTTGTATTCCTATGGCTAAAAAATGTATGGACTTGATGTATCCTCTTATGGTATCCAATGTAAACTGCGGAATGAATCTTCATTATCCATGGCGGATGTATGTGATTGTGTATGTTGCAGTATTGGTGCTGTATTTTGTAATGAATGGCTTATTGACTTCAAAGCTTAAAAAAGTAAATTTAGCGGAAGTGTTAAAGAATAGAGAGTGATTTTGTTGAAAAAGTGAATTACAATAAGGCTTAATTCAGAACTCTGATATTGTCTTACATTCGTACAGTTGATTTATTTTATCAGTTGGTATCTTGTCCCTGACATTGACAGCTGAGGTAACATTTGATACAATTTAATAGGTTAGACATAACTAACCAATAATCTAAATAATAAATTTGATTGTGACAATCAATAGAAAAGGAGGATTTCAATGTCGTTAATCAACAAAGAAGTAAGTGATTTTTCAGTACAGGCATTTCAGAATAATGAGTTCAAAACAGTAACAAAAGCTGATTTGCAGGGAAAATGGAGTATATTCTTTTTCTATCCTGCAGATTTTACATTTATCTGTCCTACCGAATTAGAGGATTTGGCAAATAAGTATGAGGAATTCAAAAAAATCGGCTGCGAGATTTATTCGGTATCCTGTGATACCCATTTCGTACACAAGGCATGGCATGATGCATCTGAGAGGATTCAAAAGATTCAGTATCCTATGCTCGCTGATCCTACTCATGCGCTTTCCAGAGATTTCGAGGTATATATTGAATCAGATGGTGTTGCGGAGCGTGGAACTTTTATTGTAAATCCCGAGGGAAAAATTGTGGCATATGAGGTAAATGCGGGAAATGTCGGCAGAAATGCAGATGAGTTATTCCGAAAAGTGCAGGCAAGCCAGTTTGTGTATGAGCATGGCGATGAGGTTTGCCCGGCAAAGTGGCAGCCGGGAGCAAAGACGTTAAAACCGAGCCTTGATCTGGTAGGACAGCTTTAATCTCAAATAGGAATTAAAACGGCATCGGTAGCGAAAGTGAAACCGATGCCGTTTTTGAAAGGATGGAATTGTTATGGATAATTTATACGATGTTGTTGTAGTTGGTGGAGGTCCCGCAGGACTTACTGCAGCCTTGTACCTTGCCAGAGCAAAATACAGAGTACTGGTTGTAGAAAAAGAGCAGTTGGGCGGACAGATTACCATTACTTCCGAGGTGATAAACTTTCCGGGGGTTTATAAGACAAGTGGCAGGGAATTAACAGAAACCATGCGAAAACAGGCAGAAAGCTTTGGTGCTGAGTTTATGCTCGCAGAGGCAACAGGATTTGAGTTGACAGGAAAAATCAGAAAGGTTATCACAAGCAGAGGGGAAATCTCATGTTTTGGGATTCTTCTTGCCACAGGTGCACATCCCAGAAAAATCGGATTTAACGGAGAAGAGAAGTTCAAAGGGCATGGCGTGGCGTACTGTGCCACTTGCGATGGGGAGTTTTTTGCCGGAAAAGAGGTCTTCGTCATAGGCGGTGGATTTGCGGCTGCAGAAGAGAGCGTGTTTCTGACCAGATATGCCAAGCATGTAACAGTTCTGGTTCGTGGAGAGGATTTTTCCTGTGCTAAGAATACCGCAGATGCAGCTAAGAACCATGAAAAAATAACAGTGCTTACCAATTGCAGCGTGGTCAGCGTTGAAGGAGATTCGGCTCTTCGTATTCTGAAATATAAAAATAACCAGACCGGGGATGTGATGGAATATCGGGCGGAGAAAGGAGATACCTTCGGAGTTTTTGTGTTTGCGGGATATGAGCCGGAAACGGCACTTGTGAAAGATTTTGTAAAATTAAATGAGCAGGGTTATGTTGAAACGGACGAACAGCAGAAAACCAATATTGATGGATTTTATGCTGCCGGGGATGTCTGTGTAAAAAATCTGCGTCAGGTGGTTACGGCTGTGGGTGATGGAGCTTTGGCAGCCACAGAATTGGAACGATATGCAGCGAAAATGCAGAAAATAACCGGATTAAAGCCTCAGATAAAAGAAGCGGTCAGACAGGAGAATTCCGAAAAAGAACATGAGGGAGCAAATCAATCAGCTGATTCCTTATTTGATGCAGATATGACGGCACAGCTAAAAACAGTCTTTTCCAGGATGGAACATCCGTTGCTATTAAGGCTCTATCTTGATTCAAAGCCGTTATCTGTGGAACTAAAAAACTATGTAGAAGCAATGGCAGAACTCACGGATAAACTCTCAGTAGAGATTGCAGAAAACCATACAGAAAGCGAGACTCCGTGTGTCAGGGTATTTCGGGAGGATCAATCGGATACAGGTCTTGCCTTTCATGGTGTGCCGGGCGGACATGAATTTACGTCTTTTGTTTTGGGATTATACAATGCGGCGGGAGAAGGTCAGACTGTAAGTGATTCAGTTAGAGAAAGAATTGCAAAGATTGAGCAAGCGGTGCATATTCAGATACTGGTTTCGCTTTCATGCACCATGTGTCCGGAACTGGTAACAGCTGCACAGAAGATTGCAGCTTTAAATCCTCTTGTTGCAGCCGAGGTTTATGATATCAATCATTTTGGTAAGAAAAAACAGAAGTACAACGTAATGAGTGTCCCTTGTCTTGTTATCAACGAAGATAAAATATCCTTTGGAAAGAAGAATATTGAGCAGATATTGGATTTGATTTAAAGGACTGGATTGGAAATTAATCTTTAGCCAAGAAAGGTGTAACTATGCAACAGCTGAATTATTTAAAGCAAGACGAAAAAGTGCCAGGCAGAGAGTCTTTTGTGACTTATGTAGATTTTCAAGTGCAGGATGGCAGTGCCGATATGTGGCTGTACGACATCTTCCCAGGTGTGCAGCTTATGGTTGCTAATTTTGCTACTGAAAGCTGTTTTCGAGATAGTGAAAGGCAGAATGTGATTGGAATCAATCATTGTCGGAAGGGAAGATTTGAGTGTGTCTTTGACAATAAGAACTATCTTTACCTGGGGGAGGGGGATATTGCTTTGAACAGTCAGATGCACCCACCGATTGCGTCATCTTTTCCACTGAACTATTATTATGGCTCTACCATTATTATGTATCCGGAGGTTGTGAAAACAGTACGTGAGCTTCAGGTGTTTGAAATCAGTGCAGAGAAGATAGTAGAGAAGTATTCGTTAAAAACCGGTTCATGCGTGTTTCGTCGTAATACGGAAATAGAGCATGTATATCATGAATTATATACGAACTTGAAGCATCCGTCCTTGACATTTTTAAGGCTGAAGGTATTGGAACTATTATATCATTTTCAATCCAGACAAACTGTTTTTGAGGAGAAGCAAGAATATCTTTCCGGCACAACCGTGGAACGAATCAAGCATGCGAGAGAGCATTTGATACAAGATATGGAACATCGAATTAACCTGAAGGACTTGGCATGGGAGCATAACTTAAGTCTGACACAACTGAAGGATGGCTTTAAACAGATTTATGGCGTATCTCCTTATGCATATTTGCGTAATTATAAAATGCATCTAGCGACACGGTTTTTGCAGGAATCTGATCGAAAAGTCAGTGAGATTGCCCTGGAGTTGGGATATCAGAATCCAAGCAAATTTGCAGAGGCATTTTGTGCAGTAATCGGGTGCAGTCCGAGTGCCTACCGGAAGAAGAAAGAGATGAATGGTGCAGTGAATGAATCGGCTACTATAACTTCTAAATAAAATGAGATAAGCAGTGGAATGATGCCGTCGTAATGACGGCATCATTTTTTTGGCTTTTTGGAGTGTTTTGCACAGAACGTGGCTTTTTGGAGTGGTACAATCTTGGACAATATAGTAAAATTTTCGAAGTTAGAAAAAACTAACTAAATATAGAAAGGAAAGATTACATATGAAAGAAAAACTTACAACAAAGGATTTGATTGCCGCAGGTGCTTTTGGGGCTATTTATTTGGTATTGCTCACGGTATTGTCTTCCGTACTGACCATTCTACCCGTCCTTTTTTTGGCCACACCGTTGATTGCCGGTATTGTTTTGGGAACGGTATACATGCTGTATGCAACCAAGGTGCCGCGAACCGGTGCCATCTTGGTGTTGGCGATACTGGTGGGGATAATTACCTCGATGTCAACGATTTATCCGTTATTGTTTGCTGTACTATGGGGAATCATTGCCGAGATCATTGTTAGTAAAAAACGCAAATCTGCCGGTGCGCTGGCTGTTAGTTACTGTGTGTTTAACCTGACTTCTATGGGGCCGTTCTTCGCCCTTGCTTTAGCTAAGGATGCTTTTTTGGAGAGTTGTGCCGAATATTACGGAGAGGGATATGTGGCTGCCTTGGATGCACTGACACCTAGTTGGATTGTTATGGTGCTGATAGTTCTGGCTTTGGTTGGTGGCTTGCTTGGTGGTCTGTTCGGCAGACGGATACTGAAAAAGCATTTTGCGAAGGTAGGGATTACGGCATGAGCACCAGATATGCTTCCAACGGTCTATTAGATCCAAGAAGCAAGCTGGCGGTGTTTATCGCCGCTTGCTTTTCTGCGTTTTCTGGATTGACACATCCACAGGAATTCGCAATGCTTGGCCTGTGCATAGCAGTAAATCTGCTGTGTCAAAAATGGAAACGGGCTTTTTTTATATGTCTGATTTTTTGGCTTATGTTACTGTGTGACTTGTTTTTGGCGCATCGATTATCAGGCATACCTCAGAATATGATTATGCTGCTATGCCATCTTTGCCGCTTTATCTTACCGTTGCTTTCAGCCTTTTATATCGTCACTCATTCTTCTAAAATCGGAGAATATATCAGTGCATTTACCCAAATGCATCTACCAAATGAGGTGATTATTCCAATGGCGGTAATGCTGCGTTTTGTTCCGACCATACAGGAGGAATGGCAGACAGTGAATCAGGCTCTTCGCCTGAGAGGAATGGCGTTGACATGGAAGAATATCCTTCGTCGCCCGGTTCAAATGATGGAATACATGTTGGTTCCTTTTTTGCTGCAATGCTCAGTTATTGTGGACGAGATGACAGCGGCTGTGATGGCCCGTGGGTTTGACAGAGACACACCTCGCAGCAGTTATATAGAGGTTCGGATGAAAATTCTGGATTGGTGCATCGTGATGGTTTCTGCTGGATTGTTGGTTTGGAATCTATTCTTTTGAGAAAGGAGTGGATATTTTGATTAAACTGAATCATGTTTCATTTGCTTATAAGACCGGCGAAGCAGGTGAATCGGTACAGGTTCTGCATAATGTGAACTTTCAGGCAGCACCAGGAGAATGCGTGGTATTTTGTGGAAAAAGCGGCTGCGGAAAGACGACGATGCTTCGGCTTATAAATGGTCTTGTTCCTCATTTTTATGCCGGCAATCTGGAAGGAAGTGCACTTATCGGAGGGGTGGATGCAACACAGACACCGTTGCCCCGGATGGCCGGATTGTTGGAAGTGTATTCCAGAATCCCCGTACTCAGTTCTTTCATTTAGATACCACAGGAGAAATGGTCTTTAATATGGAAAACCAGAATATTTCATGTTCCGAAATGCAGAAGCGTCTGCAGGAGGTTGTTTGTCGGCTGAATCTGCAGGAACTGATGGAACGGAATATTTTTGAATTGTCAGGCGGAGAAAAACAGCAAATTGCCTGTGGTTCTGCCTATGCGTCTCTACCGCCGATCATTGTTATGGATGAGCCGTCCTCTAATCTGGATATGGAAAGTATCCGGAAATTGCAAAAGATAATCTGTATTATGAAGGAAGAGGGGAAAACCGTTTTGCTCTCGGAACATCGGCTGTGGTATCTGGAGGGGATAGCCGATCGATATGTGCTACTGGAAAACGGGCAGATCAGCCAGGAGTTTACACCGGAAATGATAGCGAAGCTATCAAAAGAGAACCGAGATAAATTGGGACTTAGGGCAGTCAGCCGGAAACAGCTTTATGAGCCATGTTATGATATGAATATAGGGGAATATTCTGATGTCGGATTAGAGATAGACAGGCTACAGTTTTGTCGGGAGAAGCGTCAGGTGTTGAATATATCGCATTTAAAGATTCCAAAAGGAGCTATTGTAGCGGTAATCGGGGAGAACGGAGCAGGAAAATCCACCCTCAGTCTTTGTCTGACAGGGCTTTTAAAGCATGCCGGAACCATTCGAATCGATGATGAGAAGATCCCAAACAAAAAGTTGCCGGAACAGACGTATCTGGTCATGCAGGAGGCAGGGCATCAGTTGTTTAGTGACACGGTGCTTGGAGAGCTGACTTTGAACAAACAGACGGTGACAGAAGTGCAGGCTGAAGAGATTCTAGACAAACTTGGATTAAATGGAATGAAGAACCGTCATCCCGGCTCTCTCTCCGGAGGCCAGCAGCAAAGGCTTTCTTTGGGAATTGCTCTTTGTTCGAAGAGAAGGCTGATGCTCTATGATGAGCCGACCAGTGGACAGGATGGTGAAAACCTCCGGCGAACGGCTGCAATGATTTGCAAGGCCAATGAACAGGCGGTATGCACTTTGATTGTAACTCATGATCCGGAGTTGATTCTTCGTTGCGCTACGCATATCCTGCATATTCACGCAGGAGAAGTAAAAAATTTCATGCTGTTTGATAAGAGAGGAGTGAATTATATGAAGAAAGTATTTGAAGAGGATACACAGACAAATAAAAAACAAAAAACCGGTATCCCACGTTTGATGGAATTTGCGGGACAGTATCGTCCATTGCTTAGTGTGGCACAGCTTCTGGCCGGTATCAGCGCTCTGCTTTTGTTGGGTCCGTTTTTATGTGTTTATTTTGCTGCTTGTGAGCTTTTGGATGGTTTGACAGCTGGCGGTTTTGGCGCAATGGCATTAGTCCAATGGGGGGTATGGGCATTGCTCCTGGAACTGGCTGGCTTGATACTTAATTTTGTGGCATTGCTGTTATCCCATACAGTAGCATTTCATACGGAAAAGAATTTGAAGATGGCGGCGCTTCGCCATTTATCCAAGATGCCTATGGGGTATTTTGAGGAAAACCCCAGTGGAAAGCTAAGGAAGATTATTGATGAGAACAGCGCTCAGGTGGAGACTTATATAGCGCACCAAATGCCGGATTTGATGAGTGCCCAGGTAACAACCATTGCCAGTCTGGTGCTGATGCTGGCCATTGATTGGCATATTGGTCTTCCATTGATTGTGTTGATGCTGGCCAGCTTTGTCTTTCAGATGAGCATGATGGGAGAAAAAACCATGAATTTCATGAAGCGTTATCAGGATGCTCAGGAGGAGATGAACCACGAGGCGGTGGAATATGTCCGTGGAATTTCTGTCATCAAGGTGTTCGGACAGTCGGTACATTCGATTCGCCGATTTAAGGAGGCAATCAACGCTTATCGGGATGACGCACTGGCGTTTACTATGGCCTGCAAGCCTGGATACGTGGGGTTCAACACAGTGGTAAACGCTGCTTTTCTGGTATTGATTCCAGCCGGATTAATTGGCATAAGGGCAGCAGGAGATTTGACTGCATTTACAGAGAAATTTCTCTTTTATCTGATTTTTACGCCTGCCTGCGCTTCCGTTCTTAATAAGATTATGTATATGAGCAACTATAAAATGCAGGCAATGGAGTCTATGCGTCGTATTGATACAATATTGCTAACCAAAGAACAATCAGAAGACCGGGATCCACAGACGGCGCAGAGCAGTGACGTACAATTTGAACATGTAACCTTTACCTATCCCACCGGGGAGCAGCCTGCTATTTCGGATATCAGTTTTACTTCCAAAAGGGGAACAGTTACAGCATTGGTTGGACATTCAGGCTCTGGCAAGACGACAATCGGTACTTTAATTCCACGGTTTTATGATGTGCAGGAAGGTCACATTACACTTGGCGGTGTGGAACTGTCTAAGCTTTCGAAGCAGGAGTTGATGGCCAAGGTTGCCTTTGTGTTCCAGAATCCGAAGTTGCTGAAGGCTACACTGGAAGAAAATATTCGTGGCGGATGTAAGGATGCGAGCCGAGAGGATATCTTGAGAGCGGCTCATTTGGCACAGTGTGATGATATTCTGGCAAAGCTTTCGGAGGGAATTGATAGTATTGTGGGTGGAAAAGGCGTCTATCTTTCCGGTGGAGAGGTGCAACGGGTGGCAATTGCAAGGGCAATTCTAAAAGATGCACCGGTAGTTATTTTGGATGAGGCTACAGCCTTTTCCGACCCAGAGAATGAAGCAAAGATTCAGGCAGCTCTGAAAGAATTGGTGAAGGGGAAGACCGTTATTATGATTGCTCATCGATTATCCACCGTTCAGGATGCAGATCAGATTCTGGTGATGAAAACAGGACGTCTGATAGAACAGGGAACTCATCAGGAACTGTTGAATAAGAACGGTGAGTATGCCCGTATGTGGACTGATTATAGTCAGGCTATAACTTGGAAGATTGATAGACCAAAGGAGGTGGAATTATGCTGAAGAAACTACTGGCATTAAGCGACCAGGGAGCATGCAAATTAAGACACGGAATTGTGGCCACAACGATTGGGCACTTATGTATCATGGCTCCTATTTCTATTTTGATGATGGTGACAATGGGGCTTCTTGAAAAGATCTGCGGTGACACCGGACTAACCATTAATGCATATTCAATCCTTATGATGGCAGTGGCATTTCTGCTCCTTATTTTCATAACTCAGTGGATTCAGTATAACCTAACCTATAAAGTGGCTTATGAGGAAAGTGCCAATCGGCGGATTACACTGGCAGAAAAGCTACGTCGTCTGCCAGTGTCGTTTTTTGGGCAGAGAGATCTGTCTGACCTGACGACCACCATGATGGGTGATTGTTCCAAGCTTAAACGGATTTTTTCTAATGCAGTTCCAAGCCTGTTCGGAACAGTTATTATGTTTGTGATTGTGGCAGCTGGGTTATTGGTTATGGACTGGCGTATGGGTCTGTGTATTGTTCTGCCTGTGCCTGTGGCCGCACTCATTCTGGTTGCAGCAAGGAGAACACAGACCAGGGCGGAGAACCGCAATTATGACGCTCACCGTGCAGCCTATGATGGCGTGCAGGAATATCTGGACGCAATTCAGGAGCTGCGCTCTGCCGGACTGGAGCAGGAGTATCTGGATGGGGTCGAGAAAAAACTGGGAAATGTCGTGAAATGTGCGTTTCGCAACGAGCTGGCACCGGGTACTGCTGTAACACTGGCGCAACTGACGGTGCGTTTCGGATTGGTAGCTGTTTTGCTGATTGGAGGTTTGCTGGTGGTAAAAAATGCGTTGTCCATCAATATGTTTATCCTTTATCTGTTGGTGGCCGGTCGTGTCTATGAACCTTTTGGTTCTTGTTTTATGCTAATGGCGGAGCTGTTTTCCGCATTTGTCAGCATTAGGCGTACAAAGGAGATGGAAGCAACTGTGGAACAAAAAGGGCAGCCGGTTTGCAGGAATAAAGGATATGATATTGAATTTAAGAATGTTTTCTTTTCCTATAATGATGAACCTGTGCTGAAGGGGGTATCCTTTGTGGCAAAGCAGGGGCAGATTACAGCATTAGTGGGTCCGTCCGGTAGTGGAAAATCTACAGTTTCCCGTTTGGCTGCACGGTTCTGGGATGCGGATGAGGGACAGGTTCTGCTGGGTGGTGTAGACGTAACGACTGTGGAGCCGGAAACATTATTTCAGAATTATGCCATTGTTTTTCAGACCGTTACGCTTTTTGACAATTCCATCATGGAGAATATCCGTCTTGGTAAAGCTGGTGCAACGGATGAGGAAGTGATGGCCGCAGCTAAAGCGGCCCGGTGTGAGGAATTTGTTTCTCGACTGCCGGATGGCTATCACAGCAATATCGGGGAGAATGGTTGTACTCTCTCTGGCGGTGAACGGCAACGTATTTCCATTGCTCGCGCAATTTTGAAGGATGCACCGGTGATAGTTTTGGATGAGGCAACCGCTTCCATGGACGCAGAGAATGAAACGCTTGTTCAGCAAGCGTTGTCTGAACTTCTGCGGGGAAAAACTGTATTGGTCATTGCACATCGTATGCGGACAATTGCAAATGTAGATAAAATCGTTGTTCTGGATCAGGGACATGTCGCAGAGATGGGAACTCCTGAGGAACTTTTGGAGAAAAATGGATTATTCAGCCGCTTGGCCTTGTCGCAGACAGCATGTCGGTAAAACTAAAAAACAGAAAAATGTGACACCGGTGTTTCGTAATGGTAAAGTGGAACATCGGTGTTTGTTCAATCGAAGTTTGTAAGGAACAGAAACTTGAATTTAAAGAGGAGGAATAATGCAATGAACTTCTTTGAAAATACTCGTAAGCCACAAGGCTTCGGCGGAAAATTGATGACGAAGATGATGAACATCGGTCACGCCAAGTTATCACAATGGGGATTCTCAAATATCTCAGTGAATCCGGACGCTGCGGTACTGGATGTTGGTTGCGGAGGCGGTGCAAATATTGTAACCTGGTTGGGTAAATGCGGAAATGGACATGTGACAGGAATGGATTATTCGAAGGTCAGTGTGGCAGAATCTCAAAAACTGAACGCCACCGCCATTAAACAGGGGAAATGTTGCGTGGTTCAAGGTGATGTATCTGCTATCCCTTTTCCTGATGCGGTTTTTGATTATGTTTCTGCTTTTGAGACAGTTTACTTCTGGCCGGGATTGAAAAAATGTTTTTTTGAGGTAAATCGAGTTCTGAAAAACGGAGGGACATTCCTGATTTGTAACGAATCTGACGGAACGAATGACGCAGATGAAAAATGGACAAAGTTGATTGATGGTATGAAGATTTACACATCTGATCAACTCATTGCTGCTTTGAAAGAAGCAGGTTTTACAGAGATAAAAACGTATTCAAATACAAAAAATCATTGGATAAGTATTGTTGCAACGAAATAGCCAATTTTCAGTTTGTTGAATTAAAAATGAAATAAAGTTCCAGTAATCATAGAGTGTATGGATTCAATTCCA
>ENA-ORSX01001118-ORSX01001118.1-human-gut-metagenome-genome-assembly--contig:-NODE-1118-length-21064-cov-2.497787_pt1 | contig 21064 bp, 24 predicted proteins | sample MGYA00241904_ERZ509172 | MGnify/ENA primary metagenome ERZ509172 (study PRJEB26280, sample SAMEA2338795) | human gut metagenome | biome: human gut; feature: human-associated habitat; material: faeces...
TATAAATTGTTATCAATATGTTATACTTTATGAGAAAATATGAATTTTAAGGAGGACTTTTTTATGAAGAAAATATCTGCCGCAGCAATGTCATGCATATTGGCTGCTTCTATGTCGGTTTCGGCTTTAGCTGCCGAGGAAAACGGCGCTGAAAAAGCTGTTGTATCAACAGAAAAAACCACTGAGGAAACTCAGGTTAAAACAGATGACTCCATTAAAGTTGTTGTCGACGGAAAAGAGATTATTTTTACAGATCAAGCTCCCATAATCAAAAATGACAGAACCATGATTCCTTTAAGAGGCGTATTGGAAACAATGGGAATTGATATTGTATGGAACGCCGAGGAACAAAGCATTACAGCTAAAAGAGGAGACAGCTACGCTTTATTTAAAATAGGCGAAACAACTCTTAAAACAGCTGAAGGTGAAATAAACCTTGATGTTGCTCCCGAAATAATAAACGACCGTACTATTATTCCTCTTCGAGCTGTTACAGAGTCGTTTGGCGCTGAAGTTACATGGGACGCCGATACAAAGACGGTTACTATAACCGACGAAATAGCAAATACCATGGTTGAAGCTGCAAAATTAACAAACGAAGTAAAAGCAGCTGACGGAACTGTTCTTTATACTATTGATGTTAAATATCCCGTACTTAACGACAAATGTGAAGCAGCAGGAAAAAAAGCCGTCAACGAAGCCATTAAAAAATCAATAGAAGAATCGGTTGCCGCAGGTTCGGAAGAAATAAAAAAGGCTGCTGAAGAACTCTATAACTCATCTAAAGAGACGGAAGAAAAATTTATGCCTTTATCAGTCATGGGAGATTACAAAGTTACTCTTGAAAACAGTGGTACTCTTTCATTCTATGTTGATTTAAGCTATAACTTCAACGGCGCTCATCCTATGACATACCGTAACGGATATACATACGACCTTGAAAGCGGAAAAGAACTTACGCTTTCCGATGTAACAGGCGTCAGCGAAAATAAAGCTATGGAAATTATCAAAAACGCCTATACGGAAGCAATAAAAGCTGATACTGAAAATAAAACGTTCTTTACAGACGTTCTTAAAAATCTTGACGAAACACTCGAAACAGTTGATTTTTATCTGGAAGACAAAAATATAGTTTTCTTTACCGAACTGTACTCCGTTGCTCCATATGCTGCCGGATTTGTAAACGTGCCTGTTTCTCTTGAAAAATTTGCGTAATTGTATTTTAAGCCCATGGTTTTACCATGGGCTTATTTATTGTATATCAAAAACCCCCAGATTGTATTGGGGTCATGGAAAGCTTTGGCGGAGAGATAATGAAAAACCTCCATACTATAATAGGATTGCGGCTACCAACTGCAAAAGGAATAGCATGGAGGAGTGTTAAGTGAACAAACAATATTCAGATGACTTACATAGTTTATCACATACAAAGTGGAGTTGCAAATACAATATGATATTCGTAGCGATAGCTGGATTGTGCTATGTGTTTTATTTCATTTCTCATTGTCTAAAACCTCCTGTTACATCTAAGTGATGCGGTCGCCAAACCAACATCATTGTAACACGGAGGTTTTATTTTCCTATACTAAAGTTTCTTTATCTTACCCCTGGTAGAACCAGTGGTTTTATTGCCGCTAAAGCTCCAAAAAGAGCGGAGAATTCGTGTGTCTCCGCTCTTTTTTGTCTGTTTTAATTTTCAGTATTCATCACATATATAACAAATACATTTAGGATATTTTTTATCAAGATATTCTACGGCAGTCTTATTATTTACAACCGCATTTCCTTCTTCTAAAAGTTCTTCTATAGTTTTATAGCCTTCTGCAAACTGCATGAAGTGTCCTGCGTCCATCTCTAAATCGGGATTTTTATTTTCTTCTTTCTCCCCGTTCATGCGGAATGTTCCGTTATTAAGCTTGCATACATGATCTTTAAGTTCGATTACTATGTTATCTTCTTTAAATACCATTCTCATAAGCTTCGGAATATCCACAGCTGCTGCCACACCGTGCGGTATAGTTTTTTCTTCACAGCCTGCAAGATTAGCCGCACTATCAGGGGGCAGTTTTATTTTCAGCGGTTTACAATCAGCTATAAAGGCAAGAGCATTTACCAAATTCAACGCAGTTTCTTCATTGTCATAAACAACTTCAACTGCACTTAAACCGTCAACCCCGTTAAAATAAAGCGCATATCCGCCCACAATGCCATATTTTTCAAAAATTATGAATTCTCCGCCGTCAGAAATGAGATCCATAAATTTCATTTTAAAATCAGAAAGAGACCTTGCTAAAATACCTGAATATTTTTCGGAAAACCTCGTATACACAGAGTAAAGCTTTCCTATCTCCGACATTCTTCCGAAATTAATATATGACGGCATAATTTTCGGCTTGTCCGCAATTCCCGTAATAAATTTTGTTTCCGTAGCCGTATAGTTGCCCTGCCGTATATAGTTATCATGCTTTACAGGCGTATGAGGACCTACTGTAATACCGCTGTCCGCCAAATTGTTTATAAGTATCTCAAATGCTGTAGACATATACCCTCTTCCCCTGTAGTCGGGATCGGTACAAAATCCGGCCAGCATTGCGGCAGGTACAATATTTCCTCTTATATACATATTTACCGGAAATGAATACATGGCGTTCACAAGCTTATCGTCTTCAATAGTACATACAGTATACTCCGGGTAAAATCTATTGTCATAATAATAATCCAAAAAGCTGTCGGTATCTCCGAAACATCTCTGCCAAAGCGCCCTTAAAAAAGGCTTATCTTCAATAGTACACAGTCTCTGAACTGCCATCTGTACACACCTCCTGTCAAATCATTCCGTATTTTTGTTTAAGCTCCGTCAACAATGCTTTATATTTTTCATTAATAATATCTGTTTTGCCTTTACTTCCGGCAGCCAAACCTCTTGTAGGAGCCGATTTTTCCAATTCCGCATGTATTTCATTATCCCATTTTTCCATCAGAGAATTGAACTCCTCTGTATATTCGGGATTCCAAGCCATAATTATCTTCCTTTCAGCAAATATATTTTCAATTATTTTAACATATTTTATATTTCATAGCAAACTTTCTTTTATAATATCCAACTATATACTTGCATTACCAAGAAAATCCGTATGTGTAATATGTCTTGATAGATTACAATCATTGTTATAAAATTTAAATATTAATATATTCGGAGGTTGTTATATATGATAAATGTTCTTGTTCTATCACCTTGTAACGAAATTTATAAAAATAAGCTGGCTTCGTCATCCGACAAACTGTCTTTTGAATATGTAAATCCCGAAGCTTCACCGGAAATTCTTAAGACAGCAGTACAAAAAGCAGAAATAATTGTCGGAGAGCCTGATATTGACCTTATTAAGCATGCTCCTAATTTAAAATTTATTCAACTTACAATGGCGGGGACTGATAAATATACATTAAGTGATGATTATCCTAAAAATGTCATTCTTGCCAATGCTTCAGGTGCATTCGGCGGTGTAATATCACAGTATGTTATAGGCGCTATACTTAATATCTGTCATAAATTTAATTTGTACAGAGACCAGCAAAAAATAGGTCTCTGGAAAGATCTCGGTTTGGAAATTAATTTATCAGGAAAAAGAGTTCTTATTATAGGCGCGGGAAATATAGGAAGTTCTGTTGCTAAAAAACTGTCCGTATTCGATACGTTTAATGTCGGTATAAGAAGAAATATAAATGATATTCCCAACGGTTTTAACGAAATGCATACTCTGGACGAGCTTAATTACCAGCTGCCGCTTGCGGATGTTGTTGTAGCCTGTATCCCAAATTCAGACTATACATACGGTCTTTTTGATAAGGAGAAATTTCTTCTTATGAAAAAAGACTCTATATTTGTGAATGTCGGACGAGGAAGTCTTGTTGTGCAGGAAGATCTTATAGATGTGCTTCAAAGCGGTCATCTCGGCGGAGCAGCCATAGATGTTACCGTGCCGGAGCCGCTTCCGTCAGACAGCCCTCTTTGGAAACTCGATAATCTGATTATTACGCCGCACATATCGGGAAAAAGCTTCGGACATTCTCAGGAAATAACAGATAAAATATTTGATATATGTGCGAAAAATCTTAAAAACTATGCCGAAGGCAAAGATCTTATAAATATTATAGATTTCAAAAAATTCAGAAAATAAACAAATAACAGCATTATCTCTGATGAGATAATGCTGTTTTATTATCATGGTTTTTAAATTACATCATACCGCCCATGCCGCCATTCATACCTGCGGCAGGCATAGGATCTTTGCTAGGAAGTTCTGCAACGACTGCCTCTGTTGTGAGGAATGTCGAAGCCACTGATGTAGCATTCTGAAGAGCTGTTCTTGTAACCTTTGTAGGGTCGATAATACCTGCGTCAACCATATCAACATATTTTTCGTTGAGTGCATCGAAACCTGTACCATCTTCCATCTCTTTAACTTTATTTACTATAACCGAGCCTTCAAGACCTGCGTTAGTAGCAATCTGACGCATAGGCGCTTCAAGAGCCTTAAGAACTATTTCAGCACCTGTTCTTTCATCTCCAGTAAGTTCTGAAAGCATATCTTTAATCTTCTCTACAGTATGGATATAAGCTGTACCGCCACCTGCGATGATACCTTCTTCAACAGCTGCTCTTGTAGCTGCAAGGGCGTCCTCCATACGAAGCTTCTTCTCTTTCATTTCTGTTTCCGTAGCTGCGCCTACTTTAATAACAGCTACACCGCCTGAAAGTTTAGCAAGTCTTTCCTGAAGTTTTTCTCTGTCGAAATCGCTTGTTGTATCTTCAAGAGCCATCTTAATCTGGGCAATACGTCCTTCTATATCTTCTTTGTTTCCTGCTCCGTCAGTAATGATTGTAAGCTCTTTCTCAACTCTTACGCTTCTTGCACGTCCGAGCATATCAAGTGTCGTATCCTTAAGGTCGATACCTACTTCTTCGGAAATTACAGTACCGCCTGTAAGAGCGGCTATGTCGCCGAGCATCTGTTTTCTTCTGTCGCCGTAACCGGGAGCTTTAACTGCTACGCATGTAAATGTTCCTCTTAATTTATTTACAACTAAAGTTGCAAGCGCTTCGCTTTCAACATCTTCGGCAATTATAAGAAGTTTTCCGCCTGTCTGCACAAGCTGTTCAAGTACGGGAAGTATTTCCTGTATATTGCTGATCTTCTTGTCTGTAATAAGGATATACGGATCGTCAAGTACGGCAACCATCTTTTCCATATCTGTTGACATGTAAGCTGAAAGGTAACCTTTGTCAAACTGCATACCTTCTACCATTTCAAGCTCTGTATTCATTGTCTTTGATTCTTCAACAGTAATTACACCGTTGTTTGTAACCTTTTCCATTGCGTCGGCAATCATTTCTCCGACTTCATCGTCGCCTGATGAAATAGCCGCTACTCTGGCAATATGGTTCTTTGTCGAAACAACCTGGCTCATGCCTTTGATACATTCGACAGCTTTGTCAGTTGCTTTCTTCATACCCTTACGAAGTATGATTGAATTTGCGCCTGCGGCAATATTCTTAAGACCTTCCTGTATCATTGCCTGTGCAAGTACCGTAGCTGTCGTAGTACCGTCGCCTGCAACATCGTTTGTCTGTGTTGCGGCTTCTGTTACAAGATGAGCTCCCATATTTTCATAGGGATCTTCAAATTCAATATCTTTTGCAATAGTAACACCGTCGTTTGTAATAAGCGGTGAGCCGTATTTTCTGTCAAGAACAACATTACGTCCTTTAGGTCCGAGTGTTACCTTTACTGTATCTGCAAGTTTATTAACGCCGGCCTCAAGACCTTTTCTGGCGTCGTTTCCATACTTTACTTCCTTAGCCATAATTACATTACCTCCAACAATCTATATTAGTCTTCAACAATCTATATTAGTCTTCAACAATCGCAAGAATGTCTCCCTGCTTAACAACAAGTAATTTTTCTCCGTCGCACTCAACTTCTGTTCCGCAGTACTTTGAATAAATTATTTTATCCCCTGCTTTTACTGTCATTTCAACTTTATTGCCGTCTATCATTCCGCCGGGTCCGACAGCTATTACTGTAGCCATCTGAGGTTTTTCTTTTGACTGTGAAGGTAAAACTATACCTGATTTTGTCTTTTCCTCTGCCTCTAACTGTTTAATTACAACCTTATCTCCAAGTGGTACAAGTTTCATAATTTATTTCCTCCTTATACAAGCCAATCTTGTTGTTAGCACTCATAATGTTTGAGTGCTAATCATTGTCTATATATTACTTATTGAGCTAAATATATGCAAATTCCATTTCAGCCTAAATCAAGGTAATTTTAGGAATTTGCTATGCTATTTATGATATTAAGTCTTTTTTTCTCCTGTTTTCTCACTTTTTCTCGTCATGTCCGCATAAATTATGATGAGGACAGCTTGAACAGCCTCCATTACAGCCGTTATCGCTATTTTCTTCTGCCTTATGCATTTTTCTTGTCTGGATAACACCGAAAATTACCGCTAATACTACCAATAAAATTATAACGTATGGCATTTTAACCTCCCTTGAAATAGGCTACTACATGAAATAGTATCCTTTTTTTCACTTTTTATTCCATAATTATGCTGTTTATATTTATTTTGGAAAAATCATCTGTTATCATATCCGCAGGACTGAGATCCTGCTTACCGCTGGTTGGATTAATATATCCCAACGCCTTCATCCCGGCAGCCTTTGCCGCCCTAACTCCTAGGCCTGAATCTTCGATAACAATACAATCTTTAGGGTCTACATCCAACCTTCTTGCCGCAAGGAGAAAAACATCAGGCGCGGGCTTTCCGTGTTCCGCGTCTTCACCGGACGTAACAGAGTCGAAATATTTATCTATTCCGGTTCTTTCAAGTATCATGTTTATCAGTTTGTATCCCGAAGACGAAGCTACCGCTGTTTTTAATCCGCTGTCTTTTATAGATTTCAAAAGCTCCGGTATTCCTCTTACGGGAGTAATGTCCTCTTTACCGATTATATCAAGTATCATATTTTCTCTGACTTCCGTCATTTCTTCCGATGAAGCCTCTATATTAAACATATTTTTAAGAGTTTTCATTCTTTCCGGCGTTACCGTACCCGCAAAACTTTCGTAAAATTTCTCGTCCTTATCTACACCGAATTTTTTAAGCGTCTCCATATCGGCAATGTAATGATATGGCTGACTGTCTATAAGCACACCGTCCATATCAAAAATTACAGCTTTCATTTTAATTCTCCCTTTACCCAAAATGACAGACCTTCTTGAGGTCTGTCGTTCAAAATTTATATTATTATTCCTCCGCATAATACAAAATCACCGTCATATACAACAAGCGACTGTCCCGGAGTTATGGCTCTCTGCGGTTCGTCAAAAACACACTTTAAAAGTCCGTTTTCAACCGTTACGGTACAGGGCGCCTTCTTATGGCTGTATCGTATTTTGGCCTCTGCTCTCAACGGTTCGTCTATTTTTTCAACAGACATAAAATTTACGCTGCCGGCATAAACTTCTTTATAAAACAGCTCTTCATTATCGCAAAGCACAACTTCGTTTTTATTTGAATCTATATGATGTACATATACATGCCTGCCGAGAGCAAGTCCGAGCCCTTTTCTCTGACCGACCGTATAATTGATTATTCCTTTATGCTTTCCGAGAACGTTCCCGTTCATATCGACGAAATTTCCGGGTTTAAAATCCGTACCGTCGTACTTTTTAATAAAGCCGGCATAATCTCCGTCAGGTACAAAACATATATCCTGACTGTCAGGCTTTGATGAAATATTTAAATCTATTTTACGGGCTATTTCTCTTACCTGCTCCTTTGTATAGTCTCCTATTGGCATAAGAGTTGATGACAGCTGTTCCTGTGTCAGATTATAAAGAGCATATGTCTGGTCTTTGGCAGCCGTTACCCAACTACAAATACTCAGTCTTCCCGTTTTCGGATATTCGGCTATTCTTGCGTAATGACCTGTGGCAATATAGTCCGCTCCTATTTGTTTTGCACGCGACAAAAGCGCCTCCCACTTAACATATCTATTGCATGCTATACATGGATTAGGCGTTCTTCCGTTTTTATATTCATTTACAAAATACTTTATTACACTATTTTCAAAATCTCTGCGGAAGTTCAATACATAATGCGGTATGCCTATGCTGTTTGCAACCCTTCTTGCGTCATCTACAGCCGAAAGTCCGCAGCAACCGCCGTTATCGGATATATCCTGCCAATTTTCTTCCTGCCATATCTGCATTGTAATGCCGATAACGTCATACCCCTGTTCTTTCAGCAGATATGCCGCAACGGAGCTGTCAACTCCGCCCGACATACCTACAACTACTTTACCTTTATACATTATTCTTCTGGTATCTCATGAAGCTCGCCGATATCATCTACAGGTTTCTTAAGACCTTCGATGACGATATGGTTTTTCTCCGCATAGTCCCATAACGCAGCGTGAAGAGCTTCCTCCGCAAGACATGAACAGTGAACCTTTACCGGTGGCAGACCGTCAAGAGCCTCCATAACGGCTTTATTTGTTATCTCCAGAGCTTCCTGTATTGTTTTACCCTTAACAAGTTCCGTAGCCATACTGCTTGTTGCGACAGCCGCTCCGCAACCGAAAGTTTTAAACTTCGCGTCCTGAATAACGCCGTCTTCAATTTTAAGATATACTTTCATAATATCTCCGCATTTTGCGTTTCCGACAGTACCAACGCCGCTGGCATCGTCAATTTCTCCTACATTTCTCGGGTTCATGAAATGATCCATTACTTTTTCGCTGTATTCCATAATAAATTCCTCCGTTACTTTCTTATTTCTTGTTTTTTATCTCTTCATAAAGAGGCGACATATCTCTCAATCTCTGAACGATTGGAGGAAGTACCTCAAGCAGCTTGTCAACTTCTTCTTCGGTATTCTGATAACCTAATGATATCCTCAGCGATCCATGTGCTTTTTCATGAGGAAGTCCTATTGAAAGAAGTACATGTGAAGGGTCAAGAGAGCCTGATGTACAAGCAGAACCGCTTGAAGCGCATATACCGTTTGCATCAAGAAGTAAAAGCATTGATTCTCCTTCTATAAACTCAAACGAGATATTCACATTGCCGGGAAGTCTGTCTGTACGATGTCCGTTTAATCTTGAATACTCTACGTTATTAAGCACGTTGTCTATTATTTTATCTCTTAAGTATGTGAGTTTGGCTGTTGTTTCTTCCATTTCATTAACGGCAAGCTTGATTGCTTTTCCCAAAGCTACTATGCCGATTACATTTTCAGTTCCGGCTCTTCTTCCTCTTTCCTGCTGTCCGCCGTGAATGAGGTTTTTAATCTTACAGCCCTTTCTTATATAAAGAGCTCCGATTCCCTTAGGTGCGCCGAGTTTATGTCCGGAGAGTGAAAGAAAATCAATATTCATATCCTGCACGTCTATTTTTACATGTCCGACAGCCTGCACTGCGTCTGTATGGAAATAAATACCCTTTTCCTTACATATCCTATTTCTTTTATAGGCTCAATCGTTCCTATTTCGTTATTTGCAAACATTATACTTACAAGTATTGTAGTCGGTCTTATTGCGTTTAAAAGATCGTCAATGCTTATCTTTCCGTATTCGTCAACAGGAAGATATGTTACCTCATATCCGTTTTCCTCAAGGAACTGGCATGTATGGAGTATAGCGTGATGCTCTATACATGTTGTAATTATATGGTTTCCTTTATCCTTAAGCGCATTTGCAACTCCTTTGAGAACCCAGTTATCACTTTCGGAACCACAACCCGTAAAGAAAATTTCCTCAGGCTTTGCATTGATTGCCGACGCTACCTGTTCTCTGGCTTTATCTATAGCTTTTTTGCTTTCTCTTGCAATAGCGTAAACGCTTGACGCATTCCCGTAATACTTTTCAATATAAGGCTTCATTTCCTCATAGACTTCAGGTCTTACAGGCGTCGTAGCCGCATTATCAAAGTAAATTATTTCTTTCATAAAACTGACTCCTTTTATATATAATTTAGATTAGTCTTCCGTTTTTATAATTTCTTTATCCGTAAATCCTACCAAATAGGTTGGATATACATAATATATCATCTAGCCACTATTGTGTCAATATAAATCCAGAAAAAATAATTATTAAATAAAAATTATTATCATTTACCCATTCTTAATTCGTCATTATTCGATAAAAAATGACAATTTTCACACTTATTATGGTATACTGTTTAAGTAAGGGGGTATTCTATATGTTTAACTACAATTTGGACTTTTCACGTTTGGAAAATCTTATTACACAATACGTCAGTACCAATGGTTTTGACAACAAAGCCGATAAATTGTTTCAAATAACCGAACATTTAAAATCTTCCGAATTTTATAAACTTACCGATATTATAATACTATCCGGCATACTTAATGTGTCGCCGGACTATCTTATAGGCATATCCGATAATAGTGAACCCGACAATGATGATATTACAAAATTGATTTCTTATGCCGCATGTTTAAACAGAGATTGCAGGAAGTCTCTTATATCAAAAGCAGAACAGTACCTTGATATACAAAATAACCTTATAGATTTTGATAAAGCCGGCATTACGGTAAAGCGCTATTCCCATGATGGAAAACTTAAAGACGGCTCGTCCTCTTTAACGTCAAAATTGTCAATGGTGGCTGATAACAGAGAAAACGCATATACAAATAATGACAAAGAATAAGTCGTCATAAAAAGATATCTTCATTCTTTGCCATTATTGTTTATCTATTTTCATTTTTAAATTTATTAGCAAGTTCTTTCATTTCCCTGGCTGCGTTTACGGACATTTCCGTAACCTCTGTCCCTGCCATAAGTCTGGCTATATCTCTTACGGTTTCATTCTTTTTCAGAAGTTTAATATTTGTTTTTGTTCTGCCTTTCTGGCTGACTTTTTCTATCATATAGTGATTGTCAGCCATAGCTGCTATCTGCGGCAAATGTGTAATACACAAAATCTGCTTTGTCTTTGCAACTTTATACATTTTTTCCGCTACTTTTTGGGCAGTTCTTCCGCTTATTCCGGTATCTATCTCGTCAAAAACAAACGTGCCTATGGAGTCTTCATTTCCGAATACAACCTTTAAGGCAAGCATAACTCTTGAAAGTTCACCTCCCGAGCCTATCTTAGCAAGCGGCATTATGTCTTCTCCTTCATTAGCCGTAAACATAAACTCAACGTCGTCCCAACCGTCTACTCCAAGCTGGTTTTTCTGATCTATCCTTATTTTAAACTTAGCTTTTTCCATTTCAAGTTCATGAAGATTGGTTTCTATTTCTTTTTCTATTGCTTCGGCTTTTCTCTTCCTGATGTCCGTCATAACCTTGCATACGTCTACCATATTTTTGAAAAGCTCTTTTCTTTCGTTCTCCAATAACTCCAATCTCTCTCTGGAATGCATAAGCATATCATATTCGTTTCTTAGGCTTTCCAGTTTATCTGCCAATGAATCGGATGTACAAATATACTTCTTTTTAAAAGCATAAATAATACTTAATCTCTCTTCTATTTTTTCTATTTCGTCTTCCCCTGCGTCGAGTCCGTCAAAGTATCTTTTGAGTTCTCTCTCGGCTTCATTTATCTGTATGGCTGCGGAATTTACTATTTCGTATATAAGCTTTACGGAAATGTCTATTTTACTAAGCTGAGAAAGCGTATCCGCAGCTTCTGTAACCATATCGCTTGCCGGAAGTCCGTTAACGCCGTTATAAAGTATATTAATACACTTCCCCGCCATCTCTCTCATGCGTTCTCCGTTTTGGAGTATTCTCTTACGTTCGGTAAGATTTTCTTCCTCACCCGGTTTTATATCTGCCGCTTCTAGTTCGCTTATTTGATATGAAAGTATTTCCGTTCTTCTTTCCCTTTCGGACTCATTTCCGGCAATTGCTTTCATTTCTTTCATTGTAGTTTTATATTTTTTCAGAAATTCTGCAAGCTTAGCCTTCTCCGCGTCAAGCTCCGTTCCGCAGAACTTGTCCAAGAGTTCAATATGTTTATTGGCGTTAAGCAGAGACTGATGCTCATGCTGACCATGGAAGTCAACAAGACATGACGAAAGTTCTTTCAACTGTCCGACCGTAACGGTAGTACCGTTTACTTTGCAAACGCTTTTGCCGTTCATATGAAGTGTTCGGCGTATAATAAGCGTCTTGTCTTCACCATGTTCAATGCCCATGTCGTCCAATATTTTTTCTATCTTTTTATCTTCTATGGAAAAAACAGCTTCGACAACAGCCTGTTCTTCTTCATGGCGCACAATTTCCCTATTAGCTCTGCCTCCGAGAGAAAATCCAAGCGCATCTATGATAAGAGATTTTCCCGCTCCCGTCTCTCCTGTAAGAATATTTAAGCCTTTTCCGAAAACAACCTCTGACTCCTGTATAAGAGCTACATTTTTAATGTTAATATATTCGAGCATAAATTACGCCCCCTATCAGCTATGTATAATACGATAAAGCCTTTCTATAAGTTCAGCCGCCTGATGATTTCCTCTGATAACGCAGAAAACCGTATCATCGCCCGCTATTGTACCGAGTATTTCGCTGTTCTGCATATTGTCAAGCGCTACGCCGACTGCCATTCCCATACCTTCAAGAGTCTTTATAACGACCATATTTCCGGCATAGTCCATTTTTACAACAGCCTCTTTAAATACTCTTATAAGCCTGTCGGATATTTCATTATCGCTGCTGGCCATCGCAGTATACTTTTGCTTTCCCTTTTCAACCGAAATTTTGGTAAGCCTCATCTCTCTTATATCCCTTGAAACCGTAGCCTGCGTAACGTCAAATCCCTCTTGTCTGAGTTTTTCAGCTAACTCGTCCTGCGTTTCAATATCATACTTTTCTATTAATTCCAAAATTTTGGCGTGTCTGGATATCTTCAACTGCTATTCCCCCTTAGATATTAATTTCTTTCTCAATATCTCGTAAAAACTTCGTATATTTGTTTTTATAATATTCATACTGTTGGCAGATTTTCTGACATTTATTGTATCTCCGTTGTTGAGTATTACGCTTGTCTGTCCGTCCATGGACATTATAACATCACCGTTAGAACCGAAATCCGCTTCTATTCTGACAGTATCGTCGGCTGATATGACAATACTTCTTGAATGAAGAGAGTGGGCGCATATAGGCGTTATCGCCATACAGCCTATATCCGGTTTTAGAACAGGTCCGCCCGCTGAAAGATTGTATGCGGTTGACCCTGTCGGTGTTGATATTATTACCCCGTCCGCTCTGAAAGTGGCAAGATATTCGTCGTTTACATAGATACTGTACCCTGTTATCTTTGTGAACACGCCTCTTGTAATGCAAACGTCGTTTACTGCATTATATTTTTTAGGAGAATCCGTTTCCGATACTATTTCCGCCTCAAGCATAAGACGTTTTTCCAGTTTATAATCTCCGTCCAATACTCTCTCTATCGTTTCGCGTACCTCCGAAACGTCGGCAGAAGCAAGGAAACCCAATGTCCCCATATTTATCCCCAAAAGCGGAGTTCCGTATTTTGCCGCCTTGCGCCCTGTGTCAAGCAGAGTTCCGTCACCTCCGAGGACTATTATAAAATCGGATTTTGAGTACAATTCGTATTTTGTAACGCCCAACTCCTCAAATCCCGTTATTTCCGCTATTTTATAAGTCAAAGCAACATTACAGTCCTTTTCTTTAAGGAATGATACAAGTTCTCCGACAAAATTCATTGCGGCTTCTTTATCATGATTAGGTACTATTCCTACTGTTTTCAAAATATCACCGCCTTAAAGAAGCTCATGAGACTGCTCTGTAATTCTGTCTGCCGTATCGTATGCTTCTTCCTCGGATAACCCTGTATTTTTTCTGTCAAGCATTATAAGATACTCAATATTTCCCTCCGGTCCTTTAATGGGAGAAAAATCTATTCCTATAATATTCAGTCCTATTTCAAAGGCAAAATCTATTATTTTAAGAAGCACTTCTTTATGTGTTGATTTTTCTCTGACAACGCCTTTTTTACCGACTTTTTCACGGCCTGCCTCAAACTGAGGTTTTATAAGACATACCATTTGAGCGTCTTCTGCCATAACATTGATTGCCGGCGTTATAACCTTTGTCAGTGATATAAACGAAACGTCTACGGAAGCAAATTCAGGTTTATCGGGAACATCTTCTTCTGTTATATAACGTACGTTTGTTTTTTCCATGCAAACGACTCTACTGTCATTTCTCAGTTTCCATGCCAGCTGTCCATATCCGACGTCTATGGAATAAACTTTTGAAGCGCCGTTTTGCAGCATACAGTCTGTAAAACCGCCTGTAGAGGCGCCTATATCCATACATATTTTTCCGTTAAGGCTCACAGGAAAAACTTCCATGGCTTTCTCCAGCTTAAATCCGCCTCTGCTTACATACGGCATTTGACCGCCTCTGATTTCTATAGCGGAATCGACTTCCACCTTTGTACCTGCTTTATCTTCTTTGTTACCGTCCACATAAACGTTCCCGGCCATAATATATGCTTTTGCCAATTCCCTTGACACCGCCAGTCCTTTGTTTACTATAAGCACGTCAAGCCTTTCTTTTTCAGCCATTATTTTCAACCCGTTTCTTTATTTCACTGTAAATACTTTCAGAATCCAATCTATATCTTTCGAATAATTCTTTTCTTGTTCCATGTTCTATAAACTTATCCGGAAAAGCAAAAGAATGGAAATAAATATTTTTTATAAGTTCTTCATCCGCCAGCTTTTCCAAAATGCCGCTTCCTGCTCCGCCGTCTGAAACATTATCTTCTATTGTAAAAATATAAGAACATTTTTCACATACATTTTTAAGCATTTCAACGTCTAAAGGTTTAACAAATCTCAGATTTACAAGCATAGGCCTATATCCGCCTTTTTCAAGCAGTCTGACTGCGCCTGCAGCCTGCTCCATAACAGCTCCTGCCGATATGACGGCAATCTTTTCTCCGTCCTTTATAACTTCGGATTTGCCTATTTCTATAGGCGTTTTAATATCGCTGAATACAGTTGATATTTCGCCTCTTGGATAGCGTATTGCAACCGGACTGTCCATATTCATCAAAGCAAATTCTTCCATTTGCTCAAGTTCATATCCGTTTTTAGGCAGCATAACAGTCATATTCGGCATGTGTCTGAAATATGAAATATCATATATACCTTGATGAGTTTCTCCGTCGCTGCCGACTATACCGGCTCTGTCAACACCGAAAACAACATGAAGGTTCTGTAGGCATACATCCTGCATTATCTCATCATACGCCCTTTGAAGAAAAGTCGAATATACGGCAAATACGGGCTTATATCCGCTTTTTGCCATTGCCGCGGAAAACGAAACCGCATGCTGTTCGGCAATTCCTACGTCAAAAAATCTATCCGGATACTTTTTTGCAAACCCGTTCAAACCTGTTCCGCTGCACATCGCCGCCGATACCGCGATAATTTTTTTATCGTTTTCCGCAAGTTTTTCAAGAGTATTTCCAAACAGCGACGAATAACTCGGCAGCTGTGATTTTTTAATCGTTTTGCCGCTTCTCAATTCAAATGCATTAACTCCATGATAATCTGCCGGATTTCGTTCGGCAAATTTGTATCCCTTTCCCTTTATCGTTCTGACATGCAGTATTACCGGTCCGGATATTTCTTTCGCTCTGTTTATATTTTCTATCAGTTCTTCCAGATTATGTCCATCGACAGGTCCTATATATTTAAAACCAAATTCCTCAAATATTACTCCCGGAACAAACATATACTTTATTCTTTTCTTTGTTCTTTTTATTGTATCTACCATTGGCGCTCCGGCGGGAATCCTGTTTAAAAAGTTCTTTACGCCGTCCTTGGCTTCCAAATATTTTCTTTCCGTACGCAATTCTCCGAGATGGCGGCTTATAGCCCCTACATTATCGGATATTGCCATTTGGTTATCATTTAATATAACAAGTAAATTTCTGTTTGACCTTCCGGCATTGTTCAAGGCCTCAAAAGCAACTCCGCCTGTCATAGAACCGTCGCCTATTACAGCTGCAATTTTCTCTTTACCACCTGATAAATCTCTTGCGCAAGCCATACCCAACGCTATGGAAACAGACGTAGAGCTATGTCCTGCGGTAAAAGTATCATACTCGCTTTCATTAGGCTTCGGAAAACCGGAAATACCGTTCAACTGTCTCAGAGTGGAAAATTCATCTTTTCTTCCGGTTATTATTTTATGTATATACGCCTGATGACCTACGTCCCATACAATTTTATCCTCCGGCGTATTCAAACAATAGTGTAACGCAAGCGTAAGTTCCACAATACCCAGATTTGAAGCCAGATGCCCTCCCGTTTTTGAAACATTTTCCAAAAGAAAGGCTCTCAGTTCCAACGCCAACCTGTTTAACTGACTTATATTAAGTTTTCTAATATCTTTTGGCCAATTAACCGAATCAAGCAACCTTTTCAAATCAACACCGCTTTCCAATAAAACATCAGCTGTCTCTTTTTATCAGATAATTTGTAAGCTTTACAAGAAAATCCGTATTTGCGTTCATGCTTTTCAAAATCTCAACAGCTTCATCTGACATTTCCGAAACCATTTCCGAAGCTCGTTCTACCCCGAACATAGACGCATAAGTAATTTTATTATTTTTCTCATCACTGTGTATGGGCTTTCCGAGTTTATCAAACGTACTTATAACATCCAGAATATCGTCCTGTATCTGGAACGCAACTCCGATTAGCTTTCCTGCTCTTTCAATTTTCGCTATATCTTCTTCGCACGCTCCGCCTATTTCCGCACCTGCTTTCAATGCGCCTATTATCATTGCAGCCGTTTTATTCTCATGTATAAAATCAAGGGTTCCTTTATTTATATCTTTTCCTTCACTGAGAACATCGACAACCTGTCCCGCTACCATTCCGTATACGCCCGCGCCATGAGCAATATCAAGCATAGCTTTCGTATATTTTATGTCGTTAAACTTAACGCACGCCTGCGCCATTGTTTCAAAAGCATGATGGAGCAACATCTTGCCTGCAAGTATAGCCATGTTTTCTCCAAACACTTTATGGCTTGTCAACCTTCCGCGGCGGTAATCATCATTATCAAGTGCAGGTAAATCGTCATGTATAAGAGAATATGTGTGTATCATTTCTATCGCGCAGGCAAAACTCATAGAGTCTTTCCAGTCTCCTCCGAACGCCTTACACGCCTCCATTACCATAATAGGTCTGAGCCGCTTTCCTCCTGCGAATACACTGTAACGCATAGCTTCAAATATCTCTTTCGGATATTTATCGGAAGGAAGAAAGTTTTCCATATATTCGTCGACTATTTTAACACGCTCTGACAGTTCATCTTTAAAATCCATTACTCTTCCTCCTTAATATCAAACGGCTTTTCGGAAAGTTGCCCGTCAAGACCTACGGAAAGAATTGTAACCTGCTGTTTTGCGTCAGTGAGTTTTCCTCCGCAAAATGACGCAAGCTCAACGCCTTCTTTATATAATTTAACCGTATCGTCCAAAGAAAGCTCCCCTTTTTCCATAAGAGTTACTATTTCTTCAAGTCTGGAAAGGGCTTCTTCAAAAGTTTTAGTTTTTTTTGCCATCAAAATCCACCTTATCTTTTACCTGTGCCGTTATATTTCCGTCAACGAAAGTAACGGAAATTATTTCTCCGCACTCTATATCTTTAACCGAAGAAACTACTTTTCCGTCGCTGTCTTCCGTATAAGAATATCCCCTCGTCAGTACTTTAAGCGGAGAAAGAGCCTCCAACGCAGAAACGGCATTGGAAAACGCCATGTTCTTGCCCATAATGCTTTTTTCAGCCAACAGCTTTATTCTTTCAGCCATATTGTTCATCTTCATCTCAATAGGATAAAAAATTGCCGTGGGATTTCTGAAATTCCTTGTTTTAACAAGTCTTTTATACTTATCAGAAATACGATTTAATATATTGGCTGTCGAAATTTTCATTCTGTCCGATAACTCTTCCGCTTTTCTTAAGTCCTCATATATGTCGTTTACAGCCAGTTCGGCTGCGTTTGACGGTGTGGACGCTCTCAAATCGGCTGTAAAGTCGGCTATTGTAAAATCGGTCTCATGGCCTACTGCCGAAATAACGGGTATTTCCGATGCAAATATTGCCCTCGCTACCTTTTCTTCATTAAAAGCCCATAAATCTTCTATGGAGGCCCATAAGTCCTCTATACTTCCGCCGCCTCGTCCCAATATTATCGTATCCGCCTTTTTAAGCCTGTTGGCAAGTCTGATTCCTTCAACTATAGAGTCAACAGCGGATTCTCCCTGTACAAGTACAGGTATAACGGTAATTGATACCGATTTATTTCTCGCTCCGGCTATTTTTATAATATCTCTTACCGCCGCTCCGGTAGGAGAAGTTATAACGGCAATGTTTTTAGGATGTTTTTCTATCTCTCGTTTATAGTCCGGATCAAAAAGCCCTTCTTCCGCCAGCTTCTGCTTAAGCTGTTCAAACGCTATTGTCAGCGCGCCAACTCCGTCCGGCTTCATAAGCTGAACAACAAGCTGATATTCTCCCGTTCTTTCATAAACGGTTATATATCCGCATACAATTACAGACATTCCGTTCTCCGGCATAAACGGAAGTATATCGGCGTCTCCCTTAAACATTATGCATTTCATAGAACTTTCGCTGTCCTTCATCGAAAAATACATATGTCCAGAACTATGTTTTTTAAAGTTTGAAATTTCTCCGGCTACCCAAATACTTCCCAGAACATAATCTTTTTCAAGCAGCGTTCTTATATATCCGTTTACTTTTGATACAGAATAAATTTTAGGTTCAAGCATTTTCTCCACTATCGGTCAGTTTACCCAATATTCCGTTTATAAATGCCGGCGCCTCGTCAGAGCTGTATGTTTTTGCCAGTTCAACCGCTTCATTTACGGCTACTCCGTCCGGAACGTCCGGAGCAAATTTTATCTCATATGTCGCAAGTCTTAAAATAGCTTTATCAACCTTTGACATTCTTTCTACGCTCCACCCTTTTGCGTATTTACCGATCAAATCGTCTATCTCTTCAAGATTTTTCATAGTTCCTTCTGTTTTCGACAATATATAATTTTTATCGTTTTCGGTTATTTCCTCATCATTAAGAGTAAGGAAAGTTTCCTTAATTTCATCAAAGTTTCCGTCTTTTACAAAATCATATTGAAACAGTAAATAAAACGCCAGTTTTCTTGCATTTCTACGGCCCATATTTGTCCTCCCAACATTTAAAAAGGCTGCCTTTAAAACAGCACCGTCAAAGAACCGAAAGCCTTTTTCCGTGCCGTCCTAAGCTGCAGCCGTAATATTGTCTATTTCTTACTCTTCCGTTGCGTCTTCGGCTTCCGTTGTTACGGGAGCTGTAACTTCTTTTTCCACAACAACTTCCGATACGACTACGTTTACACCCGTAACCGTAAGGCCTGTCATCGTCTCAACAGCATTTTTAACTTTCTGCTGAACTTCCTCACAAGCTTTTTTAATATTTATTCCGAATTTTACGGAAATTTCCACCTCAACAAGAGCATTGGACTCCTCAACGGTAACCTTTACTCCTTTTGACTGATTCTTTTTTCCGAAAAAACCTTTAACCGTACTTACAGGCGCTGATGAAGAAAGCGAAACACCCTCCGTTTCAGCTGCGGCAGTTCCCGCTATAATTGCTATTACTTCATCGGATATCTGGATTTGTCCGTTTACGTCTTTAGATTCAACCATTTATATCATCCTCCATATCTTATTACCCATATTTATATTCACCATTATAACAGATTTTTTCCACTTTGCAATTGAATTATACAAATTTTATACATCATACGTGCATAAACAACATTATTTAATCCTTTCCTAATTATTGCCTCAGTCCGCATATTTAATAACGGTCAATTCGCCGTTTATCGGAAACTCGCAAATCTCTTTTATGTACTTATCGGGCTTTATACACCCTTGAGTTATTTTCTTCTTTACATTTTCCATAGATTCTTTTTCAAAATCGCTTGTAAAAGTCTCTGTAAGTCTGTTTAGCCAAAGTCTTCCCGACTTCGTAAAGAACAGTTCGTCTTCGTATTCGCATACGTTGTATCTGGAGTTTTCTATCGGCGTAAAGGAAACATGGTTATATACAAGTTTTTCAGCCTCGTACTTTCCTGCCGTAAATGCTTTTAAGATTGTAAAAATTTCTTTTCTGTCTTCGGTTACGGTTTTTATATACATATATTTACGCCTCCCTACGCCAATATAATAACCTTTTTTATCTTTTTATTCAACTTCCGTGCTTTTTCCGTTTAATGTTATGAAAACAATATTTGATTTTATTAATATCCAGTCTTATAATATTATGAGTAATCATCATAGTTTTATGAGAAAGGAAATAAATATGGATACAAAAAAATACGAAGCTCTTTTGGCTTCCATAAATATGGGCAGCTTCACAAAGGCTGCCGAAGTCCTCGGTTGTACTCAATCCGGACTGACGCACATGATGAACGGACTTGAACAGGAATTTGGATTTCAGCTTCTCATAAGAGGTCATCATGGCGTAAAGCCTACCCCGAACTGTAGCAGAATTCTTCCGTATATTCAGAAACTTGTCGAAGCAAATACAGCCCTTGACGTTGAAATAAAAAGAGTAAATACAATGAAAGATTCCGTAATCAGAATCGGTTCATATACAAGCATTATAATGCACTGGTTATCCGACGCAGTTAAAAAATTCAATACGGATTATCCCGATATAACAGTTGAAATCAAAGACGGAGGCGCCGACGAGATATACGGTTGGGTTATGGACGGAACGGTAGACATAGGTTTTTTAAGCCGTCAGGAAGAATATAAAACGGAGTGGATACCGTTAAAAAAAGATCCTCTACTTGCTATTATGCCTCCCGATGACAGCCATACCGCAAAACAAATTCCGTTGACTGACTTTAACGGAAAAAAATTTCTTATGCCGTCTTACGGTTTAAATAAAGATATTTACCGTGTATT
>ENA-ORSX01001129-ORSX01001129.1-human-gut-metagenome-genome-assembly--contig:-NODE-1129-length-20928-cov-2.556892_pt1 | contig 20928 bp, 16 predicted proteins | sample MGYA00241904_ERZ509172 | MGnify/ENA primary metagenome ERZ509172 (study PRJEB26280, sample SAMEA2338795) | human gut metagenome | biome: human gut; feature: human-associated habitat; material: faeces...
CCATGTGAAGGTTTACAATCGTTTCCGGAGTGCGATGACATGAGGCGAGTATCATGAACAGGATGGTTATTAATGAGATTTTAATCATATTATTGTGATGTAATGTTACATGTTTATAAACCGAAATTTTTTAATAGTTCGCGATTACGCTTTTCCAAAGTTTGCCCGATTTGGATGAGTTCCTCCGCTTTCTTTTTGTTTTTCAGTTTTGCATATCCTTTGGCGATGGTTTTATAGTGATTTTCAACAACCCAATCGCTCTTTTTTTCTTCTGCTTTTTGCGATTGATATAAAAAATCAGCGTATTGTTTTATTTCGCTTTTAGAGTTTGAGTGGTCGATTAAGGCCTCGATCCATTGGGCTTTCCAGTTCATGTTATCAATAAGTCCATGTGCATCTAAATGCTTTAAAAGATTCCAAAGTTGTTTGAAGTCTTGATTTAGGTAGCAATTTGTGATTCTCGCATATGCTAAGTATTCCGGGAAGCGATTGACGGGATTTCTTAATATGGTTTCCAGTTCATTTGTTTTTTCAAGCAGGGTATGTAACGTGTCTTTATTTTCGGTTTTGAAACCGGTAGAGATGATATCGCTTAATTGATAGTAGATGTTCAAACTGAGTTGCCATTCTAGTTCATAGCGATTAAATTTTTTCGCATGGAATTTATTTAGGTTATGAAGAACAAATTGAAACTCTTTTGAGGTGGGGTCTTTGATGTGTATCCCCACGACGTCCCAGATGTCTTTATTTAATAAACTGTCCAAGGGAATATAATCTAGATATTCACGTGTGATTTGTTCCCACTTTTTGTCTTCTCCCGATTTTCCTAGAAAATCCAGATATGTTTTTATGAATTTGATTTCTCTGTTTCCTGCATTATATTCTTTTTCTAAGGATTGAAGTGTTTTCCCTTCTATGCCGTATTGTATTGCTTGCAGGATTTCTTCTGCCGGATAATACCCGACGATGCGTTGCATGACTTTCTCATCGGGTGTAATCATTAGCATCGTGGGGAATGCCGTTATTTGGTTGCGGTATTTTTTGGCAAAGTCCAAGCCGGGATCTTTTTCGACATCATATTTCACGTTGACGAATTTATCATTTAGAAATAGTCCGACGTCATCACGTGTGAATACATCTGTGGCTAACATTTTACATGGTCCGCACCAACTTGTGTAGCAATCAACGAAGATCCATTTATTTTGTTCTTTTGCTTTTTGAATAACGTTTTCCCAAGGGGTGTTGTCCATGAACTGGACTCCTTTTTCTTGTGCATGTAAAATGAACGAGAAAAATAGAATAGTTCCTAGTAAAAGTATTTTTTTAAGCATGAGTTTATTATTTACAACTGTTTAATTTTTCTTTTCCTGTAACGATTGTTTTATTGATATTTTCTTTTTCCCAGCCTGAGGTATTTTTTTGTAATGCAAGTAAGTAATCGATACATGTTTGGAGATGTTGTTTGTTATTAGATTTTTGGATCAAATACTCTAACATGTATTCTTGGAAGATAGATCGTTTGATGAAACCGCAATTCATCAAGACGCAAAAACGTTTGTAAAGTTCATTTACATTTCCCGAGATGCGGCATTCGTTTAGTGAGAGTTCCGCGAGAGATTCTGGGAATCCTTTTATGGGATGCATTAATAGCGAACGTAATTGTTTTGCTTGTTCTTCGTAGATTTGTAGCGTATCTTTGTTTTCCGTGTTAAGACAACCGATGAGTAACATATTCACGGCAAACCCGATAGAGGAACTTAATTCCTGTTCGAGGGGGTATCGTTCTACACCCCGTTGTTCCAGGTCGTTTATATGTGCCACCGTGAAACGAAATTCTCGACTGTATGGATCTTTTACAATAATATCTTTCATGATGTTCCAAATCTCGAGGTTTAATAAACTATCTATGGGGAATCGGGAAATGTATGTTCGAGCGACTTGTTCGTATGTTTCTTTTTCGTTGGCATATTTTAATGCGACAAGATATTTTTTTATGAATGTCCAGTCCTTATTCCCTTTTTGGTATTCTTTTTCGAATGTGTAAATCGTGTTTCCTTGTAATCCTTCTTCTATTGCGGAGAGTAATTCTTCCGCAGGCATGGAGCCGACTATTTTATGAATAATTTCTCCTGTTGTATTGATAATTAACATCGTGGGATAGGCTTTGATCGCATCAGGGTATTTTTGATTGAAAGTTAGCCCTTCTTCTTTTTCCATATCGTATTTTACGTTCACGAATTTGGAATTCATGAAGTCTCCTACGATCTTTTGAGGAAAGATTTCCGTTGCCAACTGTTTGCACGGTCCACACCAAGAGGTGTAACAATCTACAAAGATAAGTTTGTTTTCTTGTTTTGCTTGTTGGAGTACATTTACCCAAGGGGTGTTTTCAAGAAAACGGGTTCCCGATTGAGCGAAAACGGACGGGAAGATTAATGTAATGAATAACCCAATAAATAAACTTTTTTTCATAGTTACGGTAATTTACAATTATATGTTTATTGAACATCTCTTACTAAGCGTACACTCATGTATCTTTTGGTTGTCATGGATTCACGTCTTACTTCGCTTTTGTTGAAAGTTAACATCCTGCACCAAGCATAACCTTCGGTCGATTCGTCGGGAGTGGAACTCCAATAAATACCGTCTACACCGAATGCCCTGGTACCGAAACCTCCCAAGCTATGAGCATATCCCCCACACTTCATGGAGAGTCCGCTCCCGTTTGCATCCTGCATGAGTAATTCCCCGATAAAATGTCCGCGCCAACCGACCTCTTGAGTTTCTTTTTCCGACATGCCTAAGTAACGTTCAAGTGATTGCCAATCTTTTTCCGAGGGTAAACGCCAGCCTTCGATATTCAAATGATTGGCTCCCGTGAAGTCATAGAGATAACCGTATTCGTGGAATACGTCTTCGGTAGAAGCATCTTCGTAAAGGACGGCATCCCCGGCTGTCGGTTTGGCTCTCATGTTTTCGGTCATCCATTCTAAATTCCCGTAACGAACCCAGTGGTATGTCGAATTATCCCGGGGATCGATCCAAGTCCCTTCCGCATCCGGACGGATAGCGGGAAGGCTGCTTTTGTCGTTGTCGGAAGAACATGCGATGCAAGATGTGTATATGAAGAATAGTATAAAAATGATATGTTTCATGATTTTTTTGTTTTAAGGTTAGTAAACGGTTATTCCATTCCGCTCTAATATTTTCACTAAAGCTTTTTGTTTTTGCAACACAATAGGCCAAGCGGCATACTTTTCTTCAAATTCTTTTTCTGTCATGGAGAAAGTTTCCATGATAAAGCCTATAATGTCATTTTCTTTCTCGTAATAAAAAAATCGGTTGTATACATTTAAGAATCCTAATTCCATTACTTCTTCATTGTAGGGATTGTATGAGCCGTAATAGGCATCTGAATATTGATAAAAATCCGTGTATTCTTTATCCTCTAAAAGGGCGTATGATTTCATGAGAATTCCTTTTAGAATTTCTCGCTTGTAGGAGTAGCGATCGGATTCGTTCATTTGTAAAACTCCGTTACATCCCACCACGGTAGCATGATAGGTTGGATAAGCCCCTGTTATTTTAGCCGGTTGAAGCCCTAGAAAAAAAACATATTCGCTAAATAAAAAATCGTCCACTAAAAGAATTGCATGGGGATAAAAGCTTGTGGGGAGCATTGATAATACTTCATTTTCTAAAAAGTTGACGGCCTGTTTCTTTTCCTCGATATCTTTTAAATAAGTAAATTCAAAAGAATGCAATATTTTTGATGTTATGTTATAATTCAAATCAAGTATGTCGCAGGTGGTGTAAGTACCTTGGGGTGTCGTAACTTCCCGCCATCCCAAAGAATCATTGAATAGTAAGTACACACCTGTAGAGGCATGAAAATTTCGTCGAATTTCCATTTCTTGTTCCGATGAAAAGTCCGGTAAATCAAATAGATTACGCTCGGTATTAGTTGGTGTGAATTCCTCATTGTCTGAGCATCCTAGGAATGCGAGCATTAAAATACAAAGTAATATAATATTTTTCATGACTTATGTTTTAAAGTAGTGATTCATAATTTCGCACGCCTCTTTCATTATTGGGCATTCCGTAATTTGAGTTTAATTCTTCTAACGGGATGGGAAGTGTCCATGCTCCGTCGTGTGGGGGTAAGGAGTATTTGCGATAGAGTGTTAGTTCATAAGAGTAACTTGTGTAGCTGTATTCGTATACAGTGTAAATGTTGGTTAATGTTTTTTCGTATGGATATAAATCGTTTACCATGTAGCGGCGTAAGTCGAACCAACGATGTCCTTCCAAGCATAATTCTTTGCGGCGTTCTTGGCGAATGGCGTTCACTAAAGACTCGCCCGAGAGATGTTCTTCTCGAGTGAATGTTTCGGGTGTCATTCGATTTTGTTTGAGTGTGTTATAAGCATTTAATGCCTCTGTTGTGTATTCTCCTCCCAAGCAAGCAGCCGCTTCGGCTAGATTTAAATAGGCTTCTGCCGAGCGAAATGCAAAATTGTCGGAGATATTGATGTTTCCTGAAGCGAAATGTGTTTTTTTGTACAAGTAATGTCCCTCTTCTAACGCCACGAAATGTTGTGCTCGCAAATCACCCGGCTCGTAACAATCGTACAGGTCTTTTGAAATTTCGAATTCTCCTTTTTTAGCAGTGATGTTGATTGGTAAATGGTTGCTTCCCATGGTGAAAATTAGTTCCGGGGATGTCTTGGTTAAAAAATCTTCTCCGGTAAAAGTGTTTAGGTTAATTAAATGCGGGCATTCTTCAAGACAGGCTTTAGCCCATGTCATGGTTTCTTTATAGTTTTGCATATATAAGTATACTCGGCTGAGTAGTAGACAGGTTGCTGAATGACCTGCCCGTATGACAGATTTCGATGGAATGTCTTTGAAGTATTTTTCGGCTGCAAGCAAATCTTTTAATACTTGTTCGTAGACGGCTTCCACGCTGGCGCGAGAGTAGGTTTTGTCTTCGATATATTCTGTTAATTTCAAGGGTACGGCTAAATCCGAGGATGCGGTAGCCGGAGAGTAGGGCTTCCCGTATAAATTGGCTAGCGTGAAATAGTAGGCTCCCCTTAGGAAATGGCTTTCTCCCTTGATGCGGTTCACGTTTTCTTGATCTGATATCGTGGTAACTTTTTGTTCGTTGATGAGGGATAAAATCAAATTTGTGATGTTGATGTAATTGTATAGATTTTGCCAATCTTGTTCTTCTTTCCACACGGTGCTATTTTCGTGATCTTTTCCGACCTCTTGCTGCCACGTGTAATATCCGAAAAGACTGTTTGGGGCCGTTGTATATCCTTGTTGGCCCGTTGTGCTGATTTGAGTCTCGTCGGCCATGTAATGAATGTATGGATAATAGATTTCTTTAGAGAAAGAAGCGTAATCGTAATCTACGTAATGACTTTTCATGTATACACTCCCGGCTAATAATTCATCGAGGTCCGAGTATGAGCGCACGTAAGCTTGATCTTGTGATTGCTCTGAGAGAAAACTATTGCAAGAGAAGCAAATGCATCCAAAGATGTTGATAATAATCGTATATAATAGTTTATTTTTCATGGTCTACGATTTAAAATGAAACATTGAGCCCAAAAGAAAATGTTGGGCGTTCTGATAATTGGATTTTCGTGAATCCTCCTTGTGTCGGGGTTTGTCCTTTTAGTTTGGAGGAGCAGAAGATGAAAGGATTACTTGCCGATAGAGACAACTCCAATCTTGTCAGTTGCCATTTTTCTAATAATTGTTTGGAAAACATGTATGTTAAACTTAGATTCGTGCATTTTAGATAGTTGGCACTTACTACACGTAAATCGCTGTAATTATACATCTCCCATTTCGAGGATGCCAATTGAGGAACTAAGTTGTTGGCAAAAACAGACCAATGGTTACTATATTCCGTGTAACCGGGATCTTTAGCGCTTATAGCGGCCGGGATGTCGGTGTATTTTTCATCACCGGGACGTTGCCAGCGATTTAGGAAGATTCGATTAATGTTTTGTTCTGCGGTAAATCGAGTTCCTTCGTACACTTGAAATAAACGGGTCTTGGCTCCCATGCTATAGGCAAAATTTATGTTTAACCGGAAGTTCCAGAAGTTCACGGTATTGTTAATACCTCCTGATAATTTTGGCTCTCGTGAGCCTGATGCTTCCAATATGGACGTGAAAACATCGTGTTTGCTTTTACCGTACAATCGTTCAGGAAACTCTTCATAATCGTCAAACAATGGCCCTCCGTTGATTGGATTTAATCCTCTGAATTTGTAGGAGTAAAATGTGTTGACTGCTTTTCCTTTTGCGATCACGGTTCCGTTTAAAAAGTTTGTCAAATCGTATTCATCCGTGGATGGGCGAGATTCGATTCGGTTGTATGACTTGGAGATAGAGGTGGAGAGCATCCAGCGAATATTGTCGGAGTGAATGGGGGATAGGGTTAAGGACACGTTATATCCTTTGTTTATAATTTTTCCGCTATTTATCGTATAGGCAGCTAAACCGTTTACTCTAGAGATGTTTTTCTCCATAAATGCGTCATTGGTTTTTTTGTAATAAACATCGGAACTGATCATCACGCGATGGTTCAAAATGGAAAATTCAATTCCCCCGTTTAAAGAGTTTGTTCGTTCCCATTTTAAATCGGGATTCGGATAAATATCGACTTCCGATACAAGTTCGTTAAAATAACTATTCATGGGAAGTTTTTTGATGATAACTTCCGGAGATTGGTTGTCTAGCATATTACCTTGATATCCATAGGAGAATTTTAATTGCAGGTAATCGAAAAAGTCTGATCCGCCAATTTGTTCCAAGGGACTGTAGGACAGGGATACGGACCATACGGGGAGTAACTTGTCGTTACTTTGTGAACCGAATTTGTTCGAACCGTCGTAACGGGCATTGGCATTGAGTGTAATCCAGTATTGATAGGAGTATGAGATACTGGCATAAGCGGATAACATGTTTGTTTGGTTATCTGTTATCGAAGCTTTGTTAGCGGCTTGCCAATTGTCATATTTCGGGTAATCGCCCACGTTAAAAACCGCAAATTGCATACCTCGGTCTGGATAATATCCTCGGTTGGTTGTCGTTGTTTCCTTGTAGTGAGTGGAGTTTGTTTCCACACCGATGGAGGCATTAATGTTATGATGCTCGTTTTTTCCCAAGTATTTGTTTATATCTAATTGTAGACGGACGGTGTAGGTTTCGTTCCGCGTGAGTGATTGTGTTAATTCGCCTCCTCCCGGTAAAGTTGTTTGTTCGGCATCGAATTCTTCCCCGTATTCTCCATATCTTAACGTGGCTGCATGGTAAGTTTTAGCGTCCCAGTAGGACTCGAGTTCCGTGTTGGATAGCGTGTAAGAGAAGGTCCCGTTCAATTTCAGCCAAGATAAAGGGGAATACAATAAATTGGCCTTCATCGTGAAACTGGAAGATTCTTGTTTGTTCCCGCTATTATTTAATTCGTTTAATATATTGAAATTATAAAGATATATAGAATAGGGCTTTTTGTAGTAATGTAGGGTACCGTCTTCGTTTTTTATAGGAATGGCACGATTGGTATTATAAGCGTAATCAATGGGTGACACTTCTTGTTGATAATATTTTTTGGTAGTTTTGTTCCCGCTTAAATCAAACAAGAGGGATAAATCATCTTTAAAGTTGATATCCAAGTTTAAAGAGGCCGTGTAACGATCGTTTTTGTTAAAACGAATGATATCGTTATCATCCGTGTAGCCTACGGATGAATAATATCTGATTTTCTCGGAACCACCGGTTATGCTAATCGTGTGTTGTGATGAGAAAGAATCTTCTCCTAGGATTTTGAACCAATCCGTGTTTTGTTTTTTCATTTGTGCCGTTTGGCGAGTAAATTCCTCATAAGTGATCAGGTTATTGTATAATTGGGAGTATAGGTATTCGTATCCCACGAGACTCATACCACTGGGAAATAAATAGTTGTCAAGCAATAGTTCTTTGGAAAATTCTATTCGTTCCTCGGAATTCATCACGTTGATATTGCGGTCGCTATAACGAGGACGTATTTTGTAGGTCCCTGTCATGTTGTAGGAAATGATCGGATCGCCGATGTGTCCCCGTTTTGTGGTGATCACGATTACCCCGTTTGCCGCTTTTGCTCCATATAGAGCGGTGGCGGATGCGTCTTTCAAAACATCAATACGTTCGATATCTTGCGGGTTTAATCCGGAGATGGCGTTCCCGATACGATTAACATAATCCGGGTCGTTTAACTCCTCCGGGGAGATATTGACCGGATCGTGCTGAATAATCCCGTCAATGACCCAAAGTGGTTCCCGGTTTCCGATTAAGGTGGAGGTTCCTCGAATACGTAATTTCGGGGCTACACCGATTTCTCCCGAGTTGGTCATGGAAATCAAGTCCGGAATTTGACCTTCCAGCATCTGGTCGATCGTAGTAATACCGGGGCGCATGATGTCTGCCGCTTTTACAGAAGTGATGGCGCTCGTGTTTTTTCGTTTGTCTACTACTTGATAACCCGTTATCACTACTTCCTCGATAGTTTGGGTATCTTCATCAAGGGTGATCGTCATCGCTTTGTTTGGCGTGGCAACGACTTCTTTGGTTTTCATTCCCACAAAAGAGAATACAAGTGTTAGTGTCTCTTGTTGCTTCACATTCAAGGTGAAATTGCCTTGTGCGTCAGTAGATACTCCGATTGTGGTGCCTTTAATCACGACGGTAACACCCGGTAGGGGAGTTCCTTGTACATCTTTAACTGTACCGGTCAGTTTTATTGTTTTATCCTCTTGTTCGGATGCTTTACTGATAACGAAAGTACTGTTGACTTCTTTGTAAATGAGTTTCGTGTTGTTCAGTAATTGTGAAAGTACATCTTTAATGTCTTTTTCAAAAAATGTGGCATCAGCGCATTTAACCTGTTTCGTGTAGTCTGCATCGTATAGCATACGGACTCCGGTCTGGTTCTTTAATTGTAGTAGCACCATGTAAAGATTCATGTTCTTCACCCTTAACGAGACTTTTTGTGAAGAAGCTTCTGCATAGAAGCAGAATAACAATACGAATAATACTGTGATTCTCATTTTTTGTAAAATTTTTTTCACCTCATGCGGACTCCTCCGCATGTTTAGTGGATTTTTTTTCATAATTTTGAATGTTAGTTGATTTATAATATTGACTGAACGTATAAAGTCCCGTGATAGGCGCCAACCAGAGCGGGGCTTTTTCGTTTATTTATTTAATTGCCTTATGATGATCTTGTGTCCATAAATGTCAAATTTTATGTTTGTTCCTGTTTCGAATAATTCCAAGAATGACTCGATCTTTGCATATTTTTCTATCGTTCCGGAGAAATGACGCTGTTTCAATTCATCCGATTCAAAATCAATTTCTATATTATACCAACGGGATAGCGTGGACATAATATCTTCAAGCGTCTCGTCTTCAAAGCAAAACAAGTTATCTTTCCATGCCGTATATTGGCGGGTATCTACTTTTTGGATAGATAACTGGTTTGTTATAGCGTCATAAACAAGGTGTTGAGAGGGGGTTAGTACCACGGAATCTCCGTTTTGCGTGTTGAAACGAACTTTTCCCTCCACGAGAGTCACTTGCGGTTTGTCCGTGTTATAATCAGATGTGCAGAATTCAGTTCCCAGCACAGTGACCTCCCCTTGAGTTAACTTCACCACGAAAGGTGCCTGTGGGTTATGGCTTACGTCAAAGTAAACTTCTCCTTTACAAGATACCATTCGATTATGCTTGTCAAAATGAGTCGGGAAGTGTAATTCTGATTCTGAATTCAACCATACTTGAGTCCCGTCCGATAGTGTCAGGTTATATTCTCCTCCTCGTGGGACACTTAATGTGTGGTATTCTATTTTTCCTTGTTTGGCTGGAATGGAATCTGGCGTAACAATTAAACCTGAGGAATCAATTTGAAGTTTACTATCTTTGACTTGGATGACTTCCCGTGATTCCCGAATATCCCGACTTGTCCCGTCTGATAATATCAAGGTGGCTTTTTTGTTCCCCGGTTCTATCTTTGTTAAGGTGGGAATTTGTGGTTTCTCCTGTAAGAAAAATAAAGAAATCATCACTATAATACTTGCAGCAACACTACTATAAGTTATCCATTGACGACGCTGGTATTTCAGGTGTCGTAATTTTCGGAATGCTTTATCCGCGTCATATTTCAAGGCTTTCTCTGATTCTTTGACAAGAGAGTCCCAGTTTTCATATTTGCCTGTCAAGGCATGATCTTCCTCCGGTGTTGACCGGTTGGAATCTTTTTCATCTCGCAGTAAAATCTTCTTTAGAAATTTTCCGGCAATTTCGTCTATTTCATCCCAATGAGCCATAGCAAGTATTTAATTTTCCTAATAAACACCGCGGGATGAAAAACGGGTAACAAAAATGACGAAAAAATTAAAATAAATGTAGGAAGGATACCACGAGTAAAATACTCCAACACTCGCCGAGTTCTTTCCGGATTGCGGAATAAGCTCTTTTCTTTTGCATTTTAACTGCGTTTTCCGATACGTTTAGGATTTGGGCAATTTCTTTTACTTTCTTCCTCTCGATGCTCAGTTGCATGATTTTTTGTTGTTGAGGGGATAATCGAGTTAAAATAGATCGAAATTTATGCAATAGCTCTTCTTCGATGGCCATGTCTACTGCCTCTTCTTCCATTTGAGTCTCTTGCATGGTATCCCAAAAACTCAAATGTAATTTATTTGCGCGGGTCTGATCGCGTAAGTTATTTAATGAGCGAGTGTAAACTGCCTTGTAAAGCCAACTTGTGAGAGTTTTTAGGTTAGTAAATGAGACCGAAGAATCCCACAAGGAGATGAGACTCTCCTGTACGATGTCTTCTACATTAATCTCGTTACGTGTTATTTGGGCAGCATAATTGCATAATGCCGGGTAGTAATTACGGTATAATTTTTTCCAAGCAATTTCTTTTTTCGTGTTTATATCCGATATGAATCTAAGCTCATCATCGTGCATGGAAAATCATTTAAAGGTTAAATTACTTTTTCGATGCGAAAAACTTCCGGTGGAAAAGTAACAGGATGAACACGCCTATGGTAATATAGGAGTCAGCCAAGTTGAATACCGGGCGGAAGAACACGAAGAAATCACCTCCCCAGATGGGAATCCATTGGGGCAGAAAACCTTCGTAAAGCGGGAAGTAGAGCATATCTACCACCTTGCCATGCAGGAACGACGAATATCCTCCCCCGTGCGGAAACAGGGTTGCAACTTGTGAATAACTATCGCTAAAGATCATCCCGTAGAATGCGCTGTCGATGATGTTACCCACTGCCCCGCAGAAAATAAGGCCAAAAGAGAGGATTACCCCCATGGGTGCCTTTTCTTTGATGAGACGTCCTAGGTACCAAGCGATACCCACCACGGCGATTAAGCGGAATACACTTAAAACGGTTTTTCCCCACTTGCCTCCTCCGAGTTCCATCCCGAAGGCCATCCCGTTGTTTTCAATAAAATGAATTTTGAACCAGTCTCCGAAGACACTGAATTCATCCCCGATCATCATGTGGGTCTTGATCCAGATTTTAACGACTTGATCAATGACTAATAGGGCAATAATAAAAATAATAAGTTTTTTCCGCGTACTCATCTGTGTGATAAAATTTAAAGCGACTCTTAATCGCTTTTGCGATTAAGAGTCTTGTCCCATTTTGGCATCCATACTCAATGTTGCATGAGGTACGGCGCGTAATCTTTCTTTAGAGATCAGTTTCCCGGTTACCCGGCAGATCCCGTAGGTTTTGTTTTCAATTCGTACTAATGCGGCTTCCAAGTGAGCAATAAACTTTGCCTGCCTTTGAGCCAGCCGACCGGCCTCTTCTTTGGAAAGAACAGATGCCCCTTCTTCCAATACTTTAAAAGTGGGAGACGTATCGGCGATGTCATTCCCGTCGCTGCCGGAGATCGAGGCTTTCAGCACCTCGTAATCTCTTTTCGCCTTTTCGAGTTTTTCAAGAATCAATTCTTTGAATTCCTGCAACTCTTCATCCGAATATCTAGTTTTCTCGGCCATAGTTGTAAAGTTTTTGTCTAAGTTAATAAAAAATCCGCTATGTAATCTTTCCCGTGGAAAAATATCCACTTTTACTTGTAACAAGGGGAAGAGGTTACATTTTCTGGATCTTAATAAACGTTTGTATGTCGTCGATTTCGATGGGTTGGGCACCGTCCTCGGCTTTATCTATTAGCGTAACGTTCTCTGCCAGAACTTGGCTGGCGATGTACGCCTTGAAGTTCTCGACCGCTTCATTGATCTCTTTATGTTTCTCGATGTAAAGATCAATTTTGTCTGTCACGTTGAAATCACTCTCTTTTCTCAAGTTCTGGATTCGGTTGATCAACTCCCGGGCGATGCCTTCTTCACGTAATTCTTTCGTAATATTGATGTCCAAGGCAACCGTGAGACGTCCCTCGTTGGCCACTAACCAGCCCGGAATGTCTTCCGACAGGATCTCCACGTCTTCCAGCGTCAGTTCCAGTGTTTCTGTTCCCACTTCAAGGGAATAAGTTCCTTGTTTCTCGAAATTGTAAATATCATTCTGGTTCATTTCGGCTACGAGAGCGGAAATCTGTTTCATGTATTTACCGTATTTCGGTCCCAGGGTCTTGAAGTTTGGCTTAATCTTCTTTACCAAGATTCCTGCCGTGTCGGTGATGTACTCGATCTCCTTCACGTTGACTTCCGACAGGATGATGTTCTTCACGGCATCCAGTTGGGTAGTCATCTCGTCATTCAAGATCGGGATCAACAGCTTGCACAGCGGTTGTCTTACCCGGATCTGAACTTTGCGTCTCAGTCCAAGTACCATGGAAGATATTTGTTGAGCCATGTTCATCCGTTCCTCCAGTTGCTTGTCGATCATTGATGCGTCAGCCACCGGGAAATCTACTAGATGAACGTCCGTCGTGTATCGTCCCGTAACCTTGTTCAAGTCCGTGAACAGGCGATCCATGTAGAACGGCGCGATGGGTGAGGACAAGATTGCCACGGTCTCCAAGCAAGTATATAACGTTTGGTAAGCCGACAGTTTATCGGTGGTTTGCTCGCCACCCCAGTAACGTTTACGGGAGAGACGCACGTACCAGTTCGACAGGTTCTCGATCACGAAATCCTGTATTGCCCGTCCGGCCCGTGTCGGTTCGTATTTCTCGTAAGCCTCGGTGACCTCTTTAATCAAGCTGTTCAATAGAGAAAGAATCCAGCGATCGATTTCCGGTCTCTCGTTAAACGGAACTTCTGCCTCTGCATACGTGAACTTGTCTATATTGGCATACAAGGCGAAGAAACTGTACGTGTTATACAGTGTCCCGAAGAACTTACGTTTCACTTCTTCCACCCCGGCGATGTCGAATTTCAAGTTATCCCACGGTTGAGAGTTCGTGATCATGTACCAACGCAGGGGATCTGATCCTTGTTTCTCGATCGTGTCGAAAGGATCAACGGCATTGCCTAAACGTTTGGACATCTTGTTTCCCTTGGCGTCAAGTACCAGTCCGTTGGATATGATATTTTTGAATGCCACGGAATCGAACACCATGGTCGCGATAGCGTGTAGCGTGAAGAACCAACCGCGGGTCTGATCCACTCCTTCGGCGATAAAGTCTGCCGGGAAGTTTGTCCGGTTATCGATCAATTCTTTGTTCTCGAACGGGTAATGTACCTGCGCGTAAGGCATGGCTCCCGAATCGAACCACACGTCGATCAGGTCTTTCTCCCGGTACATCGGTTGTCCGGTGGGAGAAACCAGTATAATGTCATCCACGTACGGGCGGTGCAGGTCGATTTTCTCGTAATTCTCTTTCGAGTAGTCTCCCACCTTGAAATCTTTGAAGGGGTTCTCCTTCATGATTCCTGCCTGTATTGCTTTTTCAGTTTCTTCAACTAATTCTTTCACCGAACCGACACATTTTTTCTCTGTCCCGTCCTCGCTGACCCATATCGGTAGGGGAGTTCCCCAGTAACGGGAACGAGAGAGGTTCCAATCCACCAGATTCTCCAACCATTTCCCGAAACGGCCTTCGCCCGTGCTGGCGGGTTTCCAGTTGATGGTCTTGTTCAGCTCGATCATGCGATCCCGAACGGCTGTCGTTTTGATGAACCAAGAATCTAACGGGTAATAAAGTACCGGTTTGTCGGTTCTCCAGCAATGCGGGTAATTATGTTCGTGTTTTTCGACCTTGAACGCTTTGTTCTCCCGTTTTAACAGGATACTTAAATCGATGTCGAGAGTCGTGTCGTTTTCGGTTAAATTCGGATCGTAAGCGTTTTTCACGAATCGTCCTGCAAATTCCCCGTACAGGTCAGTGTTGACGTTATTTTTCAAGTATTCCGGGTCAATGTCTTCCATCCGGAACAAGCGTCCCCGTTTGTCCACCATGGGTTGCTTGCTGCCTTCCTTGTCAATTAATTGCAAGGGGGCTGCCCGCCACTTTGGCCACCCGGTCGTCATCGGCTCCGAAAGTCGGGGCAATATGTACGATCCCGGTACCGTCTTCCGTGGTAACGTAATCACCGAGGATCACGCGGAATGCATCACCCATGGGTTGCATCCAAGGTAAAAGTTGCTCGTAACGTATGCCTTCCAACTCCGGACCTTTATATTCGGCCACGATCTGGTAAGGGATCAATTTATCTCCTTCCTTGGTGATGCCTTCAGCTTTTTTGTTGAAGTACGCGCTGAAACGATCTTTCGCCATGATAATAGTTACCGGGCGGAAAGTATAGGGGTTATAAGTTTTCACTTCCAAGTACGTGATGTTCGGACCCACGGCCAATGCCGTGTTGGAAGGTAACGTCCAAGGCGTGGTTGTCCACGCGGTGAAATATACTTCATCGCTGAAAGCAAACAATTTTTCCGATTTTTCGTCCCGGATCACTTTAAATTGAGCCACGCACGTCGTGTCCTTCACGTCCCGGTAACATCCCGGTTGGTTCAACTCGTGCGTGCTTAATCCTGTTCCGGCAGCGGGGGAATAGGGTTGTATGGTGTACCCTTTGTACAGGAAACCTTTCTCGTGCAATTGTTTCAACAAATACCATAAGGTTTCGATGTAACGGTTGTCGTAGGTGATGTACGGGTTGCTCATATCTACCCAGTAACCCATCTTGTTCGTCAAATCTTCCCATTCACGGGTGAATTTCATGACGTCGGAACGACATTCTTTGTTGTAGTCGGCCACGGAAATCGTTTTCCCGATATTTTCTTTCGTGATACCGAGTTTCTTTTCAACCCCCAATTCAACGGGTAACCCGTGTGTATCCCAACCGGCTTTTCGCTCGACGAGAAATCCTTGTAAAGTTTTGTATCTGCAAATAATATCTTTAATCGTCCTAGCCATTACGTGGTGAATACCTGGCATCCCGTTTGCCGAAGGGGGACCTTCGAAAAAGACAAACGAGGGATGCCCCTCTCTATTCTTCAAGCTTTGCTCGAAGGTATTGTTTGATTCCCACTCTTTCAAGACATCCTTGTTTACCTGAGAGAGATCCAAACCTTTGTACTCTTGGAATTTTTTGTCCATCGTGACTCCTGATTTTAAGATATTACTTATTTGCACATTTAAAAAATCAAGTTGCAAATATACCATTTATTTGTGAAACTGGAAATCCTCTTCTTTTTTTCGTGCATTCATTCTTTTAGGGGGTAGTAAAAGACGTTTAGGAATGGTGGTCATGATTTGCTGCCGTTTTTCTAAATCACTTCAGGATGAATAGAGTAGCAATACATGACGTGTTATTTTAATATCCTATTAAAATTCTAATAGAACGCTATTATATATAGCGATTTAATAGCGATTTAATAGGGATTTAATAGCGTTCTAATAGCGCTTTATATGAAAGAGATCCGTTATTGATGAGGATATGATAATGGATTATGGTATTAAATTTTCGGGTCAACGGTTTGTTGTCCTGTAATATACCTTCTCATGTCGGATTTTTCACCCGACATGAGAAGTATGATTCGTTTTTCTTTGAACTAAACTACGGAACTTGTGGTTGGCCTCCCGGCAGGAATTGGAAAATTAACGTGGGGAGTTGCTGTTTCGTGTTCTGCCCGATCTGGATGAGCGGTCTGAAATAATCCGGATATTTTTTGACCATGGGGTACACGGTGACATACCCGTGGCGGAACCAGCGGTCGATGATCACGTGAGAGATTTTTTGTTCTTGGAATCGTTTGAATAGGTCGTCCTCTTTGGCATATTGGGGAAAAGACGTCGATTTTCTACCGCCTGAAAAGAGGTAAAAAAGTTCCGGTTTCCGGCAGGCGATGCGGGCTTCTTCGGGCAGATTCTTTTTACACCAGTTGATAGCATAGATGTATTCCACGAAGGCGGCATCGGCAATTTTTTCATTCCATTGCTTGTATGTGGCAAAATTTCGTTGCGGTTTCAAGGCTTTCGCGTAGTGCGGGAACATGAAGAACACGAGGAACACGATCAGGCCTCCTGCAGGAATCACGTGTTGGTATTTACCAAATGAAAGTTTTTTGGTGATCGTGTTCATGATTTCGAGGCAACCGTTCAGGAACAGGAATATGAAAAGGGGAATAATTCCGATAAAATAGCGGTGTCCGGCGTATTGTTCCGGCCAGATCATGAGTACGGCCATCGTGATGCCGATGTACAGGAACAGGAGTAATTGCATTTTTTTTAGCGTGGTTAATCCGATAAGGACGACGATAAGGATACAAATTCCCTCGATCAGTCTTGAAGTGGTTACTTTTTCATCGAATCCGGGATCATCGGAAATGATGGCGGTGGGAATCCATTTGCCCACGTAGCTGACTAGGTTGTTTTCGATACGTTCTGTCCAGTCCGAGAAAGTGGCCATGGTTTCACCCTTGGGTTTCTTTTTGAAATCATGGAGATAGTCACTACTCGTGACTCCAATGCTTTTATTCCGTATGTCCCAAGCTGTTTTTGCCCCTGCAAAGGATGCGATGACCACGCATAAGATAATGAGGTGGCTGAACAGGACCCGTTTGTTGTCGGCCTGTATGGTTATCTCGTCGTTTTTACGCTTGCTTTTGAGGAACGTGAGGATTTTTTGGGTACAAAGAATACCGAGGTAAATTATTATTGCCAGAATGATGGATGTCCCCATGGTCCGGACAAAATAGATGTAATTCAGCGCGATAATCATCAGAATGAAATAAATGATCTGGGAACGGGGGCGCTTTTTATAGAACAGGTGGTCCATATCGATCAGCGAGATCAGGTACAGGACTCCCAGCGTGAGGAAGGTAAATAACATTTCGCTCATGACAATCGTGGAGTAACGTAGTAATGCCTGTTGCATACAGCATAACAGGCAGGTTGACAGGGCGACGAATAAATTCCCCGAAATTCTTTTTAGGAGGAAAAAAAGGATGAGGATGGACAACCCGAATAAGATGCCGTTTGCTATTTTTAGAGCCGTGTAGGAATGGGTGAAAAGTAAAATCCCGGCGTTAAACAAGGGGTAACCCGGTGGAAAATGGGAATGAGGGGTTTCTTCCAGAAACATGATGTTCGTGTAGCCCTTCCCGGCAGCAATGGCTCTTCCTAGGGCATAATAGTAAACGTTATCCCCGTTCAGGTCCGGTTTGAAATCAAATATTTCCAGATAATTCACAATAAATACGCACCCGATGATCGCGAGGCAAAGATAAATCCATGTAGTCGGTTTTATTTTATTAAAAATTCCCATACGAAAATTATTCTTTAAATTAAAAACGATATTTTATTAGGGTCCAGATGCCAATGACCCCGTCTTTCCAGTTTATTTTTTTCCCCTCGTCAATACTCCGGGGATAATAGTGGATCGGTAATTCCTTTATTTTGTATCCCTTGCGACAGACTTTGGCCGTTACTTCCGGACAAAATTCGAATCCGGTGCATTTTAACGGGATAGATTTAAGTAGTGCGGTGTCGAACATTTTGTAACAGGTCGGTTCGTCCGTCAAGCGTTGCCCGTACAGGATGTTCGTGATGATGGATAATAGCCTGCCACCGAAATAGAATCGCTGGTAGGAGTGTTTGTTCGCTTTGTTTAGAAAGCGGGACCCGTAGATGACTTTCCCGTCGTGTTCGATCATCCATGTCAGTAACGGGTTAAAGTCTTCCGGTTCGTATTCAAGGTCCGCGTCCTGTATGACGGTCCACTCCCCGCTGGCCTTTTGAATCCCGACCCGCAGAGCCGCTCCTTTGCCTTGGTTGTAAGGTTGGTTGTGGTATTGAAGGGGGCAATCGGGATACGTTTCCATGAAACGCTGAATTTCGGCCTCCGTTTCGTCTTTCGAACAGTCGTTTATAACGATAATTTCTTTTTGGATATTTTCAACCAGTCGTGTGTGGTGAACTTTTTCTAGTAACGTGAAAAGAGTTCGGGCTTCGTTATAGGCGGGAATGATGATGGACAGCGTTTTATGTTTCATGCCGCGGGAGTTATTGTAATACATGATTCCTTAGCACGAACTGGGCGGTCGTGCGACTACGTTGCTCGACTAGCGAGGGGGTATCCCCGATGATCTCCCGGATGATTTCCTCGTTGTAATGGCGGATCGTGATGAGTTTCACGTCTTGGTTGTAGCGTACCTCGAATTCTTCCCGGAGTTGATCCAGAAATTCGTTAAACACGGCGCTGTTGCAATCCACGCAGAAAGAAAAGCTGATGGCGGAGTTTTGCATCAGGTTCAGTTTCAATTTATATTGGGCCAGCACGGCGAATATGTGGCTTAATTTTTCTTCCGCGATAAAAGAGAAATCTCTCGGGGTGAGGGTCAACAAGCATTGATTTTCTTTGTTAATGTAGATGGGGGGTAACTTTAGATGCTCGTCAATCTCTTGTATCACGGTTCCCTCGGATTCCGGGTGCAGGAAGGATTTCACGTAAAGGGGGATTTGTTTGTTCTGGATCGGTTTTATGGTTTTCGGATGAATGACTTTTGCCCCGAAATGGGACAGCTCGATGGCCTCTTTGTAGGACATCCGGCTGATCACTTGTGCTTTTTCATATTCTTTCGGGTCGGCATTCATCACTCCCGGCACGTCTTTCCAGATCGTCACGTTCTCGGCATTTAGCAAGTTAGCCAAAAGGGCGGCCGTGTAATCCGATCCTTCCCGTCCTAGCGTGGTGGTTTGGTTGGTACGGGTTCCGGCGATAAAGCCTTGGGTGACGAACGTGGACGATGTGTTGAAATCAAATGCTTCTTTGCAAAGTTGTTCGGAAAGTTCCAAGTCTATGTTTGCGTTACGATAGTTTTGGTCGGTTTTGAGAAATTTCCGAATGTCAATGAATTGATTCTCGATTCCCTCCATTTCCATGTAATCGGAAATGATGGTCGTGGAGATCAGTTCCCCGAAACAGATGATGCGATCGTATTCGTAATCATAGCATAGTGATGATTCGCTTGCCAGTATGTTTTCTAGGTTTATAAATAATTCTTCTAGGTGCTTGTAGACCGGGGCATTCAAAGGGAACAACGAGGTCACGATATTTAGATGAAAGTCTTTTAATTCTTTCATGATAGCGGTCGCTTTGGGATCTTGATGAAAATAGGCGTTGCATAATGTTTCTAGCAAATTAGTCGTTTTTCCCATAGCTGAAACGACCACGATAAGTTGTCCATGCTGTTGATGGACAATTGAAGAGAGGTTTTTTACCCCTGCCGCATCTTTCACGGATGCTCCCCCGAATTTAAAAACTTTCATTTAGGTACCGATTAAAAAGTAACACGAAACAAAAGTAAATTTTAAATTGTAAAATGCAAAATAAGGCGTTAAAGACGTGTCTTTTCGTGTTTATTGTAATTGTTGTATTTCCGTTAAGGATAATCCGGTACATGTCATGATGGTCTCGACCGGAATACCTTTTTCGAGTAATTTTTTGGCGGTTTCTTTTTTCTCTTGTTCTATGCCCTCTTGAATGCCTTTTTCCCTTCCTTCGGCTAATCCTTCGGCCTTGCCTTCAGCTCTTCCTTCGGCTTTTCCTTCGTCCCATCCTTCCCCATGTGCAGTGGTTAGGACATCCCACTGGATTCTGATGTTGTCCATGTGGCGTTCATAAGCACGACGTTCCTGTTCGCTCATGTCTGACACACGTAGCCGTTCTCTTGCTGCTTGCAAGCCTTTAGCCGTGGTGTTTTCGTCAATGATACCGGATTTCAAGAAACGGACCCACTCGTCAAGAGGTGTTTTGGCCCGATCATCAAATTCATTAACTCGGAGGACGTAATATTCCGGAAAGATTTCTCCGGCATTTTCTTTCACGAACGTGTTCCGTTGTTTGGTTGAAAGACGTAAGGTGTCACCTGAATGAATTCCTCTAAAATCGGTTACTCCACGGTAGATGTAATCGCTCCCCTGTCCTAAATCGAAATATACGATATTGATGGAATAGACTTTTCGAACTTCAGCATAAAGGTCACCTTCATGAATGTATTCTGTGATGGCTTTGGAGACACCGTATAGCATTCGTTGAAAATAATATAATTCCCGGGTGTTTTGAACTTCTATGATAATGAGTTCCTTTTTGTTGTTTTCAGCCAAAACGTCAACCCGGTTGAATTTGTCGGACTCGTCTTCTTTGTTACCTTCGCTTTCTAGGATTCGATGAATTTTGATGTTATCTTGTAGTAATTCGCTCAAAAATCCTTCTAATACGACGAAATTTGCTTTATCACGTAATAAGCGTTTCATGGCCCAATCGAACCGGATGAGATTGTATCTTGACATGGTTTTTGGTATTAATAGTATTATACAAATGTACGAAAAAAAGTGGAATCAATCTATTTTAATGAAATGTGGTGATAAAATAATTATAAATGAAACAATGTAGCTATTTTTTAATATATTTACAAGCGATCTC
>ENA-ORSX01001133-ORSX01001133.1-human-gut-metagenome-genome-assembly--contig:-NODE-1133-length-20844-cov-6.222906_pt1 | contig 20844 bp, 20 predicted proteins | sample MGYA00241904_ERZ509172 | MGnify/ENA primary metagenome ERZ509172 (study PRJEB26280, sample SAMEA2338795) | human gut metagenome | biome: human gut; feature: human-associated habitat; material: faeces...
AGGACTTCAATTTCTCGATGTGTTTCAGTATATTTCAACACATTTTGAGTGGCAGATAGACCAGCTCAACAAAGTGTCAGACGCCGGACAGATAGAGGAGAAAACAACGGAAGCGCAGTCTGAATAGTACATGACGGAAAAAAATCTATATATGCATAAATTCCTGCATTCCATCATAAGCTTTGAGCAAATGTGCAGGGAGCGCAGTTTTAAAAGGCGCATCATCCCGAAGGAGTGGAATGGACTGCAGGGATATGATTGTTTCCGAAGATTATATGGGGATTCTTCTGGATTATCTTCCGGGAGAACAGGAGCGCAGCGGCGACTGGTATTGTTATAAGCAGATAGACGGCGCATTGGGCATTTATTATATGGAGATTGCGAGGGCGATGCCGCTTTCACCGGCAAATTATCTGTACCGGTATATTCCGCAGCTGTACGGTCTGGGAGGATTTCCTGCGATGGGGAGCAGGGAGTTTGACGCAGGACCGCTAGAAGTTTCCGGGATATTGGCGCAGCAGCAGCCTCCGTTGGAGCTGACCGGCCGCAGTGTGGTTATGGCATTTCTGGACACCGGGATTTCATATGAAAACCCGGTGTTTCGCTTTTCAGACGGCAGCAGCCGGATACTGGCGATATGGGATCAGACCGACCAGAGCGGAACGGCGCCGGAAGGTATCGGATATGGTTCGGAATACACCCGTGAAAAAATAAACGAGGCGTTGTTTTCAGAAGATCCTTTTTCAGTCGTGCCGGAGCGGGATGAGAACGGGCACGGAACGGCGATGGCGAGCGTTGCGGCGGGGAGCCGTCTGGAGGAAGGAACGGCGTTTACCGGCGCGGCGCCGGATGCAGACATCGTAGTCGTAAAGCTCCGTCCGGCAAAGCGGTATCTGCGGGAGTTTTATCAGGTTGCGGAGGAGGTTCCCGCTTACAGTGCGGACGATATCATGTTTGCTGTGAAATATGTGCAGCAGTTTGCAGTCCCTTTGTACCGCCCGCTGGTCATCTGTCTGGGGATAGGGACATCGCTTGGAAGCCATACAGGAGGTTCGCTTTTGTCGGAATATCTGCAGAGCATCGCGGCGCGCATATCCCATGCGGTCGTGATCGGCGGCGGAAATGAAGGAAATACCGCGGGGCATTTCCGGGCGGCGCTGGAAGAGGACGAGACGAAGGCAGAGATACGGGTAGGAGAAAATGTGAAGGGCTTTACAGCGGAACTTTGGGGCACGTTTCCAGCGGTATTCCGCATCAGTGTGCGCTCGCCGGGAGGCGAGCTGATACCGGAGACGGATTTCAGGCTCGGTGCGTCCGTGGATTATACGTTTGTATATGAAAAGACGAGGGTACGCATCGACTATATGACGAATGAGACAAATACAGGAAATGAACTGATCATGCTGCGCTTTACACTGCCCGCTCCGGGAGTCTGGACGGTCAGCGTCAGGGGGATTCGTTCTCTTTCGGGGAGTATATTCGATCTGTGGCTTTTGCCGAAGCAGTTTCTGGATGGAGAGGTGTCGTTTCTTGCCCCGGATCCGGACGTCACGCTTACGATGCCGTCCTATGCGGAAGATGCGGTGACGGTCACCTCGTATAACAGCGGGAACGGAAGCTTTTTTTACAGGTCTGGCAGAGGATTTTCGAGAACGGGGAAGATAAAACCGGATCTGGCAGCTCCCGGAGTGGGCGTGAGCACGGTGAACGGGCCGTACAGCGGCGGTTCCATGGCGGCTGCGCTGACTGCCGGGGCGGTCGCGCAGATGTTTCAGTGGTGCGTTTATGAAAATAATTACAGGCGGATTTCGGGGCGCGGTATCAGGAGCTTTTTGAACCGGGGGGCGCAGAGGCAGGAGCAGGGAGAATATCCCAGCCGGCTGTGGGGCTACGGACGGTTGGACATGAGGAGGACTTTCGATGAAATTGCAGGAAACTATACGGAATAACCATAAGTTTGCAGGAATCGCTGCAGGAATCTTCCTTCTGGATGAGGGCGTGAAAAATCATGTGGAGGATTCGGAGACATTTGATGTGCCAAAACCTGTTCTGGGCGGGAAAGTTGTGCTTTCCCGCTATCATAACAGAGGGGCCTTTTTGAATGCGGGTGAAAAAAAGAGTGCCCTTGTGCGCGGTCTGTCCGTTGCGCTGACGGCAGCTGTGCTCCTGCTGTTTATCATTTCTCTGGGGCAGAAAGGGAACGGGCTTTTGAAGACGGGGCTGGCGTTTTTGCTGGGCGGCGCATTTTCCAATACATACGACCGGCTTTCCCGGAAATATGTGGTGGATTATATGAGCCTGCGGACCGGAGTGCAGGCGGTGGACCGGGTCGTGTTCAATTTTGCGGATATGTGTATTCTGATAGGGGCGCTTATCCTGCTATTTACATATTGAATAAGTTTGTGGTATGATAGGAAACGAATAATTACTGATTTGTTCAGGAAATCTTGGCGTGATGGATGACGATGCGCCGGGAAGGCAGAGAGAAAAGAATGGAACCGATCATAAAGATTTCAAACGTCAGCAAGACGTTTGCCGGAAAAGAGAATACGGTCGAGGCGCTGAAAAATATCAGCCTCGACATTGAAGCCGGCGATATTTACGGCATCATCGGCATGTCGGGCGCAGGCAAGAGCACGCTCGTGCGGTGCCTGAACTTTTTGGAGAGACCGACTCAGGGCACGGTCTATGTGGAAGGGCAGGATTTGTCCGCTTTGAGCGAAAAGCAGCTGCGTCAGCTCCGCACCCGCGTGGGGATGATATTTCAGAATTTTAACCTGCTGATGCAGAATACTGTGCTGGACAATGTGTGTTTCCCGATGGAAATAGCAGGGATGCCCAAAAAGCAGGCGAGGGAAAAGGCGAGGGAATATCTGCGTATCGTAGAGCTTTCGGAGAAGGAGAAGGCTTATCCGGCGCAGCTTTCCGGAGGACAGAAGCAGAGAGTGGCTATCGCGAGGGCTCTGGCGATGGATCCGAAGATACTTTTATGCGATGAGGCAACGAGTGCCCTTGACCCGACGACAACCAAATCTATCCTTGCTCTTTTAAAAGAAATCAATAAGAAATACGGCATTACGATCGTGATAATAACGCATTCCATGGAAGTAGTGCAGGAGATATGCAGTCATGTGGCAATCATCGATGCGGGGATGCTTGCAGAGAGCGGGACTGTGGAAGAGGTATTTGCTTCCCCGAAATCCCGTGCGGCAAAGAAGCTTGTATTCCAGGGAGAGCAGAAGGTTTCTCTGATGAAGAGCAGGCGCTGTATCCGCATTGTTTTTACGGAAAATTCTTCCTTTGAGCCGGTCATTGCCAATATGGTTCTGGAATGCAGGGCGAGCGTAAATATACTGATGGCGGATACGCGGGATATCGGCGGTATCGCCAGAGGGCAGATGGTGCTCCAGCTTCCTGAGGATGAAGGAACGGCGGAGAAGATGATAGCATATCTGCGCGAAAGAAATCTTACGGTGGAGGAGTTGGATGATTATGTTGAGCAGTAAAGAAATCCTGATGTTGCTGGAAGCGACGGGAACCTCCATCTACATGACGCTGGTATCTACGCTGATGGCGTATGTGATAGGGCTTCCGGTCGGCGTTTTGCTGGTGGTATGCGCTCCGGGAGGATTAAAGCCGAAAAAGGCATTATACAAGATACTGGATATCATCGTAAATATTACCCGGTCCATTCCGTTTTTGATACTGATGATACTGGCGACGCCGCTGGTGCGCCTGATAGTCGGAAAATCCTATGGCGCAAATGCGACCATCATTTCTCTGACGCTGGCGGCTGCCCCGTTTGTGGCGAGGCTTGTGGAATCCTCTCTTCTGGAAGTGGACAAGGGCGTTATCGAGGCGGCGCAGAGTATGGGCGCAGGAGTATGGCAGATAGTGACGCGGGTGCTCATCGGCGAAGCGAGGGTATCTCTGATAGTAGGTTCTACGATCGCGTTGGGAACAGTGCTGGGTTATACGGCGATGTCCGGCGCAATCGGCGGAGGCGGTCTGGGAGATATTGCGATACGGTACGGTTATTCCAGATGGGTACCGAGCCTTCTTATTACGACGGTCGTGCTTCTCGTTATCCTGATGCAGATCATACAGGCGGTTGGAAACCGGCTTTCCAGGAAGCTGGATAAGAGACAGTCGAACTGACAACATTTTGTTCATGACAGCAGAAAGCGGCAGTCAGGCTTTGTGCTGTGTGAAATAAATGTTTCCGGCATAGCCGGAGAAAAGAGGAGAAATATTATGAAGAAAAAGGTATTGGCACTGGTATGCGCTCTGGCGCTCAGCACAGGCGCGCTGGCAGGCTGCGGCGCTTCTGAGCCTGCTGTGGCAGAGACAGCGGCAGACGCGGCGGCAGAGAGCACAGCTGGGGAAGCAGCATCAGAAGACGCGGCAGCGGACGATGCATCCGATGAAGCCGGTGAGACAGTAGAAGCGGCAGAATCCAAAGGCACTGTGACCGTGGCTGCGACAGCAGTTCCTCATGCGGAGATACTGGAGGCTGCAAAGCCTTTGATGGAAGCGGCAGGCTGGGATCTGGAGATCGTTGTATTTACAGATTATGTACAGCCTAACGAGGTAGTGGAGAGCGGCGATATCGACGCCAACTATTTCCAGCATGTGAACTATCTGAACAGCTACAATGAAGAAAAGGGAACACACCTTGTAAATGTGGGCGAGATTCATTATGAGCCCCTCGGCATCTATCCCGGCAAGGAGAGCGACCTTGCGGCGATTTCCGACGGCGCAGAGATAGCGGTTCCCAACGATACGACAAACTGTGCGAGAGCACTTCTTTTGCTGGAGGCTCAGGGGCTGATAAAACTGGACCCTGAAGCGGGCATCACGGCGACCGAGATCGATATTATCGAGAATCCTCACAATATCAAGATCGTTCCGCTGGCTGCAGAGCAGGTGGCACGTACCCTTCCGGATGTTGCGTTCGGCGTGATCAACGGCAACTATGCGCTGGAGGCAGGGCTGTCCACAGAAGACGCTGTGGCGATTGAGGCAGATGATTCTGCGGCAATTCAGGAATATGTGAACGTGATCGCGGTAAAGGAAGGCAATGAGGAGAACGAGGGCGTTAAAGCTCTTGTAGACGTGCTTAAATCTGAAGATATTAAAAAGTTTATCAATGAAAAGTATGAAGGCAGCGTAGTTCCTTACGAAGGATAAGCTGCGGATGAAAAAGGGCTTTTGCGGATGCCGCAAAAGCTCTTTTTGGACAGGCGGAGGGAGTAATTTATGGCAAAGAGATTTTGGGGATGGCTCGACAGGTGGTGGTTTGTGCTCCTGACAGCAGGGTGCATCGGCACATTTGCGCTCACATTTCTGTTTTTCGGTGAGGAAAGCTATCTGACAGTGCAGGATAATCTGGATCTGTTCGTGGCGCATTTTCAGGTGATGAGCCACTCGGATACCTGGTTTGCACAGGGGGCACAGGTGCCGATGCTGGGCGGCATCAGCAGGGATTGCCTGAGCGGGGAATGGAATCTTTATAATATCCTGTTTGCTTTTCTTCCGGTTTTTCCGGCGTATATGACCGGATATTTTTTGAAGATAGGGATTGGTATGGGTTCGTTTGTGCTGCTTGCAAAGGATATTTATAAAGAAGACTTTGCGAAGTATCGCGGGATAGCGTGGGCAGCGGGGCTCTGCTACGGAATACTGCCATTGTTTCCGGCATACGGAATTGCATTTGCGTCTGTTCCGCTTGCGGTTTTGATATTGCGGAAAATATATTTCGGAGAAGGAAAGCTGTGGTATGCCGCACTGTTCGTATATCCGTTTTTATCATATTTTTCTTATTTTGGATTTTTTATACTCGCGTATCTGGTGTGTGCGGTGGTCATCTTATCTGTCAGAGATAAAAAAATTTGCGGACGGCTTTTTGGCGCGCTGTTTGTTCTGGCGGCGGGGTATGTCTGTTTTGAATACAGGCTGTTCGGGCAAATGCTGTTTTCGGACGTTCCGACGATACGGGAAACGATGGTGGAGAGCAATCTGGGATTTTCAGAAATTTTAAAGGAAATATGGGGTGCGTTTGTCCAGCCTGTATTCCATGCGGCTTCTGATCATGCGTATTTTGTGCTTCCGGTGTGTGCGGCAATGCTCATCTGGCAGGCAATTCTGGCAGTAAAAAGGCGAAAGGCTATGATGCAGCATAATACACCGATCGGCGCTCAGAATGCTGCAGAAGCGGGAAGCTTCGGAAAAAGCGCACTTTTGTGGACAATTTTATTTATCATATTTAACTGCATCATATACGGTACCTATTTCTGGGGCGGGTTCAGGCGGCTGTTTGAAACGATCGTGCCCCCGCTGAAGGGATTCCAGTTTAACCGGACGGTATTTTTCAATCCGTTTTTATGGTATGCGGCATTTTTTCTGGCGCTGAAATTTTTGTATGACAGGGGAAGAGTATTTTGGAGACGTGCCGCTAATCTGTTGGCATGCATCGGCGTTGCGGTCATCGTAATGACGCCGGCGGTCTATAATGAATTTTATTATACGGCATATCATCAGTTGTATCGGGCGGCAAAACATACGGACGTGAACATGCTGAATTTCCGGGAATATTTCAGTGCGGATCTGATGGAGCAGATAAAAGCGGATATCGGTTATGACGGGGAATACAGCGCCGGGTACGGCCTGAATCCGGCAGTTCTTGAATACAGCGGTATCTCTACGTTGGATGGTTATCTGGGCTTTTATCCGCAGAGCTATAAGGAAGAGTTTACAAAGCTTATTCTGCCGTCCTATGAGCGCGTGCCGGAATGGCAGACTTATTACGGGGAATGGGGCGCACGTGCCTACCTGTATGCGGGCAGCGGGGAAAGTATCTATAATCCTTATCGGAATCAGCCGCTGGAGGACAGGCATTTGTATCTGGACAGCGAACAGTTTGTAAAAATGGGCGGAAAATATTTATTCTCCCGATATGAGCTGGATAATGCGGAAGAGCTGGGATTTTTCCTGCGCGGTATATATTCGGATGATGATTCTCCCTATACGGTCTACTTATACGAAATTTGACAAGAAATACGGAAAATGATATACTGAAGAAACGTTGATTCATCCAGCGTTTCATACAGCTGAAAATATTTTGTCCATAGATAAAGATAAGGGGGACATGAAAATGCCTATCAGAATCGAGAATTTTGCCGGAAAATTCGGCTGGAATGCGAGAAAATACTTTCCCAGGCTTGCATCTGCAAGTTATTTGAAGTTTCAGTTTTTAACAAGAGGGAAGGTTCAGCAGGATTATATTGATTACTTTTTGAATGCGCCGGAGGTTCCGCATCCTCATGTGGTAAATCTGGAGACTATCAATCGATGCAATTCTACCTGTGAGTTTTGTACCGCGAACAAAAATGCGGAGAAGCGTCCTTACGCACGGATGAGCGAGGAGCTTTACTACAGTATCATCGACCAGTTGAAGGAATGGGATTATAAGGGACATCTGACCCTGTACGGAAATAACGAGCCGTGGCTGGATACCCGTATTGTGGAATTCCATAAGTACGCGCGCAAACAGCTTCCGGATTGTTTTATCTTTATGTCTACGAATGGACTGATTCTGGATATCGATAAGGTAAAGTCCATCATTCCTTATGTGAACCAGCTTATTATCAACAATTACTGTCTGGATATGAAGCTGCATGACAATATCAGGGAGATTTATGATTATGTGCAGGCACATCCCGAAGAGTTCAAGGATGTGGATATCCTTATCCAGATGCGTTATCTGAAGGAAGTGCTGACAAACCGCGCGGGCAGCTCGCCGAACAAAAAGGCAACCGGGAAAATCATCAAGGAAACATGTCTGATGCCTTTTACGGATATGTGGATCACGCCCAACGGAAAGCTTGGTATTTGCTGCTGCGATAACTTTGAGGTGACAGATTTTGGTAACTTAAATGAGATTTCCTTAAAGGATGCGTGGAACAGCCCGCTGTACAAGCAGCTGCGTATGAAAGTAAAGGATGGCAGACAGAACTGGGATTTCTGTAAGCATTGTGACTTTATCGACACGAAGCTGCGTACCGATATTGCAAAGGAAGCGATGAAGAAAGCCAGTTACGGAAAGTATACAAAGTAAGACGGTATCGCAGAATGTATACTGACGCGTTTCGCGGATATACTGATAAAATAAAAACGCACAGAACAGTTTTTTAAACTGGGCTGTGCGTTTTTTGCAGTGCGCCGTAGTACACACTTTTTACGCTTTTGCTTCGTGATATTCCTTTTCCGTGTTGACGTTCCAGATATTGGAGCGGTCTGAAATGCCATTTAAGATATTGCGCACAGCTTCGAAAGAGGTACACATGGAGTGGTCGATATTATTGTAGCGGTGCTGGCCGTTTCTTCCGACGCAATAAAGGTTTTCGATGGTATTGAGCCATGCGATAAGAGTGTCGATATCGGAATAGGTATCAAAATAAGCAGGATAAGCTTTTTTAACAGATTCCGAATGAGTATCTATCACATCCTCGGCGCGGTCTATAAGCCCCATCTTGACCATTTCGGAAACGCCAAGCTTTGAAAAATCTTCGTCGCTCATTTCCCAGAGTTCATCGCCTTCGGTACAGAAATACTCAAGTCCTATCCAGACAGTGTGCTCCAAATCCACAACCATGTAAGGAGACCAGTTGTTGTATACCTGGAAACGTCCCAGCTTTACGGTGCGGTCATGGACATACACCCAGTTGTCCGGAATGATATTTCCTATAGTTTTCATTTTGGTCTTGTTCTTTAAGTTGATCTTCGGAACGAGCACGCCCAGCGTCCGGTAATCGCGGTAAGGCAGTCCGGCAGCGATGGAAGCTTCCTTTGCAGGGACATCGTTCATACCGCCGACCAGATCCTTTAAGGGCATGGAGGAGATAAAGAGATCTGCTTCTGCCTTGATCTGCTTTCCGTCATGCTCATAGGTCAGAGAAGTAATCTTGTCGCCGTCTTTTTCAAAAGAAACGACGCGGCAGTTTTTCAGGATGTGACCGCCGAGCTTTTCAATTTCGGAGGCGGTCACGTCCCAGAGCTCGCCGGGACCTAATTTGGGATAGCTGAACGATTCTATCAGGGAAGTCTCTACATGGCGGTTCTCCTTGTTCGGGAGGAGCTTTCCAAACATATCCTTGATAATGGCAAAGACTGAAAGTCCTTTTGCACGCTGTGCGCCCCAGCTGGGATCTATCTCGCTGGGATGGCGTCCCCAGAGGTTTTCGGTATAGTGTTCGAAAAACATGGAGTAGAGTTTTTTGCCAAAACGGTTGATATAGAAATCCTCGAGGGATTTTTCTTCACGTTTGTGGATGACGGAACAGAGGTAGCTGCATACGGCAACGATGTCGGTCCACAGTCCCATATTTGCGAAGGTTTCCCATTTTAAGCTGATAGGATAATCAAAAAACTTCTTATCATAGTAGATACGGGAAACGCGGTTTCGTTTAAGCATTACACGGTCTTCCTTTTCGGGGTCGGGACCATTGTCAGCCCAGGGCATCGTGCGGTCGAGCTGGATATCGTCCCACGCGGGCTTTCCCTGCATGGGCAGCATCTTCTCCCACCATTCATTGACCTCGGGGACCTTGGAAAAGAAGCGGTGTCCGCCCATGTCCATCCGGTTTCCTTTATAATTGACAGTTTTGGAAATGCCGCCCATATAGGAGCTTTCCTCAAAAACGGTAACTTCATATTCATCTGACTGCTTTAAGAGCTCATAGGCAGCGGTAAGACCTGCAGGGCCTGCGCCGATAATAAACGCTTTTTTCATGAAAAAAATTCCTTTCCGTATCTGAAGTGAATCTCGCAGTCCTGCACAGGGGGCTGCCGGCAATTGAATTTAGCCATACATTTCTTATTTTAGCATATCATACCCTCAGTTGACAAGGGGATACATGTTGATGTCTCCGGATAACTCGTAAAAACGATATATAAGTGTAGAAATGCGTGTAAAAATGGGAGAATATACACTATAAGATAATTTTATAATGAAAATAGTTCTAAAATAGTTGCTTTAAAAATACGAGCTATATGACTATAATAGGAGACGTGACTAAAATTGCGAGACAATTTTTCACGGGAGGGATAAAGATGAGTTGTATATGGATATCTGCACAGGAATGCAGCAGAAGCGAACTTCTCCGGCTTACGGAGCTGGTAAGACAGGACAGTGGCCTAAAGGTTATCGTGTCGAACAAGCCGCCGTATCCGGGCGGATGTCAGGAGACGTCCGGCAACGAAAATTCCAATTTGCTGATACGGCTGGGTGTCAGGGCGAATTTGAAAGGATTTGCCTATTTGAAAACAGCTGTAAAGATATGCAGGGAGGACAGGGGAGAGATGGACGGGATAACGAAAAGGCTTTATCCGTCTATTGCAAAAATATACGGAACGTCCGCAGATAAAGTGGAGCAGTCTATCAGACATGCAATCAGGACATCGTGGGACAAAGGCGGGAATGAAGAACAGAGACATGTTTTCGGATATTGCTGCGGAGAAGGAAAAAGACCGACGAATGCGGAATTCATCGGTCATGTGGCAGACCATCTGGATCAGATGGAGAAAATGTTGTTTAGCTGAGGTTTAGCCCTGATCTGGAGGAAGCAGCATTTCAACAAGGCAGCGGGCCGCAGCGCCGAGAGGGCGGGCAGGGTCGCGCACGAGGCAGATATGCCGCTGAGGGATTTCTTCCTTTAGAGGGATGGAGCACACGCGCTTTTCGGCAAGCGCCTGAGCCGCCATTTCTTCGGGCATAAAGGCGAGACCGAGGTTGTGTGTTGCGACCGGGAGTAAGAGGTCGGCGCTGGCCAGCTCAATGTCATAGTGAAGTGTCAGCCCATGCTCTGCGAAAAAGTCTTCGTAGAACTGGTGGGACATAGTGGCGTTGGGGAGTCCGGCGAGAGGATATTTTTTCAGCGCCTTTAAGGAGTTTTTATGGCGGCAGAGCCCGAAAAATCTGGGACCGCCGACAAGAATAGTCCTGACTGGACGCAGATGCACCGCTATATATGGTTTTTCAATCTGAAATGGAGTAGGGACGACGGCAATATCCGTACGTCCCTCTTTTAGATTGGAAAGAACCTGTGTGGTTACGCCGTTGCTGATGCGGAGTTTGACATCGGGATATTCTTTCTGATACAGGGCAAGCTTATCTAAAAGAAGGCAGTGAAGCGCTGTTTCCGTAGCACCGACGCTGACAGAGCCGCCATGGAGACCGAGGGACATATTCAGTTCTTCCTCTCCCCGGAGGATACGCTCATAGGCGGGAGCAACATAATGGTAGAGAGTTTCGCCCTCGGGAGTCAGAGTGACGCCGCGGCGGGAGCGGATGAAAAGCCGGCAGCCAAGTTCGCTTTCCAGATTCTGCATGCTTCGTGTGACAGAGGGCTGGCTGGAGAGCAGGACAGAGGCGGCGCGGGTAAAGTTTTTGTACTTGGCGACATAATAAAAAATGCGGTAATAATCGAAACTGGCGGGCAAAAAAATGCCTCCTTTCTGAAAAAATGGACAAAGGATTAATTCTATGATACGATTTTGATATAATACGCATATCAGATTTATATTTTTAAATGGAATGTAAATCTAGTATAATACGCCCGGAGCGAATTGAAAAGCATAAGTTTGAAGAAAAGGAGGCATGTGAGTATGGAGCAGTCCATAGAAGAGGTATTAAACCGGCTCGTGGCTGTGGAAGATGCCGCCCAGCAGATGCAGGACGCGGTGGAGGAGCAGAAAAAAGAGCTTGCCGCTCGGACGGAAGAGAAGAAAAAAGCGTTTGACGGCATGCTGGAGCAGGAGACTGCCGACAGGACCAGGGCGCTCAGGGAGCGCATGGAGCAGGAAAAGGCGCGGGAGCTGGAAGCGCTGCGTGAGCAGACGGAAAAACAGCTTTTGCAGATTCAGCATAAGTATGACACCGAGCATGATAAAATCTCGGATGAAATTTTGCAATCCATGATAAGGACGTGAGCAGATGAGTTTATTTCGTTACAGCGGCCTGACGACCAAGGTAAGGGCAATGAGCGGGAAGCTTTTGACAAAGGGGGACTTTGACCAGATAAGCAATCTGCAAAGCGTGCCTGAGGTGATCGGCTGGCTGAAAAAGAAACCGTCCTATGCGGCAGTTCTGGGAAATGAGAACGAGAACGACCTGCACCGGGGGCAGGCAGAAGGAATGATACGGCGTTCCTTCTATGCGGATTTTTCCAAGCTGTACAGGTTTTCCAATCTGGAACAGAGGGCATTTTTGGATGCCTATTTTCAGCGTTATGAGATTATCTGCCTGAAAAATATTGTCCGCGCCATCATGGGAAAGGAAGAAAAGGAGGCGGATACTTCCGACCTGGAGGTATTTGACAGACATTCGTCTTTTCCTTTGCAGCAGGCAGCCGCGGCTGAGACGATGGACGCCCTGACGGCGGCGCTGACGGGAACGGTATATGCGGACGTGCTGCGGAATGTAGGCGGGAGCGGCAGGGCGACATTGTTTGACTATGAGTTTGCGTTAGATATGTTTTACTTTAAGAATCTGTGGAAACGTGTCCGCAGAGAACTGAAAAAGGAAGACAGAGAGGCAGTCATCCAGTCTGTAGGGACGCAGATAGATACGCTTAATCTGGAGTGGATATACCGTGCGAAGCGTTATTATCGGATGGATGCGGCGCAGGTATATGCGCTTATCATCCCGGTGCATTACCGCCTGAAGCTGGAGGAAGTCAAACGGATGGCGGAAGCTGAGAGCATAGAAGAAATGCTTGCCTGCGTAGGGACGACAAAGTACGGAAAATATTTTCAGGATATAGGATCGATCGATCTTGAACGAGTGGGGACAAACATCCAGGAGGCGGTGCACAGGGCACTGATGGGGCATAACCCTTATTCGGCGGCATGCCTGGAGGTGTACTTATATAAGAAGGAACAGGAAGTACACCGCATAATCACCGCGATGGAGTGTGTCAGATACGGTCTGCCGGCTGAAAAAATCAGAGAATATCTGGCGTAAAGGAAGGTGTAGTAATTGATTGAAAAAATGAAATTTGTAAGCGTTATCGGGCGTAAGGAACAGCTTGATACCGTGACGGAAAAGTATCTTAGCCGGTATGAGATACAGTTGGAGAACGCAGTAGGGGTGCTGAAAAACCTCAATAACCTCACGCCCGGCGTGGAAGTAAACCCCTATCGGGAGCCTGCGGTGAAGGCTGCAGAGATTGCGGCACATTACGGAAGCGACGCGTCGGGACTGACCCGCATGGATGCGGAAAAAGCCGCAGATTTAACAGCATGGGCGCAGGAGAAGATACAGGAGTCGGACAAAAAGACGGACGGCCTGCAGAATGAGCTGAAAAAGAAAATGGAGCTTCTTGCGGGGATAGCTCCGTATCAGGAGCTTCACTTCGATATTTCCAGAATACTGCATTTCAAGGAGGTGCGTTTCCGGTTCGGACGGCTGCCTGTGGCTTATTATGAAAGGTTGAAGACCTATGCCTACGACGATATGTGTACGATATTCGAAAAGTGTCGTCAGGATGAAAATTATGTCTGGGGCATTTATTTTGTTCCGGCAGCGGAAGCAAAAAAGGTGGATGCCATCTATTCCTCTCTGCATTTTGAGCGGATTTTTGTGGAGGATGCTTATGAAGGAACAGTGGACGAGGCGTGCGAGAAGCTGAGAAAAGAGATTCGTGAGCTGGAAGATGCGGTCGCCGGTGAAGAGGCTGTTTTAAAAAGTGAGCTTGCGTCAAAAGGCGCAGAGCTGTCCTGTGCGGCGAAATCTCTGGCTTATGCGGCGAAGATGTTCGACGTCAGAAAGCTGGCAGCATTTACAAAAGCCAAGAACGAAACGTTTTTCATCCTGTGCGGATGGATGGCCGGAAACGAGGCGAACAGTCTGAAAAAAGAGCTGGAAAACGATCCGTCGATTTTCTGTACATTGGAGGAAAACCCGGACAGGCGCGTGATGGTTCCTCCGACCCGCTTGAAAAACCCGGCGCTCATCCGTCCCTTCGAGATGTTCATCAGGATGTACGGACTGCCGAACTATCAGGAATTTGACCCGACGCTGTTTGTGGCTATCACCTATTCGGTCATATTCGGAGCGATGTTCGGAGACGTGGGACAGGGGCTGGTGCTGTTTATCGGAGGCCTGCTCTTATACTTCTTAAAAAAGATGGATCTGGCAGCAATTATCGCGAGCTGCGGATTTTTCTCGACGATATTCGGATTTTTATACGGAAGTATATTCGGCTTCGAGCATATCCTTCCGGCGCTGTGGCTGCATCCGGCTGAGGCGATGACGAACCTGCCGTTTATCGGTACGCTTAATACGGTATTCATCGTAACGATCGCGCTCGGCATGGGCCTGATACTTTTGACGATGGTATTCCATATTATAAATGCGGTCAAGGCAAAAAAGATGGGCGAGGCGCTGTTTGATACGAACGGAGTAGCGGGCATGGTGTTTTACGGAGCGGTCGTTTTGGTCGTTGTGCTGTTTATGACGGGCAACACCCTTCCGGCTGCGGTGGCACTCATCATCCTGTTTGTGCTGCCCCTGCTTGTCATTGCATGCAAGGAGCCTTTAACCGCACTTCTGGAAAAGAAGAAGCACACGGAGGAATCGGGCGTCGGGATGTTCATTGTGCAGGCGTTTTTCGAACTTTTTGAAGTGTGTCTGAGTTATTTTTCCAATACGCTTTCATTTGTGCGTATCGGTGCGTTTGCAGTCAGCCACGCTGCGATGATGCAGGTGGTGATGATGCTTGCGGGCGCGGAAAACGGGGCATCCCCGAACTGGGCTATCGTGGTCATCGGCAACCTTGTGGTCATGGGCATGGAAGGACTGATAGTCGGTATTCAGGTGCTTCGTCTTCAGTATTATGAATTTTTCAGCCGTTTCTACAAAGGGGACGGAAGAGAATTTAAACCTTATTTTACAAAGGAAGAAAACATTTAAGGAGGTCATTTATCATGGCAAAAATTTTATTATTCGCAGCATTTGCTGCCTGCATCATCGTTCCGTTCCGTGTATTCGTAAAAGGGGAGCAGACAAAGAAGAGATATAAATCCACGCTGGCGTTAAACGGCGTGATGTTTTTCGGGCTGATGTTATTTACAGGCTTCATGATGTTTTCAGGTAATGCGTCCGCAGCGGAGACCGCAGAGGCAACTGCTGCGGCAGCAACCGGATTGTCCACAGGTCTTGGCTATCTGGCAGCAGGTCTGTCCATCGGTCTTTCCTGCGTGGGCGGCGGTATCGCCGTAGCCAGTGCAGCCAGCGCGGCGTTGGGCGCTATCAGCGAGGATTCTTCCATCCTTGGTAAGTCCCTGATCTTCGTAGGTCTTGCCGAAGGTGTCTGCCTGTACGGTCTTATCATTGCATTCATGATCCTGGGTAAGCTTTGATGAAAATGTATCTCATCAGCGACAACATTGACACGCTGACCGGCATGCGGCTGGCAGGCGTGGAGGGCGCGGTGGTCCACGAGAAAGAGGAGCTGAAGGCAGAAATCGACAAGGTGCTTGCCGATAAGGAGATCGGTATCCTGCTTTTGACGGAAAAATTCGGGAAGGAATTCCCGGACATCATCGACCACATCAGGTTGGAGCGGAAATTACCACTCATCGTAGAAATTCCCGACCGGCACGGCACAGGCCGTGCCCCGGATTTTATTACATCTTATGTGAATGAGGCGATAGGGATAAACATCTGACCGACGGGGCTGCCGGCGGTTGGAATTTCCGGAGGATTTATATGACGATAGACGAAAAGCTGCAGCATTTTATGGACGTGACCACACAGAGGGTTAACGCGGAAAATGCAAAACAGATAGAAGATTATAAAAAAGGGCTGGACAAGGTATATGAAAGCTACTGCGAGACAGCCCGCCGCAAGTCTGAGCTTTCCTTAAAACTGAAAGAGGAGAGCCTGGAAAAGCAAAAGAATGCCGACCTTGCAGAAAAGCAGATGGAGATACGGGAAAAGACCGGAAAGCTCCTGCGCGAGCTGGATGAAAAGCTTTACTCCGAGGTAAAGGGAAAGCTGGAACGTTTTATGGCGACAGGAGATTATGAAAGATATCTGGTCGCACAGGTGAAAAAAATCCTTGAGTTTGCAGACGGTGACGATGTGGTGATATATATCGACCCTGAAGACATCGCCCGTAAAGGGGCGGTTTCTGCAGGAGCGAATACGGCGCTGACTGTGAGTGAATACAGCTTCGGCGGCGGTGTGCGCGCGGTCATTGAAAAGCGCGGTATCCTGATAGACCAGTCCTTTGACACCAGGTTAAAAGAAGCCTTTGAAGGAAAGGAGGCGAGCCAGAGATGGAAAAGTCTTTAAAAATATACGGCATTAACGGCCCGCTCGTAACCGTAAAGGGCAGGACTGATCTGAAAATGAGCGAAATGGTATATGTGGGCAGCGAAAAGCTGGTAGGCGAGGTAATTCGTCTTTCTCCCGAACTTGCGACCATTCAGGTATTCGAAGAGACGTCAGGCTTAAAGCCCGGAGAGCTTTTGTACCCTACAGGTGCAACTCTTTCGGTAACGCTGGCGCCGGGCATTGTTTCGAACATTTTTGACGGTATCGAGCGTCCGCTGGCGGAGATAGAGAAAAAATCCGGTAAATATATTGACAGGGGATTTTCCATGGATTCCCTTGATACACAGAAGAAATGGCAGACTAAAATGTGCGTAAAGCCGGGCGACCGGGTGGCCGGAGGAACGATCATCGCGGAAGTGCCCGAGACTCCTGCTATTACGCATAAAGTCATGATACCGCCCGATATGGAGGGTATCGTGGAAACAGTCGTGCCCGATGGCGAATACACGATAAACGACACACTCGTAACGCTGATGAAACCCGATGACAACGTGGTCGGCCTGACGATGACTCAGAAGTGGCCCATCCGCGTGCCCAGACCTAATGCAAAACGCCATCCGGCATCCCGGCCGCTTGTGACAGGGCAGCGTATTCTGGATACGCTGTTCCCTATTGCAAAGGGTGGAACGGCTGCTATTCCCGGAGGCTTTGGTACCGGTAAGACGATGACGCAGCATGCAATCGCAAAATGGTCTGATGCGGACCTTATCGTTTACATCGGCTGCGGCGAGCGCGGCAATGAGATGACGGAAGTACTGGAGGATTTCTCCAAGCTGATAGATCCTAAATCAGGCAATCCGATGATGGACAGGACCGTGCTCATTGCGAATACCTCCAATATGCCCGTGGCGGCGCGTGAGGCGAGCATTTACACAGGTCTGACACTGGCAGAGTATTACCGCGACATGGGTTATCATGTGGCTATCATGGCGGATTCTACCTCCCGCTGGGCGGAGGCGCTGCGCGAGTTGTCCGGCCGTCTGGAGGAAATGCCTGCAGAGGAAGGATTTCCGGCATATCTGGCGAGCCGCCTTTCCGCATTCTATGAGAGAGCCGGCATGGTGGAAAACTTAAACGGGACAGAGGGGAGCGTGACCATCATCGGTGCGGTATCCCCGCAGGGCGGCGATTTTTCGGAGCCGGTTACTCAGAATACGAAGCGTTTTGTGCGCTGCTTCTGGGGACTGGACAAGAGTCTTGCCTATGCGAGACATTTCCCGGCAATCAACTGGCTGACCAGCTACAGCGAATACCTGCCTGATCTGGCAAGCTGGTATGCAGACAATGTGGGAGCGGAGTTTATCGATGACAGAAACCAGCTTGTGGCGATATTAAATCAGGAAAGCAGCCTGATGGAGATAGTAAAGCTGATAGGAAGCGATGTCCTGCCCGACGATCAGAAGCTGACGCTGGAGATAGCGAGAGTGATACGGCTCGGATTTTTACAGCAGAATGCCTTCCATCCGCAGGATACGTCCGTACCTCTTGCAAAACAGCAGAAGATGATGGAAACGATACTGTATCTGTATGAGAAATCAAAGGCGCTTGTGGCGATCGGCATGCCGGTATCTGTCCTGAGAGAGGATAAGATATTTGACCGCGTCATTTCCATCAAATATGATGTGGAAAATGACCGGCTGGATAAATTTGACGATTACAAAAAGGCGATCGACAAGTTCTATGACGACGTGATCGCCCGCAACGCATAACAGGCGGAGGTAAAAAATGGCAATAGAGTATTTAGGCTTGAACAGTGTCAACGGTCCCTTCGTTGTTTTGGAGGGCGTAAAGGGCGCTGCTTATGACGAGATTGTGGAGATCGTGGCGGACGGCAAAGAAAAGAAGCTGGGCCGTATCGTGGAGATAAACGAGGATAAGGCGGTCGTGCAGGTGTTTGAAGGGACGGACAACCTTTCCCTGAAAAATACGCACACCCGTCTGACAGGGCATCCGATGGAGATAGGTTTGACGGACCAGCTGCTCGGCAGGACGTTCAACGGTATCGGCGAGCCGATAGACAATCTGGGTGAGGTGACGGCGGAAACGTACGCTGATGTAAACGGAAAACCTTTAAATCCGGTTTCCCGAGAATATCCCCGTAACTATATCCGTACCGGTATCTCTGCGATAGACGGTCTGACAACACTGATACGCGGGCAGAAGCTCCCGATCTTTTCAGGAAACGGACTGCCTCACGACCAGCTGGCGGCGCAGATCGTGCGTCAGGCGTCTCTGGGCGAAGACTCTGACGAAAAATTCGCCATCGTATTTGCGGCGATGGGCGTAAAGTATGATGTTGCGGAATATTTCCGCCATACGTTTGCAGAGAGCGGCGTTTCCGACCATGTGGCGATGTTTTTAAATCTGGCGAACGACCCGGTGGTAGAGCGTCTCATCACCCCGAAGGTGGCGCTGACTGTTGCGGAGTATCTTGCGTTTGAAAAGCATATGCACATTCTGGTCATCCTGACGGACATGACCTCCTTTGCGGAGGCGATGCGCGAGGTTTCTTCCAGCAAGGGCGAGATTCCCTCCAGAAAGGGATATCCGGGCTATCTGTATTCGGAACTTGCGACGCTCTATGAGCGCGCGGGCATCGTGGAGGGCATCAACGGCTCTGTGACCCAGATTCCGATACTGACGATGCCGAATGACGATATCACGCATCCCATCCCCGACCTGACAGGCTACATCACGGAAGGACAGATAGTTCTGGACAGAACGCTGCACGGACAGGGAGTGTATCCGCCTATCAACGTGCTGCCGAGCCTGTCCCGTCTGATGAAGGACGGTATCGGCGAAGGCTATACGAGGGCGGACCATCAGGCGGTGGCAAACCAGCTGTTTTCCTCCTATGCAAAGGTAGGGGACGCAAGGGCGCTGGCGAGCGTTATCGGCGAGGACGAGCTTTCCGAGCTGGATAAAAAATATCTGGCGTTCGGCAAGATGTTCGAGAAATATTTTGTCGGTCAGAGGGAAGAAGAAAACCGTACTATCATAGATACGCTCGAGATAGGATGGAGTCTTCTTCGGATGCTGCCGAGAGAGGAACTGGACCGCGTGGATACGAAGATACTGGACGAGTATTATGACCAGGAAGGGCGTCGCTTAGAATAAACAGTTTCAATTTTCCGAAAAGGAGATATGCATGAATACAAACGCATTTCCGACAAAGGGAAACCTGATGCTGGCAAAGAGCTCTCTGGAGCTTGCAAAGCAGGGCTATGAGCTGATGGACAAAAAGCGGAATATTCTGGTGCGCGAGCTGATGAACCTCATCGAGGAAGCAAAAACGATACAGTCGGAGATAGATTCGACTTTTACAGAGGCGTATCAGGCGCTGCAGCAGGCGAACATCGAAGTCGGGATACACTATGTTCAGGAGATAGCGCAGGCTATCCCGGCGGAAGAGACCGTCCGTGTGAAAACACGCAGCATCATGGGCACCGAAATCCCGCTGGTGAGCTGTGAGGAGGATAAGAGCATCCCCTATTACGGCTTTTACAATTCCAGCGCGGCAGTGGACCTGGCGCGGGAGCGCTTTTTAAAGGTAAAAGAGCTTACCGTCCGATTGTCCATGGTAGAAAATTCCGCTTACCGTCTTGCTATGAATATCCGCAAGACCCAGAAACGTGCCAACGCGCTGAAAAACATCACGATACCGACCTACACCGTTCTGGTGCGCGACATCAGCAACGCGCTGGAGGAAAAGGAACGCGAGGAGTTCACGCGGCTGAAGGTGATAAAAAGGAATATGAATAAATGAGCAGAAATCCGGGAAAGAACAAATTTATGTTTTTTCCCGGATTTTTTCTTTGCAAGCAGGTGCGGGCGCTGCGGAAGCTGTGATATAATTTAGAAAATAAAACAGGGGGTAGGATTTGCAAAGGAGCTCATACCATATCCTGCCGGGAGATAGAAAAGCTGATGCGGCTGGATGTGTACCTTATCTTAAAACTAAGAAACGGCGTCTGTCTGCCTGTATGGAAGGTAGGATTTTAGAAAGGCGGGTGGAAGGATGCAGTTGCCGCCAGACGCGTCTGTTCAAAATCCCGCGCGTTAAAAGCGGAAAGTCAAAAAGAATAGGGCTTGCCCTTAAAACCTCCCTATGGTATAATATTCGCAGCGGGCAATGATAAAAAATTAACAATTAGAAAAAAAGGCCCGAATACAAGGCATTTTCAATTGAATGGAGGAAAAGACATGGCTAAGAAAATTGTTTTAGCAGGCGCTTGCCGTACAGCGATCGGCGTAATGGGCGGAACACTGAGCACGACTCCGGCAACGGACCTGGGCGCTATCGTTATCAAAGAAGCACTGAACAGGGCAGGCGTTCCCTCTGATCAGGTAGATCAGGTTTACATGGGCTGCGTTATCCAGGCAGGTCAGGGACAGAACGTTGCGCGTCAGGCTTCCATCAAGGCAGGGCTTCCGATCGAGACTCC
>ENA-ORSX01001136-ORSX01001136.1-human-gut-metagenome-genome-assembly--contig:-NODE-1136-length-20799-cov-4.789578_pt1 | contig 20799 bp, 17 predicted proteins | sample MGYA00241904_ERZ509172 | MGnify/ENA primary metagenome ERZ509172 (study PRJEB26280, sample SAMEA2338795) | human gut metagenome | biome: human gut; feature: human-associated habitat; material: faeces...
AACTTTCTAAAGAAAGTTTCCCTTCCCCTCCCCAAACCCCACCCCTTCCCTTCAAAGACTTTCGTCTTTATCGAATCCCTCATGGCGATTTCGGGGGAAGTGGGGAACACGTCTTTGTGTTTATGAAAAAAGCCCTTCAGGATGCTTCCCGAAGGGCTTTTTTATGGCATCCGGAATGGTTCTCTTCTGGAGCAAAACAGGGGGACTACGGTAAAGCCGCCATCCGCGTCACAGCAACCATCATCTGCCATTACAAAAGGTTGAGGAGGATGGAGGTGCGGTTTGGGGAGGAGGAAGGGCCCCTTTTGAAAAAAGGCATCTTCCTTCCCCAAAAGGGTTCTCCTAAATAATCGACTTCCGCGGATACCGGGTGCCGGAAACGTAGAAGGTATTCTCCACGATGAAGAGAGCCTTGTCGTCAATGGCGAAAACAAGGTTCTCCAAGCGCCGCAACATGATATTGTTGGTTACGGTAAGGATGATCTCGCGGTCGCCGCCGCTGTACGCGCCCTTGCCCTTGAGCACGGTCGCGCCGCCGTAGCCTTCGGCGATGATCGCCTCGCACAGCGCCTCGCCCCGATCGGTGACCACGTAGACCATCTTCCTCTGGCTGCCCATACGGAGCGCGTATTCGATAGTCGCGGAAGCCACGAAAACCTGAATGAACGACACGATGACCATATCAAGGGAAATGGTCGCCATAGAAGCGAGGAACATCACCGCGTTGAAGCAGAAATTAAACCGCCCGATGCCGATGTTCCAGCGCTTGTTCAGGATAACACCGATGAGATCCAGGCCGCCGCCGGACCCCAGCGTCCGCAGCATGAGCCCGGTACCCGTACCGCAAAGGACGCCTGCCGTAATCGCCGCGTAGAAGTGATCCTGAATCGGGACCTGAAAAGTGATAAGTTCACTGATGATCGTGGTCGCAAGGCTTCCGTACAGGCTGTAGAAGAAAAACTGACGCCCGATTTGGAACCACGACACGAAGAACAGCGGTATATTGATCAACAGGTACCAGATCGCGGGCGTAAACAGCCCGGTCGTATACCAGCCGAGCAGACCGGCACCGAAAATCCCCCCGGTAAGGAAGCCGTGATGCGCGGCCACAGCCTGCGCGCCGAGAGAAAAGAAAACAGCGCCGACAGTCAGCAGGAAGAGGTTCCACAACATGGACTGAGCGAGCTTGTTCCTTTGAGGCAAACTGACTTTCATGAAAACTCCGTATGGATTAGGCGAGATGGGCCGTACTGACGAGGTGGCGCCCGGCTTCGCGGACGGACGGGCAGCCTGTCAACACCATGCTGCGCACAAGCTGATTGTAAAGATGATCCGCCGTCAGCTTCACGCCTTCGGAACCGCCCCCCACGGCGGCGAGACAGAAGGGACGGCCAATCAGCACGGCGTCCGCGCCGAAGGCCAACGCCTTGAGCACGTCGAGCCCGTCACGGATGCCGCCATCCATCAAAACGGCCATGCGGCCCTTGACCTGCGCGGCGATGGCGGGAAGGACCTCGATGGTCCCCGGCGTATGATCCAGAGCCCGCCCGCCGTGGTTGGAAACCACGATGCCGTCGCATCCGGCGCGCTCGGCGGCGATGGCATCTTCGACCGTCATGATGCCCTTGAGCACGAATTTCATACCAAGCTCATGCGAACGATCAACGATGGCCGCCAATTCGGCGCACGTTTTCGGAGACACGGGGCGCCCCATGCGGGCCAGGGCAATCAGCCCGGCTGCGTCGATGTCCATGCCGAGCACACGGGTTCCGGTGGCTGCGGCCCTGCACATCTTGCGCTCCAGTTCCTCGCCTTCCCACGGCTTGATGAACGGAATCCCCCAGCCGCCTTCGGCGGCGATGGCGGCATTCCCCGCTTCGTGCAGTTCATCCGGCGCGCCGTCGCCGACACAGCCGACAATGCCCGCTTCGCGGCAGCCGGATACGATGGCCCGCGCGTATTCCGCCTCGGAAAGGGCCCCGCCCATATTAAAGGAGGTTCCCCCTATGGGAGCGGCCAGCACGGGCAGGCGCAACCTGAATCCGAGCACCTCCGTTTCCGTGACGGGCTTCTTGACCTCATGAATCAGACGCATGTTCAGACGGATGCCGGCAAGCGCGGCCACATTGTTCTTGAACGCGCTCCCGGTTCCGATGCCGCCCATACCGGGCGTTTCGCCTGCGCAGGCGCGCCCATCGCACACGGGACAAACACGGCAAAAACCCTTCATGCGCTCTTTGGCGTTGGCGCGGACTTCCTTAATATCCATAATAGGGGACTCCCAAATGAAATGGTAGAGAGAGGTGGATACCCGAACGGGCTTCGCCTTGCAATATTGTGAAAGGCTTCCATATCGTAAAAGAAGGATGCGAGGAGGGAAAAACGGACGGAACAGCCTCTTTCGTGAGTACGTGAACCGACATATATCGTCAACAGGCTGAGAAATATTGTTCTCCGCATGAGAGATGGCCGCCCCGCCAGCTTGCCTGCGGGCCATTCTTTTTCTATGCTTCTTGTTCGCTCTCTTTTTCTCTTGTAACGACGGCACGCCCATGCCGCTTCAAGGACGTTTTCCCATGACCCAATCCGTACCTTCCCATACCGGACCCGCCGCGCTCATCAAGCTCGCGCAGGACGTTCTGAATACCGAAATCGCCGGGCTCGCCGCCGTGCGGGACCGGCTCAACGCCCGGACGCCGGAAAAAGCCCCCCTCGTCCTTGCGTTGGGGCTTCTGGCGGCGTGCACCGGGCGTGTGGTCGTGACCGGCATCGGCAAATCCGGCCTGGTCGGCCGCAAGCTTGCCGCCACCTTTTCCTCGACCGGTACGCCGGCCTTCTTTCTCCATCCCGTGGAAGGAGCCCACGGAGATCTGGGGAGCCTCCGCAAAGACGACGTCATCATTGCCATCTCCAATTCCGGTGAAACGGCGGAGCTGAACGCCATCCTGCCCGCGCTGAAATCGCTCGGCACCAGCCTGATCGCCATGACGGGACGGGAGGACTCCACCCTTGGCCGCCTTGCCGACGTGACGCTGCATTCGGGCGTACCCCGTGAAGCCTGCCCGCACGGGCTTGCCCCCACGGCCTCGACCACTGCGGTCCTCGCCCTCGGCGATGCGCTGGCCGTTTGTCTGATGCAACTAAAATCATTTACGGAAAAAGATTTCCTGCGCTACCATCCCGGAGGCAGTCTGGGGCAACGCCTGAAGCTCAACGTCAGCGAAGTCATGCGGACCGAGGGCCTTCCTCAGCTTTCCGAAACAAGCCTCTTGTCGGAAGCCCTGCGTCAACTGGATCAAGGCAAGCTTGGAGCCGTGCTTCTGCTCGATGGCGAACACAGGATCAGCGGCATCCTGACCGACGGCGACGTCAGGCGGGCCGTCTGCCGCGGGACGCTCAATCCCGAGGCCCCGGTCAGCACCGTCATGACGCCTTCTCCCCGCTGCGGGACCCAAAGCGATACGGTCGCCACGCTTCTTGAGCTCATGGAAAGCAAAGCGATCACGGTGTTGCCCATTGCTGACGAAGAACGCCGCCTGCTCGGCATGGTCCACATGCACGACCTGCTTGGTCAGGGCAGTGTTGCCTTTTCGCAGCATTGATGTCCGCAATGGCTCTTGTTTTCTAGAAAAACCGTATTCCCTCAATGCCGCCCTGAACGCGTCTCTGGCACTCCCTTGGAGTCGCTTTTGATCGCTGGTTGGCTCTCGGGAGTGATAGCTTGCGCAAGGGCAATCCGAGCTTATTTTCCTGTTGAATGCGGCAGGTGCTCTCGGCACAAAACACTGTGATACGCCGCACCATTTGGCGAGACACCGGGGAAGAAGGCTTTTCACGGAAAAAGCCCTTCCCCTTCTTTTTTTGCAAGATAAGGAACGCTATGGAACCGATCACACATGCCTTGAGCGGAGCCGTCATTGGCTGCGCCCTGCCGGGGAAACACCGCTGGTGGCTTCCGGCATGGGCGGCGCTGGTAGCGGCTTCTCCCGATATGGATGTCTTCTTTACCCGCACCCCGCTGCAATACATTGAGTACCACCGGGGGATCACCCATTCGTTCGTTGGGGGTTTGGGGCTCGCGTTCCTCCTTGCCCTCATCCCCTGGCTGATGAACCGCTGGCGGGTCCCCAAAGTCCCCGATGACTCTCCGCCATTCAGTTGGCCGCTGACGCTGGCATGGCTCGTGGCCTACCTGCTCATTCTGCATCACATTTTTTTGGATTGTATGAATTCGTACGGTACACAGGTCTTTCTGCCGTTCAGCGACTACAGGGTGCGTTTGAATGCGTTGTTCATCGTAGACCCGTTGCTTCTCCTGCCGTTGGCCCTTGGGCTCATATTCTGGCGGAAGCGGCGCGCCGTCATGATCGGCCTGCTGCTCTGGACCATCCTCTACCCGCTCGGCTCGCTGGCCACACGGGTGGGGCTTGAGGCGCATCTCAAGGACAGCCATTACACGCCCGACGTTTTCACCCAAGAGCTTCTCAGTGAGGATTTGACTCCCGGGCAACGTGGAAAGGGCCTCTGGGATGATGTGCGCGCCGTGCATCTCGTTCCCGACGCCTTCACGCCTTTCCACTGGAAACTCATTCTGGATCGCGGGAACGTCTGGGACGTAGCGGGCTATACGGTGTTCACTGAGGAGCCTCAGACGTTCATTACCTACGCCAAGCCGCCGCAGCCTCTCTGGGCCGAGCTTGCCGCGAAGGACCGCATGTTCCGCGCGTACGAGCGCTTTGCCCTCTACCCCGCCCTTGAGGCTGAAATTCCGTTGGAGGGGCCCCTTGGGGGATATACAGAATACGTATTCAGCGATCTGCGCTTCGGCTCGACCATCGGCTGGGTTGACGATATTCAGGTACGGCGGCACGGCAAGCCCACGACCTTCCGCATCATGGCCCGCGTCGCCCCGGACGGCACGGTCTCCGCAGTCCGCTTCATTACCACCACCGGCGCGGGCGGAGACAGCGGCTGGAATCCGCCTGTGGAGTGAAAAAAGGAAAGAGGAAAATCGGGAGAGGGGAGAGGAAAGCCTTCTTGAGAAGGGTTTTCCTCCTCCCTCCTCTCTCCTTCCCAAGGCTTTTACGAAATGGGAAGGCAAGGCTGAAAGTTCCTTCGTTTTCCAGTCAGCAACCACCCCCACGCGAGTGGTTGCATGTTTCGGTCGTTTCGCTCCCTTAATCGACCAACGCCGTAACGCAAAAGGGCATCCAACGGGATGCCCTTTTCTTTTCAAAAAAGCCGTTCACGAAATCCGAAAACCCACAATGAAGGATTCGATAAAATCAAAAGCCTTTGGGAAGGGAGGGATGGAGTCCGGGCAAGGGAGGGAAAAGCGTGGGGGTACCCCCTTTCTTTAGAAAAGCTTTCCCTTCCCCGGTTTCCCCATGCAACCTAACGCCGCTCCAGCAAAGCCAGCGTGCCGGCAATCTGACGTCCGAGGGGCGACTCGCGGCGCAGCTCGCGCTCAACCGAAGCGATACCCTTGAGCACCGTGGAATGACGGCGGGAAAACTTGTCGCCGATGTCCTGCAAGGACAACTCGGTGTGCTTGCGGGCGAGATAGAAAATCGTGTTGCGGGCCACCACCAGATTCTGCTTCCGGCTGCGGGATGCCAACTGCTCGGGCGAGAGGCCGAACCCTTCGCACACCTTGCGGATAATGGAATCCACATCCACAAAAGGATCGTCAAGGCTGTACTGCGCCAGAATTTCCTGCGCCATTTCCACGGAAATGGTACAGCCAAGCAGCTTGGCCTTGAGCAGCAGGTTGTGCACGCAGCTTTCCAACTGCCGGATATCCCCGGTGAGGCGCTCGGTCAGCACATCCACCACCGTATCGGACAACAGCGCGTTGTTCTGGCGGGCCTTCTCCTGAAGGATACGGCGGCGCGTGCTGGCGTCGGGCTTTTCAATACCGGCGAGGAACCCCGAACAGAAACGCGACACGAGGCTGTTGTCCACGTTCCGCAGCTCGCAGGGCGCAAAGGAACTCGTCAGGACGACGCGGCTTCCCTTTTCCTGCAGGGACTTGATGGTGGAAAGCACCTCATCCTGCATCTTTTCCTTGCCCTGGAGAAAGTGCACGTCCTCAAGGAGCAGCAAATCCACATCGCGGAAACGCCCCTTGAAGCGATCCACGGTCCGCGACTGGAGGGCCTGCACAAAACAGCTCGAAAACTCTTCGGCGGTCAGATACTCGACCTTGGGATTGGAGCGGTTGCTGGCCTCGCACAGAGCCTGCCCCACGGCCTGCGTGAGGTGCGTCTTGCCGAGCCCCGGCCCGGAGCTGAGGAACAAGGTATCCACGGCGGCACCGGAACGCGCCATGTTGCGCGCCGCGGCATAGGCCATGTCATTGGTGGGGCCGACCACAAAGCTGTCGAACGCGTACCGCCAGTTGTGCGGGACGGACTGGTTCACGGGCATGGTGATGGGCAGGGAAAGCTGCTCGGCAGCGGAAGAAAGCAGGGACGGAGCGGCCACCGGACGGGGCGCGGGAGCCGTACGGGGACGACGGGCCGGAGCGGGCTCACCCTCAACGGAGACGGCAGGACGCCCCGGAACGGAACGGCTCGGTTTGGCGGGAGGATTGCCCGCGACCACGCTGATTTCCATCGTCCGCCCGAAAATGGCGGAGGCCGCATCGGAAATGTCGTTCAGCAGGCGATCGCGTACCCACGTCGCCACAAATCCATTGGGGGCGGACAGACGGATCTTCCCCTCCCCTTCAAGGTCGGCGGTGAGAGGCGCAACCCAAACCTTGTAGGTGCCGGGGTTGAGCCTGTTTTGCAGATCTTCACAGATTTTGAGCCACTGAGTTTTCATATCCGATTCTTCTAGCGTTTGACTTGTCCTGTGACAAAGCAGATTCGCGGAGTTTCTGCCCGTCGGGGCGCAAAAGGCTTCCCACAAAGGAGGATAAAAAAGTTACCCGTAATGACAGGCCTTTTTGCAATACCGCCACTTCTCCGATGTTTTCTTTACCCTTGGGAGACAAGGGTTTTCATATGAGGGGGCCCTGTTATGCACTGGCTTGTGAAAAACTTTTCCACAACCGTATTCCTGCACGGCCTGAAAAAGCTCAAGATCCCTTCATTTTTCAAAAACATACTTTGATACCGACCTGTTACCCGTATGGCAGACAGATGAAACCGGAACGGCCACGGAGCCGCTCCGGTTAAACGAACACACAAAAACGGGCCGCGCGAAAAGAACACGGGCAGCCTGCGTTTTTCCGGGAAGAAACAAGACGGAAGGCGATTTTTCTCAAACAAACGGAAAAAGTCAAACAGAACTTCACAAAAATCGCCTCCTCTTTCTCAAACAAGAGTGGTTCCGGAACGCAACATCCCGGAACCACCTTCAAAAACATTTTTCGGTGCGAGAAACTACTTTTTGGAGGGTGCCTTCACAGCCTTCAGGTAAATGTCGGTGACGTAATGGAGGCGCTCAAGGCGGGCCAAGTCACGCCGATCCAGTTCGCCGCTCTCGTTCTGGAAGGAAACGATATCATGCAGCCATTCACGCAGTTCGCTGGTCCCATAGCTCTGCTTGAACATATCAAGCTGCTGGTCGAGAGCGTATACCGGGTGATCCTTGATGTCGCGGATGGCTTCCTCACGGGTCATGGTCTTGCCGGTCCACGCATTGTAGAAACGCATGTAGTCGTCGGCAAGGTCCTCGGCGGGGGTCTTCTTCATCATGTCCACGCTGCGGAGATACACGCGGAGGAAGGCCACGATGTCGCTCTTGTGCTTGTTGGCATAATCCATATTGGCGACGAGCAGGATGGGCTGGCGGGCATTGCAGTCGCTGGAGTGCGCGACGGTCTTCAGGCCGAGCTTTTCGGCTTCAAAGGTCTGGGGGGCCCACAGCGCGATGGCGTCGCCCTGGCCGTCGGCAAACGCCTTCATGGCTTCGGACGGCTGCATGTCGACGATGTTGACGTCACGCTCGTTCAGGCCAAGGACGTGCAGCCAGCGGCTCAGCATGTAGTGAGCGGACGTGCCCTTGGGGACGATGAAGGTCTTCCCGCGCACGGATCCGGGATTACCGTACACTTCCGGGCAGTTGGGGTTAAACCCCTTCATCTTGAGGATGGGGCTGTCGGCACGCGTGAAAATAGCGTTGGAAGCGGATTCGTCGTTGCCGATGCCGACGATGTACAGGCGGCTGCTCAACGAAGCGGTCAGCGCGGGCATGGCGCCAACGCCGGCAATGGCCCAATTGGACGACTGCATTTCGTCAATGACGTTTTTACCGGACTCAAAGGGCAGCAATTCGAGATCCAGCCCTTCAGCCTTGTCCCATCCCTTTTCTCTGGCGTACCAGACCAAAAACGTTTCATGCTCGCCGAGCCATGCCGTGCGAAGAGGCACAAGGGGCTTGGCGAACGCTGCGGAGCCACTCAGGCACCACGCGACCAGAAAAAACAGGGCCAACAGACCAGCAAAGGGATTGCGCACTTTCATGATTTCCTCATCCACCCATGAGAACGTTCGTTTCCCCGGCTTCCGAACAGAGCCACTCCCCACAGAACAGCCAAGGACATTTGCCATGACCATACCTCAAAAAAAAGGCAGTGGCAACGCGGGGCGCTCTTCAGAGTTTTTCGGTGTCAAAAGAATCATGGAACAAGCGCCGCATCATCACGCCCGACATGGCGGCAGGAGCGGCATCAGGGCCATTCCCTTGCTTCTTTTAAGGAAGCGGCATATCTTTCGGGACAGAATCCGTACCGTCAGCGCCGCGCGGCGCGCTCCGGGCGGCCGGAAAGGTCCCCCCAAGCGTTCCCGCCGCGCTCTTTCTTACGCAACAAACGTTCCCGCGATCCGTTTTCGCGTATCCTGCGAGGGAGTTCATGGCACTTTTGAGTTTACAGGGCGTCACGCTCAATCTGGGCGGCAAGACGCTTCTCGATACCGCCGACCTGCATGTGGAGCAGGGTGAGCGGGTCTGTCTCGTCGGGCGCAACGGCGTCGGCAAGTCGTCCCTGATGGCCCTGCTGTCCGGCGACCTCACGCCCGACGGCGGCACCATCGTCCGCACGCCGGGCGTCACGTTCGGGCATATGCCGCAGGCCGTGCCCGATCATTGGAGCGGCCCGGTCTTCGGCGTCGTGGCCTCAGGGCTCGGCAAAGAAGGCGAAGCGCTGGCCGCCGCCCATCTCATTGCCACGGGCCGCGAGGATCAGCTCTCCGCCGCCAAGCTGGCGCTGGCCCGCAACCTCCTCCAGACCGGGGAAGGCTGGGAACGCCACGGCGACATCCTTGAGGCGATCAACCAGCTCGGGCTCGATCCCGAGGCGGACTTCGCCACGCTCTCCGGCGGGAACAAGCGCCGCGTGGCGCTGGCCCGCGCCCTCGTCGCCTCCGAAAACCTGCTGCTCGACGAGCCCACCAACCATCTGGATATCAAGACCATCGCATGGCTGGAAGATTTCCTCGTCCGGCGGGTCAAGACCTTCGTTTTCATCAGCCATGACCGCGCCTTTGTGCGCCGCCTCGCCACGCGTATCGTGGAGGTGGACCGTACCCAGCTCTACAGTTATGCCTGCACGTTCGACCAGTTCCTCGAACGCCGGGAGGAACGCCTCGACGCCGAGGAAAAACAGGCCGCGGCCTTCGACAAGAAGCTCGCGCAGGAAGAAGCGTGGATACGGCAAGGCATCAAGGCCCGCCGCACCCGCAACATGGGCCGCGTCCGCGCGCTGCAGGCCATGCGTTCCGAACGGATGGCCCGCGTGTCGCGTCAGGGCGTCGTTTCCATGCTCGCGCAGGAGGCGGAACGCTCCGGCAAGCTGGTTATCGAGGCGAAACAGGCGGGATTCGCCTACCCAGACGGCTACCGCGTATTCAACGCCTTTTCGACCATCATCCAGCGCGGGGACCGCATCGGGCTCATCGGCAACAACGGCGTGGGCAAGACCACCCTGCTCCGCCTCCTTCTCGGCGAACTCGAACCCACGGAAGGCTCCATCCGGCACGGGACGCGGCTCGAAGTCAGCTATTTCGATCAGCTCCGCTCCTCGCTCGATCCTGAAAAATCGGTCATGGACAACGTGGCGAACGGCAACGACACCGTGACCATCAACGGGCAGCAGCGGCATGTGGCCAGCTACCTCATGGATTTCCTCTTTGAATCGGACCGGCTCAGGGTTCCGGTGCACACGCTTTCCGGCGGCGAGCGTAACCGCCTGCTCCTCGCCAAGCTGTTCACCATGCCTTCCAACCTGCTGGTTCTCGACGAACCCACCAACGATCTGGACGTGGAGACGCTGGAACTGCTTGAAGAGCTGCTCGCCAGCTATTCAGGGACGGTGCTCATGGTCAGCCACGACCGCGAGTTCCTCGACAACCTCGTCACCACCACGCTGGCGCTCGAAGGCGACGGGCAGGTGCGCGAGTACGTGGGCGGGTACACGGACTGGCTGCGCCAGCGCCCCGAGCCCGTGGCTGCCCACACCGACAAGCCGAAACCCAAGCCGCTGGCCCCGCCCGCCAAGATCGGCCCGCGCAAGCTGACCTTCAAGGAACAGCGCGAACTTCAAATGCTCAAGGACGAATTGGAAGCCCTGCCCGGCAAGATGGCGGCGCTGGAAGACGAACAGCATACGCTGGAAGACCGGCTCAACGATCCCGGCTTCTTCGCGCGCGATCCCGACGGATTCAACGCTACCGCCAAGCGCATCTCCGAGCTTGACGACGAACAGACCGCCGCTCTCCAGCGCTGGGAGGATGTCGAGTTCCGCATTGCCGAACTGGAAGGCAAGGTCGAAGACAAGTAGAACCATTGGGGAGGGAAAATTTTTCTGAAGAAGGGGGAAGCACCCCACGTTTTCCCTCCCCTCCCCAACCCCCACCCCTCTCTTTCCAAAGAGTTTTGTGCTTATTGAATCCCTGTTCGCAGGTCTTTTTGAGGTACAGGTTCTCTTTTGAAACGGTACACATTGAGGTGACACCCTATCCGTCACACTTCATCAAGCTGTATTTGCATTCTTTTTTACCTCCATACATTGTCACCATGACAATCCACATTGTCCCGCTCGCCAAAAAGATTGATCCATGACCAGCCGGATCGCTACCCCGGTTCTCCGGAGCGCTGTTAAGTTGCGCCCATCATCAACGCAACCAACAGCTTCTTAAGGAGATAGATCATGGAGAAAGGCACGTTCCAGCTCAAGTCCGGTCTGGCCGAAATGTTGAAGGGTGGCGTCATCATGGACGTCACCACCCCCGAGCAGGCAAAAATCGCACAGGAAGCGGGCGCGTGCGCCGTCATGGCGCTTGAGCGTGTCCCCGCCGATATCCGCAAGGCCGGGGGCGTCGCCCGCATGGCCGATCCGACCGTCGTCCTGCGCATCATGGACGCCGTGACCATCCCGGTCATGGCCAAGGCGCGCATCGGGCACATCGTCGAAGCCCGCATCCTTGAATCCCTCGGCGTCGACTATATCGACGAGAGCGAAGTGCTGACCCCCGCCGACGACCGCTTCCATATCGACAAGCGCGACTACACCGTGCCGTTCGTGTGCGGGGCCCGCAACCTTGGCGAAGCCCTGCGCCGCATCGCCGAAGGCGCTTCCATGATCCGTACCAAGGGCGAGCCCGGAACCGGCAACGTCGTCGAAGCCGTGCGCCACTGCCGCATGGTCCTCGGCGAAGTCCGCGCCCTGTGCGCCCTGCCCGAAGAGGAAGTCGCCAACTTCGCCAAGGAAAACGGCGCGCCGCTCGAACTGGTGCTCAAAATCCGCGCCGAAGGCCGTCTGCCCGTGGTAAACTTCGCCGCTGGCGGCATCGCCACGCCCGCCGACGCCGCTCTCATGATGCAGCTCGGCCTTGACGGCGTGTTCGTGGGCTCCGGCATCTTCAAGTCCACAGATCCGGCCAAGCGCGCCAAGGCCATTGTCGCAGCCGTGACCCACTACAATGATTACAAGATTCTTGCCGAAGTCTCCCGCGATCTCGGCGAAGCCATGCCCGGCCTGGAAATCTCGACCATCGCGCCCGAACAGCGTATGCAGGAACGGGGCTGGTAAACCGATGGCCGCAACGTCCGCTCCGCGCATCGGCGTGTTGGCCATTCAGGGGGCCTTCCGAGAACACGTCCGCTCCCTGCTCCGCTGCGGGGCCGAAGCCGTGGAAATACGCACGCGGGAAGACCTCGAAGGTCTTTCCGGCCTTGTCTTCCCCGGAGGCGAGAGCACGGTCATGGGCAAGTTCCTCATCGAATGGGGCATGATGGGCCGTGTACGGGAGCTGATCCAAAGCGGAATGCCCGTATTCGGCACGTGTGCGGGGCTTATCCTGCTCTGCTCGGACATCCTCGATCATCCCGAGCAGCCGCACATCGGCCTCTTGAACGCTTCCGTGCGCCGGAACGCCTTCGGGCGGCAGATCGACAGCTTCACGGCTCCGCTGGAGCTGTGCCCATTCCCCGCAGCGGACGGCAATCCAACGGATCAGCCTCCCCTCGAAGCCGTTTTCATCCGAGCGCCGCTCATTGAAAAGATCGGCCCCGGCGTGGAGGTACTCGCCCGGATCAACGGGTTCCCCGTTGCCGTACGGCAGGGGAACATCCTCGCCACCTCCTTCCATCCCGAGTTGACCGATGACCTGCGCCTGCATCAGTGGGTCGTGGATATGGCTGGAAAGAATTAAGCATTGAGGAGGGGAGAGGGGGCCTTTCTGGAGAAGGGTCCCCTCTCCCCTCCTCAAACTCCTCCCCTCTCCCTCCCAAGACTTTTGTAAGGGTCAATGACGGCAACGGGAACCGCGCAGTATCGGTTCGGAGGCTTTCGTCTCCCGGCAACGCAAAAGTATAAATACACTCTTGCCTTTTTAAACAAAAACGGCACGCCCCTCTCTTCCAGCCATAGAAACCATCCTTCATCAGGGATTCGATAACGCTGGAAGTCTTTGAAGTAGGGGATAGGGTTTGGGGAAGGGGGAGAAACGTGGGGTGCTCCCCCTTCTACAGAACGTTTCTCCCCCTTCCCCAATATTCCTCACTTCCTCCCTCCTCCAGCCATACCATACCAGTGGACAGAGCACGGCCTGACAACGTATAGAAACCCAGACGAACGCTTTCACAGCGGGAACATGAATCCCGGCGTTTCGGAGGACCTATATGCGATTTCTTCAATTTTGCGGCCTGATCCTGCTCGGCGGCCTCGTCAGCTGCTCTTGGCAGAGCGCCCCCACTCCGCCCCCAGTGGAACCCCAACCGCTTTCACCCGTGGCCCAGTTCATGGTCGCCAACGCCACAGGCGCTACGGCGGTCATAGAAGATGAAACTTTCGGCGGCGAAGTCCGTGTAACGCTTGAAGACGCCTTCCTTTCCGCAGCGGGCGAAACCTGCAAGCGGGCTACTCTGCTTTCGGCGCAGCATGAAGCGGAAATCGTCGTGATCTGCCACAACGGGCAGGAAGGCGACGGAAGCACCCCCGGCGAATGGCGGCTCATGCCCCGCGTGTGGGGCAAGGGCATTTCCACGCCGTAGCCTGTCGGCACATCCAAGCACCCCCTTCCGGCGCGCCGGGAGGGGCGTTTCCTGTCGTCCTCTTCTGGACGACGTTTGACCATCCCTCTGGAGGCATCCCTTGTTTTCCCGCAGTAACCTGCTGTTTCTTCTTTGTTGCCTGCTGGCTATGACGTTTGCCCTTCCTGCGTCGGCCGCTGACACCGCGTCGGCCAGCGCTACGGCGACGGCGACCGCTACAGCTTCGGCCCCGGCTGCCCCTGCGGCTCCGGCAGCCGATCCCGCTCCGTTTGGAACCAACCTCTTCCAGGGGCACTTTTCACAAAGTTCGGCCAGTAAGGTCATCCAGAGCGGTGATCGCCTGATCATGCGCCTGTGGGGCGGGCGTACAATGGACGACATCCTGACCGTCGACCCTGAAGGCATGATCACCATTCCCGATGTCGGGCGCGTGCCTGTGGCGGGCCTGCCCATCGATGCCAAAGAACCGCTTGAACAGGCCATCAAGAGCAAGCTCAATGCGGCGGGCGTAGTCGATGTGGAGATGTATATCCGCCCGATGGACACCCAGCCCGTCTCGATCTTCGTGACCGGCTTCGTGCCCCGCCCCGGCAATTATACGGGCACGCCGTCCGATACCATCCTCGCCTTCCTCGACAAGGCGGGCGGCATCGACTCCAAGCGCGGCAGCTACCGCAATATCCGCGTATTGCGCCAAGGGCAGGAAGTGGGCTCGTTCGACCTCTATCCCTTTGCACTGAAAGGCGCCATGCCGCATATCCGCTTTCAGGACGGCGACACCGTTGTTGTCGGCGAAAAGGGGCCTTCCGTCATCACTTCCGGTGAAGTCCGCAATACGGCGCGCTTTGAATTCAAGCCCGGCGAACTGACCGGCGCGAAGCTCATCGAGCTTGCCGATCCCCAGCCGAGGGCCACGCACGTCAGCCTCAGCGGATCGCGCGGCGGCGCTCCCTACAACCTGTATCTGCCCATGAACGACTTCAAGGCGTTGCGCCTTGAGAACGGCGATCAGATCAGGTTCCTCGCGGATCGTCCCGGGGATACCATCATGGTCGAAGCGCAGGGGGCCATCCGCGGCGCGTCGCGTTTCCCGGTGCGCCGCAACACGCGCCTGCACGAGGTCATGAGCTACATCGCCGTGGAACCGGGCCGCGCCAACCTCGAAGGCCTGTACATCAAGCGCAAAAGCGTGGCCGTCCGCCAAAAGAAGGCCATTGAAGACGCCCTGCGCCGTCTGGAGCAGAACGCCTATACCGCTACCTCAGCCAGCTCCGATGAAGCGCAGATCCGCGCCAAAGAAGCGGAAATGCTGTCCAATTTCATTTCCCGTGCCAAGGAGGTGCAGCCCGAGGGCGTCGTCGTGGTCGGCACCAAGGGCAACATCGCGGATCTCGCCCTTGAGGACGGGGACGTCATCGTCATTCCCGAGAAGACCGATGTAGTGCTCATCAGCGGTGAAGTCATGATGCCGCAAGCCATTGTCTGGAACAAAGACAAGGATATGGACGACTACATCAAGGGGGCCGGCGGATTCAGCAACCGTGCCGACGAATCGAACCTCATCGTCGTCCATCCGAGCGGCGAAGTCGTCCCCCGCGCCAAGGAAGTGCTGCCCGGCGATCAGGTCCTCGTCCTGCCTCGCGTGGAATCCAAGAACCTGCAGGCCGTCAAGGACATTTCGCAGGTGCTCTATCAGGTCGCCGTCGCCTGTAAGGTTATTTTAGATCTGTAATAGCTGGAGAGGGAGGGAAAACCTTTTCTGAAGAAAGGCTTCCCCTCCCTCCCCAAACCCACCCTCCTCTTCCCAAGACGTTCAGCCTTATCGAATCCCTCCCCCCATACATTCCCTGTTTTCGCCGGGTCCGGCGTAGCGAGCTGCTTCTCAACAATGTAGAAATACACGTTCCATCCGCTCGGCCGTGTACTTGCAGCAGGCGGATCCCACCTTCCAAGGGGGATCCGCTTCTCTCTTGTTGTCCGAAAAATCAGGCGAGTCATCTTTTCATGACAATCAGTCAGAAAAAGATGACTCGCTATCTCATTGCGCTAATCGCCGCCGACATGATTCCGGGCAGTTAGACTCAGGTCCAAATGGCACCTTTTTTGCTGTTTGCGTGACAATGGTGTGAAAAAAAGCACTATAACCGCGAACGGGATGAATCGTATGTTCTTTCGCTCCATGAAAGTCTGGATCGCGGCAACGGTACTTGTTGTGCTCGTGCTGGCAGGCACAGCGATAGGGGTGCATGTCACCTCATCGACGTCGTTCTGTCTGTCCTGTCACGAAATGAGGGTGCATCAGCAGGAGTTGGCGCTTTCCCCCCACGCGCAGGATGCGAGGGGCAACGCCATCGAATGCGTGCAATGCCACATTCCGAGCACCAACATCGTCCGTATGCTGTCGGCCAAAACGTGGCTGGGGACCAAAGACTTGTGGGTACACGCCACGACGGGCGGCAGCGTGACGCTCAACCGGAGGGAAATCCAGCCGGAGGCGCGGCGCTTCATGGATGACGCCAACTGCCGCGCCTGCCATGAGGATCTGTACCGCAACGCCAAGAACGATGGGGCGATTTCCGAATACGGGCGCCTCGCCCACGACAACTATCTGGACAAGAACGGATCGTCCCGCAGCGGCTGTGCCGGGTGCCACCGCAACATCGCGCACCTGCCGCCCGAGGACCGCCATTACGACGCCAACGCCGCATTCGCCAGCAAGCTCACCTTCAAGGAGGTCAGGTAATGGCCAGACTGCTGAAAAAGCCTCTTATCATCGCGTCAGCCGCAGTGATCCTGCTGGTGATCGGGTTCTTCGTCTACATCCAGAACGCCTTCACCGGGACGCGCTGCGAAGCCGCGAAGCATCTGGACGCCGACATGATCGGCGACTGTTACGGCTGCCACCTCAAGGTGACGCCGCAGGTTGCGCAGGACTGGTATGAAAGCAAGCACGGCGTCACGCTGGTCCGCTGTCAGGTCTGCCACGGCCAGCCGGACGGCAAGGGCGCTGTCCCGTTCAAGCGCGTCCCCGGCGTGGAAGTCTGCGCGGCCTGCCACGGCCTCGCCATCGACAAGATGACCGCCCTCTACGGCAAGCGCGACGACTGCTCCACCTGCCATCCCTATCACGCACGGCCCATACACGGAAAGGTGTATGAAAACCGCCAAGCCACAACCAAGACGGTGCTGGAATAGGAGGAATGACAATGCAAATGACCCGACGTGATTTTCTCCGCTCCGCCGCCATGAGCGCCGCCCTGGCGGCTGTGGCCGGACCCGCGGGCGTTGCCCGCGCCGCCGCAGCCAATACCCCCGAAAAGTGGGTCAAGGGCGTCTGCCGTTACTGCGGCACAGGCTGCGGCGTGCTGGTCGGCGTGAAAAACGGCAAGGCCGTCGCCATCAAGGGCGATCCCAACAACCACAATCAGGGCTTCCTCTGTCTCAAGGGCGCACTCCTCATCCCGGTGCTCAATTCGCCCGACCGCGTGACCAGGCCCATGATCCGCCGCACCAAGGGCGGCCGGCTTGAACCTATCTCGTGGGACGAAGCCCTCGATCACATGGCGAAAAAGTTCCGCACCACCATTGATACGTATGGCCCCGATGCCGTGGCGTGGTACGGTTCCGGCCAGTGCCTGACCGAGGAATCCTATCTGGCGAACAAGATTTTCAAGGCCGGATTCAAGACCAACAACGTGGACGGCAACCCGCGCCTGTGCATGGCCTCCGCCGTGGGCGGCTATACGACCACGTTCGGCAAGGACGAGCCGATGGGCACCTATGCCGACATCGACCGGGCCTCCACCTTCTTCATCATCGGCTCCAACACTTCGGAAGCGCACCCCGTCCTCTTCCGCCGTATCGCCCGCCGCAAGCAAAACGAACCCGGCGTGAAGATCATCGTGGCCGACCCTCGCCGGACCAACACGTCGCGCATCGCCGACCTGCACATCGCCTTCCGTCCGGGGACCGACCTCGCGCTCATGAACGGCATGGCGTGGGTCATCCTGCACGAAGAACTGGACAATCCGCGTTTCTACAACAAGTACGCAATATTCAAGACCAATGACGGCAAGGATGCCACCTTTGACGACTACCGGGCGTTCCTTGAGGACTATACGCCGGACAAGGTAGCCGAGCTCTGCAACATCCCCGAGCAGCAGGTCTGGGAAGCCGGGCGCCTGTTCGCGGAATCCCCCGCGACCATGTCCCTGTGGTGCATGGGCATCAACCAGCGTATCCGCGGCGTGTGGGCCAACAACCTGATCCACAACCTGCACCTTATCACCGGGCAGATCTGCCGCCCCGGCGCGACCTCGTTCTCTCTGACCGGACAGCCCAATGCCTGCGGCGGCGTGCGCGACACGGGCTCGCTCTCCCATCTGCTCCCCGCCGGGCGCGTGGTCGCCAACAAGGCCCACCGCAACCAGATGGAAGCATTCTGGGGCATCCCGCAGGATTCCATGTCCCCCAATGTGGGGTATCACACCATCGCACTGTTCGAGGCCCTCGGCAAGGCCGACGTGAAGGCCATAATCATCTGTGAGACCAACCCCGCGCATACGTTGCCGAACTTGAACAAGGTCCACAAGGCCATGTCCAATCCGGACACGTTCATCACCGTCATTGAAGCGTTCCCCGACGCGGTGACGCTTGAGTACGCCGACCTCATCCTGCCGCCCGCGTTCTGGTGCGAACGCGACGGCACGTACGGCTGCGGCGAGCGGCGCTATTCGCTCATCGAAAAGGCGGTCGAACCTCCCGCGGATTGCCGCCCCACCGTGAATACGCTGATCGAATTCGCCAAGCGCGCGGGCGTCGATCCCAAGCTGGTGAACTTCCGCAACTCCGCCGACGTATGGGACGAATGGCGCAGGCTGTCCATGAAGGGCCCCTACAACTTCGGCGGCATGACCCGTGAACGCATGAAGCGCGAGTCCGGCCTTATCTGGCCCTGTCCCACAGAGACGCACCCCGGCACGAACCTGCGCTATGTACGCGGCGAAGATCCCAACATCCCGGCGGATCACCCCGACAAGATCTGGTTCTACGGCAACCCGAACGGCAAGGCGAACATCTGGATGCGCCCCTACAAGGGCGCCGCCGAGGAACCGGATCAGGAATATCCGTTCTACCTGACCTCCATGCGCGTCATCGACCACTGGCACACGGCGACCATGACCGGCAAGGTGCCGGAACTGCTCAAGGCCAACCCCGCCGCGTTTGTGGAAGTGAATACCGAGGACGCCTCGCGGCTGAACATCAAGAACGGTGATCTGGTCGTCGTGGAAACGCGGCGCGATGCGCTTACCCTGCCAGCACATGTCAACGACACCTGCAAGCCGGGGCTCATTGCCGTGCCTTTCTTCGACAAGAAGAAGCTCGTCAACAAGCTGTTCCTCGACGCCACCGACCCCGCGTCCCGTGAGCCGGAGTACAAGATCTGCGCCGCACGGATCAAGAAGGCGTAACCTGAGCTTTCCGGAGAAGCGTTATGCCGTGCCCGTCAGGCTATGGCAGATCTGGCGGGTACGGCCCTCCTCCCAGTGGAGGGGAAGAGGTGGCCGGCCCCGTGTGCCGACATTGTTCTCAATTCCCTTCAGCGACAAAGCCGGTTCCTCATCCGTCCGCTTGAAGGGGAAACGCTGCCCGTACCACTGTGCGGAGCGGGGAACGGCCCCTCTGACTCGTCTCCTCGGAACATGAAGTGGTTCCGGCAACGGGTTGAAGAAAAAGAGAGGCGGGGGGGGGAGTGCGCTCCTCCCCAAAAGCTTCACAAAGGATATTCTATGGCAATAGCAGGCATCACCATCCAGACCACGGCGGAAGCGTACGGAACCGTGCGCGAACGGCTGTGCGCTTCAAAGGATGTGGCGGATACGCAAGAGACGGGCGTGCCCGGTATGCTGGCCGCCGTAATGGAAACCGACGCGGCGTATATTGAGGATGCTCTTGGCGCACTCAGTGGTTGGGACGGCGTGCTGAATGTCGGCCTCGTATCCATCAGCTATGAGGACGAATTGGAAAACAAGGGGTACATCTCTTGCCCGGAGCACAAGCCCCGCAAGTGCGGCCCGGCCTGTTTCGGAGAAACGTCCAACCCGCTGGACTAGGAGGCGGAACGTGAGCTTCTTGCGCCCGCCGGGGGCTTTGCCCGAATCCGCCTTTCTGAAAACCTGCATCCACTGCGGGCAATGCGCGGCGGCTTGCCCTTATGGAAGCATACGTATGCTGGAAGCCTTCGGGCCGGAACGCCACACGCCGGAAATCAGGCCGAGCGAAATCCCTTGCTGGCTGTGCATGAAATGCCCCCCGGCCTGCCCCAGCGGAGCGTTGCGGCCCGTGGCCGCCATGAAAGAAGCGAACATGGGCAGAGCCGTGATCTTCAAGGAGCGTTGCCTTAACTGGATCGAAAGCGGAACCATGTGCATGACCTGTTACGATCGCTGTCCCCTGCGCGGTGAAGGCATGGTGCTGGACATGGGGTACGTCCCCGCTGTGGGCGAGAGCTGCGTGGGGTGCGGGATGTGCGAATACGTATGCCCGAAAAACGCCGTTGCCGTGGTTCCCGATGTACAAAAGAAGGGAGGGAAGGCATGATCCGCCTTTTGCGGCTGCGGCGTCTGGTACAAGTTGCGGTCCTGCTGCTTCTTGCCGCGCTCCCGTGGCTCAACCGGGACGGTTTCACGGGCATGAAGGGCAGCCTGTTCGCCTTCGACTTTTTCGGGCTGCCGTTTGCCGATCCTCTTGGCGCGGTTCAGATAGGGCTTTCGGGCATCATTCCGGGTTGGCGCTTGATAGCTGGTGCGCTTGTTGTGCTCGCCGTCGCCCTGTGCCTTGGGCGCATCTTTTGTTCATGGCTCTGCCCTTTCGGGTTCTTGTCCGAACTCGTACACGCCATCCGGGGCAGGCGTCCCCAAAAGCCGCTCAAACACGGATTTCGGTCCCGGGCCGTGATCGCGCTTATCGGCCTGGCGCTTGTGCCCCTGCTCGGCTTTCCGCTGCTCAACCAGCTTTCCCTGCCCGGCGGCCTGTCCCTTGGCTTTTTGACCGCCGCCGCTCCGCTCTCCTCCAAAACAATCCACACCGTTCTGGAGCATCTCCTCTTCTTTGCCGTGCCGTTTCTGCCCATGATTACTGTGCTCGCCGTCGAGCTTGTCACGGGCGAACGGCTCTGGTGCCGCTGGGTTTGTCCGCAGTCCGTCCTGCTCGCGCTGATGGCCCGCCTGCCCGTGGCCCCGCGTCTGCGGCGCACGCTGTCCCGTTGCATCTGCAAAGGAGAACCCGCCTGCCGCC
>ENA-ORSX01001143-ORSX01001143.1-human-gut-metagenome-genome-assembly--contig:-NODE-1143-length-20766-cov-2.404230_pt1 | contig 20766 bp, 25 predicted proteins | sample MGYA00241904_ERZ509172 | MGnify/ENA primary metagenome ERZ509172 (study PRJEB26280, sample SAMEA2338795) | human gut metagenome | biome: human gut; feature: human-associated habitat; material: faeces...
ACTTTCTTCCTCCTTATATGCGGCCTGTTATTGTTCATTAAATGCCGTAATATTCTTTTCATTCAGTACAAAATCATAATAATTCAGATCCAGCCTCTCCGCCCATCCAATCGTGTTCCAGAAGGTATTGCCCACATCATTTTTTGTAAATGCTATGAGGCATACCTTATTGATCTGTTCTTTTTTCAACTCTTCCATAGCCTTTACCACCATGGATTTTCCGATTCCCCGCCTCCGGTAATCTTCATCCACGCAGACATGGTACAGACAGCCCCTTCGTCCGTCGTGCCCGCAGAGAATGCTCCCAACCACCTTCCCATCTTCTACCGCTACAACGCTGGTTGTTGGATTCCTCTTAAGGAAGCGCGCGATCCCCTCTCTGGAGTCATCTACGCTTCTTAGCCCGAACCCGCGGATCTTGGTCCACAGGGAATATACTTCATCGTAATCTTCAATCGTCATTGTCCGTATCATAAGCCACCTCTATGGGAACATTGGAACAAGTTCCAGTCCTTCGCTTTCCGGAAGGCCAAACATCAGGTTCATATTCTGTACCGCCTGGCCGGCCGCTCCTTTTACCAGATTATCGATGGCTCCCATCATAATGATGCGGTTCGTCCTGGGGTCTATCTTAAAGTTAATGTCCACGTAGTTGCTTCCTTCCACCCACTTTGTCTCCGGACATATGCCTTCATCCAGCACGCGTATGAACTTCTCTTCCTTATAATATTTATCATAGACTGCCTTTACTTCTTCATAGGTTGTCTGCTTTGTAAGCGTTGCATACTCGGTTGCCAGAATGCCCCGGTTCATGGGGACAAGATGCGGCGTAAAACTGATCCGCACATCCTCCTTCGCCGCATACCCCAGCTGCTCCTCAATCTCCGGCGTATGCCTGTGGCTTCCCACTCCATAGGCCTTGATGTTCTCGTTTACCTCACAGTAGAGATTCCCCACCTTGGCGCCTCTTCCCGCGCCGGATGTCCCGGACTTTGCGTCTATGATCAAGGTATTCATATCGATCAGCCCTTCTTTGGCCAGCGGATAGGCAGTAAGGATCGAGCAAGTCGTATAGCAGCCCGGATTGGCAACCAGCCTTGCGCCTTTGACATCCTCCCGGTTGATCTCGCACAGGCCATACACGGCATCTTCTATAAATTGCGGGCTTTTATGCTGGATTCCATACCACTTCTCATAAGTATCCACATCCTTGATCCGAAAATCAGCGCTTAAGTCCACGATCTTCGTATCAGCCAGGATGGCTTCGCTGATCACGGAAGCGCAGAATCCTTGCGGCGTGGCGGTAAAGATGACATCTGCCTTCTTTGCAAGTTCCTCCATATTGTCATCCAGACATTTGGCGTCCACGATCTGGAACATGTTCTGGTATACATCCGCGTACTTCTTATCTATGTAGCTTCTGGAGCCATACCATACGATTTTTGCATCCTTGTGCCCCATCAATATCCTTGCCAGTTCGCCGCCGGCATAGCCTGTAGCGCCTATAATTCCTACCTTAATCATCTATTTTATATCCTCCTGAATGTATTTATAACCATGCACCTGTAAGTATTATACCACTTTTTTACAAATGTCCAGGTACAGTCCAAAATTAAAGTACTTGCATAATTATACATCAAATATGAATAATATGCAAGTACTTTTTTGGGGGGAATTCAAATATGCTGCTTAAGGACGTATCTGTCCATTGCCAAAGATAATGTATTTTGTCGTTGTAAGCGCCTCCAGCCCCATGGGCCCTCTGGCGTGAAGTTTCTGGGTGCTGATTCCAATCTCAGCACCGAAGCCAAACTCATGCCCGTCTGTAAAGCGCGTGGATGCATTGACATATACGGCTGCCGCATCAATGTTTCCCTGGAACTTCAGTGCTCAGAAATGGAGATTGGTAATAATTGACTCTGAGTGACCGGTATTATACTGATTGATATGGGAAATGGCTTCCTCAATCCCGGAGACAACCTTAAGGGATATGACTGCGTCCAGATATTCCATTCCCCAGTCTTCTTCCCCTGCCCGGATCATTCCTTCTTGGATCTGGCATGCCCTGTCATCTCCGCGTACCTCCACCTGCTTCTGCCTCAGCCGTTCGTAGATTGCAGGTATTGCCACAGGCGCAATCTCTTCATGGACCACCAGAGACTCGCAGGCATTGCACACGCCCATGCGCTGCGTCTTTGCATTGTCGATGATAGATACCGCCATGTTAATATCCGCCGTTGCGTCCACGTAGATATGGCAGTTGCCAGTTCCTGTCTCAATCACGGGTACCGTGCTGTTTTTCACCACGTTTGCGATCAGCCCCTTGCCTCCCCGTGGGATGAGCACATCGATATACTCATTCATCCGCATCATCTGGGTGGCCACGTCTCTGTCCGTATTCTCCACCAGAAGCACCGCATCCTGGGGCAGCTGCTCCTTCTTAAGCCCATCCTTAATCACTTTTATGATTGCCTTATTCGATCGGATTGCATCCGAACCGCCTCTTAAGATGGCCACATTCCCAGTCTTAAAGCAAAGTCCAAAGGCATCTGCAGTCACATTCGGCCTGGATTCATAGATGATCCCCACCACTCCAAGAGGCACCCTTCTTTTGCCAATCTGCAGTCCGTTGGGCCTTACTTCCATGGTGGCAGTCTCTCCGATTGGGTCCTTTAGTTCCGCTATCTGCTCCAGCCCGTCCGCCATGGCATTGATCCTTTGATCCGTAAGCAGCAGCCGGTCGATCATAGCTGGCTTCATTCCTTCCCCTTTGACTCTTACCACGTCTTTCGCATTTTCCCTGAGCAGAAAAGGCGTCTGCATCCGCAGTTCTCTTGCCACAGAACACAGTCCTTCATTTTTCTGCGTCTGCTTTAAGAATTGAACCTTGGATGAAGCCTCTTTTGCCGTCCTACCAATCTCCTGCATGTAATCCATATGCCTGTCCTCCTGTACTAATCTGGCTGCCAATAACATTCCCTGCCAGTTCTTTGTTTATGCCTTCCTTTTTACGTCTCTTTGCCTGCCTGCGGAATTGCTCGCGAACCGGCGCCAGTTCATTTCCTGCCATATCGCCTCTGTCCTTTGCCAGGAACAGCGTCCCTACTTTCTTTCCTGCCATCACGTCATTGATCGTATAGATATTATCTCCATTGGCAATCACCATATCCGCGCCGGAGTGTGTCGCGATCTTTGCGGCTTCTATCTTGGTTGCCATTCCTCCGGTTCCAAGTCCGGTTCCAGATCCCTTCCCCATCTTTTCCAGTTCCCCGTCTATCTTCCCTACCGTATGGACGAATCGTGCGTTTGGGTTCTTCTTTGGATCATCCGTATACAGCCCCTCGATGTCCGACATCAGGATCAGAAGGTCTGCGTCTACCAGAGACGCCACATACGCAGCCATTGTGTCATTATCCCCAAAGTTTCCATACAACTCCTCGTCTACGGATATCGCGTCATTCTCATTTACGATAGGCACCACGCTCATTGCGGCCAATTCATCAAAAGTATTCCTCGCATTTTTCTTGCACTCTTCATTGGTAATAGACTCTTTCGTCAGAAGTACCTGTGCCGTAAGCTGGCTGTACTCTGCGAAGAGTTTTTCGTACATCATCATGAGCCTTCCCTGCCCTACCGCCGCGCAGGCCTGGCGGATTGCCTTCTCCCTTGGCCGTTCGGAAAAGCCCAGCACATTCCTTCCGATTCCCACGGCGCCGGAAGACACTACGATGACTTCTTTTCCTTTATTTCTAAGATTGATCAGTATCCTTACGAATTTTTCTAACTTGTCCAGATTGATATTGCCTGTCTCAGGATAGGTAATGGTCGACGTCCCTATCTTGACCACAATCTTTTTCTTATCTTTTAAATCCTGCCTATAGTCCATTATTTTTCTCTCCTCTGCTCATATAAATGCCTGTCGTCTTTCCTGCATGATCGGAGCAAAATAAGCAAAAAAAGAAACAGAAGCATATGCCACACTTCTGTTTCTCTATATTCCGTCTATTATCTATGCAAATATAAAGCGACAAGTACAACGTATCCTATCTTCCAAAAACAATATTGAATTTTATGCCAAATACACCCCAAGGGGATTGGGGCGGCACGGCACAAAAACAACACTGTCTGTAGAAGGCAGAGCAGAGTATGCGTTATTTATGATGCTGTCATTATTTATGATGTATGAACTTTTCATAATAACTACTCCTTTTTGTGTATAGTCGTTATTTAGTATCCCATTTTCTAATAATTTTACTCATGTTTTCATCTTTGTCAAGTAATTTTTCATGATTAAACAATTTTTTACACTGAAACAGGCTTCCTTTTATTTCTTTTCCTAGCAGTTTTCTCTACTTTTAGAGGCACGTCCTGATACCTGTATATGCTTAGCAGAAGCCCAAGAAGCACGTAAGTCACCAGCATCCCATAACCTCCATAAGTTATGAATGGACAATAGACGCTTCCTGCCGGAAGCACCCCCGTATTAATAAGGATATAAAACAGCAGCTGGGCGAACAGCACCACAGAGCATCCGCACCCCATGATCATTCCCAGCTGATTCTTCTGCTTTAACGATACCTTCAGGAAGTACAGGAACAGGACCGTCATCAGCGTTACAAGAAGCACGGCTATGAGAATTCCATAGCAGGACGCAACATAGCCAAGTACATAGTCACTGCCATCTGGAAGCCGCGCTGCCTTTCCATATCCTCGGTTCCCGTTTCCAAGAAGCCGGCTGTCAGACAGCAGCTGCCTTATGGCGTATATCTGTGATCCTTTGGCTGCCTCTCCCGGGTGCAGCATGGCCTGCAGCCTTGAACGCTGATATGCCGGGCCGCTTCCAAGAAGCCGCAGCCAGAACAGGATTGGAATCAGAAGCGCTGACAGCCATAGAATGCCAAGCGCCGCCTTGCGGGATACGCAAAACCAGTTCTTATATATAGCAACTGACAAGACTGCCATGAACGCCAGAAAAAGAATAAGCACCGCGGCCAGACTGGGTATCTTAAGGGCGATCAGAAGCGCCGGGGCCATCCAAAGAAGACCTTTTACAACTGCTCTTTTCCCCTCTCCGCGGTATTGGCATAATACAGCCCCATACAGGGGAACAAAAAGGAATACCAGCATTTTTACATTCACATGATATCCATAGATAACGGTGACAGAGCCATTTACTGCTGTCCCGAAGGCTGTCACGCCCAGAAACAGAAATATAAAAGCCCCCAGCATGATCTCCTTTGCCCATTGCCCGATCCTGCTGTAGTCTGTATAGCACACCCCTATCATCAGGACAAATCCCGCAACTACCCAGCCTCCATAATGTATTGCGCTTCCCACCACAAAAGTCATGTCGCTAAAGTTTCTTTGCAGCAGATTCAGGATTATAAAGCCTGCAATGCTAAGCGCGCCAATCAGGCCGATCATTCTCCAGGCCATCCTGGGCCGGTGGATGCTATCCAGCAGGCTACCCGCTTCCACTGGATCTCCCATCTCCTTAACAGCGGCCTCCTCCGCTTCCTCAGCGTCCATCCCCTGGCTTATATAGGCATGCTTCTGCTCGTCAATATGTCCCAGCATCTCTTCAGCGATCGCCGCCCTGGCTTTCGCGCAGCGAATCTGATCCGTCAGTTTTTTCAAATATTCTTCCGCCTTCATGCCATCCCTCCTTGTACGCTCAATACATCCACGACAGCCTTGGAATATGCCATCCATTCTTCTTTTTTCTGCTTCAGGATCTTCTTTCCTTCTTTCGTAATACTATAATATTTTCGTATCTTCCCTCCCTCTTCTTGTTCGTAAGATCCAAGATATCCTTTTTCTTCCATCCCATGCAGAAGCGGGTACAAGGTTCCTGCCTTCAATTCAAATACGTTGTTCGATTTTTCACGCAAGGCTTCAATCATCTCATAGCCATACATATCCTTTTCTTCCAGCAGTTTCAATATCAGCATTGACGTGCTTCCGGACACCAGACTTCTATCAATCGCCATATCGTTTCTCCTTTCCAATTTATTTTGGCAGTCTATATATCGACTATCTATATAATACATAGACTGTCGATATATGTCAAGCGGTGCCCTTACATTTCTTCTGGAGATTTATTCATAAAGGCTGCATATTTTTTCCTTTATATTCAAATCACATGCATATATTGTATATTTTTTACTTTTTCGCATTTTATTCTTGCATATTTATAAAAAATAGTGTATAGTATGTTTTGCGATTGACAATGATGCAGTTATGAATTTTAAAAAAGTCAAATAAAGATTCTATATTAGGAGGATTTACACATGAAAGAGAAAGTTGTATTAGCATATTCAGGCGGACTGGATACCACAGCCATTATTCCATGGCTAAAGGAAACGAAGTCATCTGCTGCTGCGTAGACTGCGGACAGGGTGAAGAATTAGACGGGCTGGAAGAGCGGGCAAAACTTTCCGGCGCATCCAAGTTATACATAGAAGACATCGTCGATGATTTCTGCGACAACTATGTTGTTCCTTGCGTACAGGCACACGCTGTATACGAGAACAAGTATCTTCTGGGTACTTCCATGGCACGTCCCGCAATCGCCAAGAAACTGGTTGAGGTTGCAAGAAAAGAAGGCGCCAGCGCTATCTGCCACGGAGCTACTGGAAAAGGAAATGACCAGATTCGTTTCGAGCTTGGCATCAAAGCCCTTGCTCCTGATCTTAAGATCATCGCTCCATGGAGAATGACGGACGTTTGGACCATGAATTCCCGTGAAGAGGAAATTGCGTACTGTAAGCAACACGGAATCGACCTTCCGTTCGATGCAAGCCACAGTTACAGCCGTGACCGTAACTTATGGCACATCAGCCATGAAGGCCTGGAACTGGAAGACCCGGCAAACGAGCCAAATTACGACCATCTCCTTGTATTGGGCGTAACGCCTGAGAAAGCGCCGGACGAGGGCGAGTATGTTACCATGACCTTTGAAAAAGGCGTTCCTAAGAGCATCAATGGAGAAGAGATGAAAGTCTCCGATATCATCCGCAAGTTAAACGAACTTGGCGGCAAGCACGGCATCGGTATCTGCGATATCGTAGAGAACCGTGTCGTAGGCATGAAGTCCCGCGGCGTATATGAGACGCCTGGCGGAACGATTCTCTATGAGGCCCACCAGCAGCTGGAGGAGCTGGTGTTAGACCGCGCCACCTATGAAGTAAAAGAAGAAATGGGCAACAAGCTTAGTCAGATCGTATATGAAGGAAAATGGTTCACGCCTCTTCGCGAGGCCGTGCAGGCATTTATCGAAAGCACTCAGGAATACGTGACCGGTGAAGTAAAGTTCAAACTTTACAAAGGAAATATCATCAAGGCCGGAACCACATCTCCATATTCCTTATACAGCGAGTCTCTGGCAAGCTTTACCACCGGAGAATTGTACGACCATCATGATGCGGAAGGGTTCATCAATCTGTTTGGACTGCCATTAAAGGTTCGCGCCCTGAAGATGCAGGAAGTTGAAAAAAGCCAGAAATAATCCTAAATAGAATCCCACTATACATAAGGCGGGCAGTTCATAAATCGAGCTGCCCGCCTTTGCCATGCTTTATATGTACTTTAAAATCCGCTCCACATTTCCACCCCATAGTTTATCCAGCTGACGTTCCCCAACGCCCGCCTTCTTAATCGCATCCCATAGTCTTTCCATCTGCGATATATCCGGAACCTCCATAACCTTCATTCCGTCAAAACCGTCAAAATCCGTTCCAATTGCAGGGAATTCGCTTCCTCCTGTCCGGATCATATGAAGGATGTGAGCCACCATCTGGTCAATTCCTGACTCTTCATCGTTTCCAAGAAACGGGCCATAAAAGTTCAGGCCTGCAACGCCTCCTGCGTTTGCCAGCCTCCGTATCATCTCATCCGACAGGTTCCTGGGATGGTCCGCGATTGCCCGGCAATTGGAGTGGGACGCTACCACCGGGCCCTTTGCCGCATATTCCAGCACATCGCGGAACGTGCCATCCGATGCATGGGAAAGATCTATGATCATTCCCAGTTCATTCATCCGACGCGCCACCTCTATCCCGAAGGGCTTCAGCCCCTGCCACATCACGGATGCGTCCTTGCTGGCGGGATATCCGATGCAGTTTTCATAATTCCACATAAGCGTCATCAGCCTTATGCCGCTTCCATACAGATCTTCCAGACGCTTCATCTGCCCATTCAGGATTCCGCCTTCTTCCACCGTCAGGAATGCGGATATCCTTCCTTCTGCTGCGTTATTCTCCATCTCCGCATATGAACGGGCCATGGATATCTCCCCATCATACGCAGCCAGTTGAGAATTCATATAGGCAATCATCTCAAATACATGTTCATATGCCTTATCATACCCTCCGTTGGACTCATAATCTTTTATATAGGTGAAGCATGCAAAAAACTGAGCCTTGGATCGCGCTTTTTTCATATAAGGGATGCTTATGCTGCAGGCATTTTCCATCAGATCCCCTTTCTTATCCAGATCCATCAATTTCCACAAAGTATCGCAGTGCATATCGATTAGTTTCATAATTACCAGCCTCTTTTCATACTTTCATAGTAACATTTGTCAATTATAAGTATACTCCGTTTGCGTATAAAATGAACATTATTTTGAAAGGATGGGCCATATATGAACCCTATCATCGGAATCGTAGCGTGCGGATCCACGGACCAGCGCCAATTCGTGCCGCAGACTTATATCAGTGCCATTGAAGATGCCGGAGGCATCCCAGTGATCCTTCCCTGTACCAAGGAAGATGAGGCATATCCTCACTATGGGAAGATCTGCGACGGATTCCTGTTCTGCGGAGGTGATGATGTAAGTCCGCTCCTGTTCGGCGAAGAACTACAGACAGATCGTGGCAGGACGGATACCCGTACGGATATCTTCCATCTTTCCTTCATGGAATATGCCCTCAAGACCAGGCTTCCAATCCTAGGCATCTGCCGGGGCATGCAGATTCTTAATATTGCTCTCGGCGGAACCATCTTCCAGGATCTTGCCTTACGTCCGGCATCCTCCCTAAACCATATGCAGTTATCTGAGAGCCGCGCGGACACGAGCCATAAAATCACGGTCTCACAAAATAGCATGCTATATAATATTCTCGGAGACTCCGCGTGCGTTAATAGTTTCCACCACCAATCTGTTCATACGCTGGGAACGGACCTTAAAATTACTGCCATCGCTTCTGACGGCGTCATCGAGGCGGTAGAATCTGTAAGCCGCCCTTTCGTCCTCGGCGTACAGTGGCATCCGGAATGCATGTACCAGTCCATGGAGCCTATGCAGAAGTTGTTCCATGCTTTTTTAAAAAAAGCCGCAGATGCAAAGAATCTACAGTATATTTTCTCCGACTTAGGGACAAAATAATCTTGAATCCAAAGGGTAAAAGGAGGAAACGAATATGGCTGATATATCTATACTCGACTTACAGAACTTACGCCACTTGATCGGCGGCTTTGACACAAGTCACTGCAAGATGCAGGACTATGCCTCACAGGCACAGGATCCGGAAGTGCAGAAACTCTTCCAGGATGCTGCACAATCTGCAATGAAGAATAAGCAAGACTTGATGAAATTCTTATAGGAGGTAAGCGAGATGTTAGATGACAAAACAATGGTATCTGACGCCTTAGCAGGCGTCAATGGAGAACTTGTACGCTACGGCGAGATGATCTCACAGACAGAAAACAAGGAATTAAAAGCCTGCTTAAAGCAGCTTCGCAACGAATGCGAAATGTCTCAGGAAAAACTTTACCAGGTTGCAAGAGAAAAGAGTTATTATGTCCCTGCCGCAAAAGCGACACAGCAGGAGATCGACCACGTAAAATCCGTATTGACAGGACTTTCCATGAAGTAATGGACCGCATATTTTACTAGCAGGCCTTACACAAGAGCAGCCGCCCGAATCCGGGCGGCTGTTTCCATTGCAGATCAGATGCTATCCTTCCTTTTTTCACTGTCTTTTATACGGCCTTTCTCTACATTCGGCCTGATAAAGCGATTAAGGGAGTACTCCCACAGGGTTTGGGAGCCATCCGCAGTATTTCGGTTGCGGTTCAGTATCTGCTGAAGCCAAACGTCATGCTCTTCCCACGCTTTTCCGTCTGTAGCATCATTGAGCATGACCGGCTGAAGGTTATCCATGGTACGGGCAAACTTAGCCTCTTTTGTCTCGCAGGCTTCGAATTCTTCCCACAGGCTTCTCATCTTCCTGCACTGGTCTTTTGGCAGGAGGCCGAATATCCTCTCTGCCGCCTTCTCTTCCCGCTCCCGCTGGGTCTTTTTACCCTCTTCATCGTAGGCATAGGTATCACCCGCGTCAATCTCCACAATGTCATGGATCAGCAGCATGGTCACCGTCTTTAAGACGTCAATCTCTTCATTGGCATATTCGCCAAGAAGAATGGTCATAATCGCCATATGCCATGCATGCTCCGCATCATTTTCCTTACGTTTTCCGTCTGTCAGATAGGTCTGGCGGCCAATAAACTTCTCTTTGTCAATCTCTCTTAAGAATTCAAACTGCTGATCTATACGCTCCATAATTTTGCCCTCCTATGCGCTTCTTTCAAACTGAGAGTTATAAAGATCCTCATAGAAGCCGTTTCTTGCCAACAGTTCTTCATGAGTCCCCTGCTCGACGATGTCTCCGTCCTTCATGACCAGAATCAGGTCTGCGTCTCGGATGGTTGAGAGACGGTGTGCAATAATGAAACTGGTCCTGCCACGCATCAGATTATCCATCGCCTTCTGAATCCTGACTTCCGTACGGGTATCTACGGAACTGGTAGCCTCATCAAGGATCAGAATCTTCGGATCCGCCAGAATTGCCCTGGCAATAGTCAGAAGCTGCTTCTGTCCCTGGGACACATTGCTTGCCTCTTCGTTCAGCTCCATGCTATAGCCTCCCGGCAGCGTCTGTACAAAACGGTGTACATGGGCAGCCTTGGCAGCTTCGACCACCTCTTCATGGGTAGCGTCCAGCTTGCCATAGCGGATATTGTCTTCAATGCTCCCCTTAAACAGCCAGGTATCCTGCAGTACCATGCCGAACATCTGGCGCAGCTCGCTGCGGTTAAAGTCACGGATATCATGGCCGTCTACCTTGATGGCGCCGCTGTTGACGTCATAGAACCGCATCAGCAGCTTGACCATGGTGGTCTTGCCGGCTCCGGTAGGCCCAACGATGGCAATCTTCTGCCCAGGCTCTACCTTGGCGCTGAAATCATTGATAATGATATGATCCGGATTGTATCCGAAATGCACATGGTCAAATTCCACACGCCCTTCCAGGCCTTCCAAAGCCACTGCATCCGGTACCGTCTGGTCTTCTTCCGGCTCTTCCAGGAACTCGAATACACGCTCGGAAGCCGCTGCCGTGGACTGAAGCATGTTTGCCACCTGCGCTACCTGCTGGATCGGCTGGGTAAAGCTTCTTACATATTGGATAAATGACTGGATGTCGCCTACTTCTATCGTCTTCTTGATCGCAAGGTAGCCACCAAGGATGACTACGGCCACATAGCCAAGATTTCCAACAAACTGCATGATAGGCATCATCATTCCTGAGAGGAACTGGGACTTCCATGCAGACTGGTAGAGGATCTCATTGTCCCGGTCAAATGCCTCGATCACGTCTTCCTCCTTGTTGAATGCCTTTACGATGCTATGTCCGCCGTACACCTCTTCCACCTGCCCATTGACATGGCCCAGGTACCTCTGCTGGCTTTTGAAGAACTTCTGGGAACGCTTGACGATCACAGAGATCAGTCCCATGGACAGCGGAAGGATCAAGAGGGCGATCACCGTCATCAGCGGGCTAATACTGAGCATCATGATCAGCACTCCGATGATCGTCGTCACCGAGGTGATTACCTGTGTCGCGCTCTGGTTCAAGCTCATGCTCAGGGTATCCACGTCATTGGTGATGCGTGACAGGATCTCTCCGTGGGTCAGCTTATCAAAGTAATTCATTGGCAGCCGGCTGATCTTCTCGGAGATCTCCCTTCTCATCCGGTAGGTCAGCTTCTGGGACACGCCTGTCATGATGTATCCCTGGATAAACGAGAAGAAGGCGCTGCATAGGTACAGGCAGAGCAATGTCGCCAGAATTCTTCCGATCTTTGCAAAGTCAATTCCGCTTCCTCCGGATATCTTGCCTACCAGGCCGGTAAATATCTCCGTGGTCGCCTTTCCAAGAATCTTGGGGCCTATAATATTAAATACAGTACTGCCGATGGCAAATATGACCACAAAGAGCAGGGCGATCTTATATTTTCCCATATAACCCATCAGTTTTTTCATAGTGCCTTTAAAGTCCTTTGCCTTCTCCCCAGGCATCGGACCATGTCCTGGACCTCTTCTTGGCATATTAGCCCACCTCCTTTACATTGTCTTCCAACTCCCTCTCCGATAACTGGGAAGACGCAATCTGATAATACTCATCGCAATTCTTAAGCAGTTCCTCATGGGTTCCTTTTCCTACGATCTTTCCTTCATCCAGCACGATAATCTGCTCTGCGTGCAGTATCGTGCTGATTCTCTGTGCCACAATCAGGACTGTACTGTCGGCCGTCTTTTCTTTCAGCGCATTCCGCAGCGTTACATCCGTTTTATAGTCAAGCGCGGAGAAACTATCATCAAAGATATAGATCTTTGGATGCTTCGCGATCGCCCTTGCAATAGACAGGCGCTGCTTTTGTCCGCCGGACACATTCGAGCCGCCCTGGGATATCGAACTTTGGTACTTCTTTTTCTTCGCCTCGATAAACTCCGTAGCCTGGGCAATCGTAGCGGCTTCTTTCATATCCTCCTCGCTTCCGTCAGGGTTGCCGTATAATATGTTCGAAGCAATATCTCCTGAGAACAGGATTCCCTTCTGCGGCACATATCCCAGTTTATCCCTCAGCTCATGCTGCGTGATATTGCGGATATCCTCGCCGTCAAGGGTGATCTTCCCTTCGGTCACATCATAGAATCTCGGTATCAGATTGACAAGCGTGGACTTGCCGCTTCCCGTACTTCCGATAAAGGCCGTGGTCTGTCCTGGCTTAGCCGTAAAGGATATGTCATGCAGGACATCCTCTTCTGCCCCCGGATACCGGAAGGATACATGATCAAATGTCACTTCTCCATGGCCATCTTGCGGAAGTTTCTTCGGATTCTTAGGGTCGTGGATCAGCGTATGGCTCACAAGGACTTCATCCACACGGGTTGCGGATACGGCTGCCCTTGGCAGCATGACAGAGATCATGCAGATCATTAAGAAGGACATGATAATCTGCATCGTATACTGGATAAATGCCATCATATCGCCAACCTGCATAGCGCCGTCATTTACGCTATGGCCGCCAATCCATACGATAAGCACTGCAATACAGTTCATGATCAGCATCATCAAAGGCATCATGAAAGTCATAGCCCTGTTTACAAACAGGTTCGTCTTCGTCAGGTCACGGTTTGCTCCGTCAAAACGCTTCTCTTCATATTTTTCCGTACTGAATGCCCGGATAACCGGAAGCCCTGTCAGTATCTCCCGGCTTACCAGATTCAGCCGGTCTACCTGGTTCTGTACAATCTTGAATTTTGGCATTACCACCACGAACAGTACGATTACGACCATCACGATAAGGCCTACCGCAATGCCGATAATCCAGGACATATCCACGTTTGTATTAAATACCTTCCAGATTCCTCCAATTGCCATGATCGGCGCATACAGCACCATTCGAAGGATCATGACGGTCAGAAGCTGGATCTGCTGGATATCGTTGGTGCTCCTTGTGATCAGCGAGGCTGTGGAAAACTTATCGAACTCCCCGTTGGAGAATCCGACTACCTTGCGGAATACATCCCTTCTCAAGCCTTTTCCTACGCTGGCGCCCACCCGTGACGCCATCAGCCCTACGATGATGCTGGCCACCATGCCAAGAGCCGCCAGCGCAAGCATCTTTGCCCCCGTAGCCAGGATATAGTCTGTTTCTATTTTATCAGTATCCAGGCCTATCCTGCCATACGCGCTCCTGATATATGTGGCCGCAGCCTGTTCAATCATGGAATCCGGCATGGATTTCATCTGCTTCTCGATCTCCTCTACCGCAGAATCTCTCTGCCCGTCTTCCATCATCTCAAATATGTCATAGACGGACATCTTGCTTACATCCGGCATCTGACTTTGCATCTGCTGCTTCATCTGCTCTTCCATCTTCTTCGTCATGTCGCTGTCGGAATCGAATCCGGAAGCAAGGAGCATAGGCTTGCCAAGAAGGGAGGACAGTTCATCCATCTTATCCTCGTCTTTCTTCACGGAAGATTTCAGCTTCATGACTTTTCCGTCATAATCATAATCACCCGCATCTTCTTTATACGCGGATTCTACTGCCTCTCTCTTATCCGACGGCACAAATAGCAGCAGGTGATCCAAGTCTTCCTCCGATATGGTATCCGGCACAGTCTCATCAATGCCGCCCTGCTGTATGCCTACATTTACAATCTCGGAGGTGTAGGTAGGCAGCGACAGGTCGCAGTACGCCTGAACGATCAGCACGCACAGGATCGCAAGGACCGCGCCCGCATATGGCTTCAAAAACTTCAATAATTTACTCATATAACGTCTTTCCTTTCTTTTCTAGAAATCATTAGGTCCCTTGGACGGACGGGTCTTCTCCATGATAGAGCACATATCCATCCCCTTAAAGTCTTTCGAATCCATCAGACTCTTTCGCATTTCCAGAAGCAGGCGCTTCAGCAGCAGTCTCTCCTCCCGGGACATTCCCTGATAGATAATCTCTTCCATATCTCCCATAACCTTCTTCAGGTCTTCTACACATTTTTTCCCCTTCTCTGAAAGGCGGATTCTGATGATCCTCTGGTCTCTGCCGTCAGGCTCCTTCAGAACGTATCCCCGTTCTTCCAGTTTTCTTAAGGCAACCGTCATGGACGGAGGCGTAATCCCAATTTTCTCGGCCAGCTGCCGCTGGGAGAGTACCCCTTCCACATTTAATGTAAATAATATTCCGGCCTGCCCTGGCTTTAATTCCAGTTCCTCCAGCCGTTTCATGGCATGATATCTGCTTAGATGCTGTATCTGGAACAGCAGTATAAAGACAGATACATCCTTTGTATCCTGCATGATGCGCCTCCTCTCAAAAGTCTAATCCAACAATTAGTTAGATATCTAACGATTATATTAGTCAATATTACCATAAATGTCAATGTATTTATATTTATTTAAGAATTCACTATAACTTTTTACAGAAATTTAATTAGATATTTTAACCAAAAAAGCTAAGTGGACACGTAACACTTTTGAAAAGTGTTACGTGTCCACTTAGCCTACGTGTCCACTTAGCCTACAGCTTCTCCGAATCCAGTATAATCGTGAACGGCCCGTCGTTTATCAAACTTACCTTCATATCAGCGCCAAACTGGCCTCTTTCTACCACTTCTACCTGTTCTTTGCATTTCCCGATAATGTACTCATACATATCTTCCGCCATCTTCGGCTCTCCGGCCTCGATGAAGCTTGGACGGTTTCCTTTCTTGCAGTTTGCGTACAGCGTGAACTGCGAGATCAGAAGGAGGCTTCCGCCCACCGTATCCAGCGATAGGTTCGTCTTTCCTTCCTCGTCTTCGAATATCCGAAGACCCAGCATCTTCTTAACCATCTTGTCTGCAATTTCCCTGGTATCGGTATCGCATACGCCAATCAGCACCATAAAGCCTTTCCCGATCTTTCCAATTACCTGTCCGTCTACTTTAACCTCGCTTTCGGACACTCTCTGTATTACAAAACGCATCTACTGTACCTCCTGTACTTCTTTTATCATCTGTGCATAAGGAAGATCCTCATATCCCATTGCCAGGTAGAGTTTCTTGGCCCTCAGGTTATCCGGCTCGATCTCAAGCCGCAAGCGCATTACCTTAGGGGCAATCTGTTCATCCACGTAGGCAAAGAACTCCTTTCCCAGTCCATGACAGCGAAATTGGGGGCGGATATACAATTCTTCCAGCCATACTGCCTTGCCGCCAGCTTCCTGTGAAAATGTATAGCTGGTCAGACCATAGCCTGCGGCCTGCCCATCTTTTTCCAGAATATAGGCCTTTACATAATCTTGCGAGCGCATCATCTCATGAAAGGTCGCCTCTCGGTATGCTTCCGGAATCGGATGAAGCACGGCTTCGGAATTATAAAACTCTTCCGTTAAATCCATATACAGCTGCTTATCTTCTTCTCTGATTTCTCTGATCATTGCCATTTTCTCCTTTTTCATAGTTTCATATCAAGCAAGGAACATATTCCTTAGGATATCTTTTCCACTTTCTGTAACAAATACTCTGTAAAGGACCTCACGAGCCGTCTCTTTGGATGAGCCATTCTCATACAGGTTCACCAGGAAGTCCGCCTCCACCAGGATCTGATAGTCCAGGCCTTCTATGTCCTGATAAGTATGATGATGGCCTACCAGATAGCAGACCCTTTTAATGACATCTTCTTCATAACCCAAACGCCCCATCATATTCTCCGCCACCGCAGGACCTTCCTGCTCCTGATGATGCCCAGCACTGTCTCCATATTTTTCCATGCTTTCCTTAATCCCTATATCGTGGACGATTGCCGCCGTCTCGAGCATGTGCTGCGTCTTTCTGTCAAGCCTCTCCATCTCGCCGATCATCCTGGCATATGCATAGACTTTCATAAAATGCTGGATATGTTTTGGATCCCCGCTATAATATCGTGTCATCTCCATGATCAGCTGATTATTCATATTGCAGCACCTCCTTCTTCCTATCCGGCAGCTGTGCCAGAATAATCGCGGCAAACATCAGGACACATCCTACGGATTCCCTCACGGAAAGTTTTTCTCCCAGTACCATCCATCCGGCTAACACGGAAAAGCAGGACTCCAGGCTTAAGATTAATGAAGCGACCGCCGGGTTCACGTTCTTCTGGCCAATGATCTGCAAAGTGTAAGCCACGCCGCAGGACAGCACGCCCGCATATAAAAGCGGCGCCCACCCTTCCACCATAGCCCCGATCTTCGGCGTCTCCTTAAAGAACATGGGCGGCAGGGATACGATGCCGCAGACGAAGAACTGGATGCCGGACATCTTCACTCCGTCCCCCCTGGGTGAAAAATAGTCAATCACCAGTATATGAATGGAAAATACAAGAGCACATAGGAATATTAGGATATCCCCCTTTCCCATCGCAACCTTCTCCGTAATGCAGAGGAAGTACAGTCCCGCCAGCGCTATGGTCACGGCCCCCCAGACCTTCCATCCGATCTTCTTGTGAAGAAATATCCCCAGCACCGGGACGATCACGATGTAAAACGCAGTGATAAATCCTGCTTTTCCTGCCGTAGTATACTGGATTCCAATCTGCTGCAGGCTGCTGGCCGCAAACAGAAGAAACCCGCAGGCAATTCCGCCTGCGATCAGATCCTTTCTGGCGCCACCGCTGCGTTTCTCCGGGTCTTTGCCATTTCCCTTCTGAAAGAGCCAGATACAGGGAAGCAGCGCTGCGCCGCCAATCAGGCTTCGCACGCCATTAAAAGTAAAAGGCCCCAAATAGTCCATCCCAACGCTTTGGGCCACGAAGGCCGTCCCCCATATAAATGCGGTCAGCACCAGCATAATTCCATTTTTAATTTTCATAACGCTCACTCCGATATCTATATTTCTTTTGTCAGCAGACAACTATCCGTATTATAGCATAATGCCATTTATTTGTGTATAATAAAAGCAAGGAGATTATCTGATATGAGGAAGCAGAATCATTTTTACCTATACTGCGGCATCCTGATGCTTTTAAGCGAGTTATGGAAGCAATGGTGCCTTACTTATATCCTGAACCACAGGCAATATAACTGGTGGTATTTTCCATTTCAGCTATGCAGCATCCCCATGTATCTGTGCCTGGTAATTCCGTGGGTACATTATGACGCTATCAATATGTTCTATATCAGACCTCATTATTATATGAACCAGATCGTGTTCCGTGATATCGTACGCTTATGGGGCAATGAGGCCGGAATCCTCTCCTATATCGCAGCCACGGTCTTTGGCGGCCGGCTCTTCCATCAGTCCTGGAAAACTGCTTTGAAAAATAGAAGAAATTGCTCGTAAAGGGGTTGTAAATTCCAGTCAATCAGGTATTCTGATATTTAAGGAATGACCATTCCAGTCAATAAGACCGGTGAACGGCCAACGCCGGCTATATAAAGGAGGTTATATGAACGAAAAATTCTTTGCCCTTCCAGAAGAAAAACGCCATCAGATCATCAACGCAGCCATAGAAGTATTTTCCAAGTACGATTACAAGCACGCTTCCACCGACCTGATCGCCGCAAAAGCAGGGATTTCCAAAGGCTCTCTGTTCTATTATTTTCATAATAAGAAGGAACTGTATCTGTATCTTTATGACTATATCATGGATGTGATGAAGGAACAGTTACCTGACAGGGACATTCTTAATATTACCGATTTCTTTGAACTTCTGGAATACGCGGCCCGTCAAAAAGCAAAGGTGATGGAGCAAGGCAGCCCCTATATCATGGATTTTGCCATGCGGGCATTTTACTCTGAGAAAGAGGATGTTTCGAATGACCTCAGGAATCATAATTTCGTCCAGCAGGATGTGATCTATCAGGCTTATTTCAGCCATATAGATGCCAGCAAATTCAAGGATGGCATATCCCCCCATGAGATCTGCAAGATGCTGATCTGGATGGCAGACGGCTATCTGCATGAAATCCGCATGCTGAATCAGGATCCGGATATGGACGCACTGATGACCGAATTCACGAAATGGATGGATATGTTCCGCAAATTCGTATACAAGGAGGAATATCTGGCATGAACATTATAGACATTCAGGATATAACCAAAGATTACGGCGGCGGCCGGGGCGTCTTTGACATTGCCTTCCAGGTAAAGCGCGGGGAAGTCCTGGGCTTCCTCGGCCCCAATGGCGCCGGAAAGACCACTACCATCCGCCAGCTGATGGGATTCCTAAAGCCTGACAAAGGCAAGGTCTTGATTCTGGGAAAAGACTGCTTCAAGGAAGCAGACCAGATTGCGCGCTTTGTTGGTTATCTTCCCGGGGAGATCGCGTTCATCGACTCTATGACCGGCATGGAATTCATCCGGTTCATTGCGCGGATGAAGGGCATGAAGGAACTTGGCCGCGCCCGTCAGCTGATGGAGCAGTTTGAACTGGATCCTTCTCCCAAGATCAAGAAAATGTCCAAAGGAACCAAGCAGAAAATAGGTATCGTATGTGCTTTTATGCAGGATCCTGACATCCTTTTACTGGATGAGCCCACCAGTGGCCTGGATCCTCTGATGCAAAGCGCCTTCATCGACCTGATTCTTGACGAGAAGAAGAAGGGTAAGTCGATCCTTCTGTCCTCTCATATCTTTGAAGAGGTGGAGCGTACCTGCGACCGCGCCGCTATCATACGTGAAGGACGTCTGGCAGCAGTGGAGGATATAGAAAAACTTCGCCAGAACAAGCGTAAGATCGTAGAATTAAAATTCCCCTCCGCGGAAATGGCCCTGGACTTTGCATCCAGAATGCCTTCTGCCCGCCGGAACGGGGAATCCGTCACCGTCAAGATTAAGGGCAATATGGATGCCTTGGTTAAGTTGGCTTCCGAGTATTCTGTGGCTGATCTGGATATAAAGACCCAGTCGCTGGAGGAAATATTCATGCATTTTTACGGAGGGAAGGAAGATGATTAACACGACCTTATTAAAAAAAGAATTCAAATCCAACTATATACTGCTTCTCATATTTCTTGCCGTTTTAAGCATATATTCCTGCATGATCATTGCCATGTTCGACCCTAAGCTTGGCGACAGCCTGCGGGCCATGGCAGAGAGCATGCCCCAGTTGTTTTCCGCGTTTGGAATGGCAGATGTAGGAACCACGCTGTTGGAGTCTATCATAGGCTATTTATATGGCATACTGTTTACAGCGTTTCCAGGAGTATTCATCATCCTCCTGTCCAACCGGCTTATTGCAAGATATGTAGACAATGGCTCTATGGCATATTTGCTGTCCGTTCCTCATAAGCGAAGCAAACTGGCAGGGACACAGGCCTTTTTCATGGTCGCCTGCCTTCTTACGATGGCAGTATACGTCACTCTCTTGATACTTATCGTTAGTGAAGCGCTCTTTCCTGGCAAGTTGGAAAAGGCCGCCTTCCTGCGGGTAAATGTCGGGCTGTTGGGATTGTTCCTCTTTTTTGGGGGAATCTGCTTCTTCTTTTCCTGCCTTTTTAATGAAAGCAGATACTGCACGGGAGCATCGTCTGCAATCGTTGTGTACTCCATCCTGGTGCAGATGATTTCCCAGGTAGGGGACAAATTTGAGAATCTAAAGTACGCTACGCCGCTCACCCTCTTTGATCCGGACGGCCTGGCCACCTCCAAAAGCGATGCCTTTCTCGGATGCCTGATCCTGTATGCCGTCGGGATTCTTTGCTACCTGATCGCAATCGCGCATTTCAGCCGGAAGAACCTGTCTATATAGGCGCAGAAGCAGGCGAATCTCCCTCTCCGCCAGAAGTCTTCAGAAGGCTTGCTTTTTCCCGCCGTCTTTGCTACTGTTGTATTTAGATAAAGGAGGTATTTTTCAATGATGGTGGAAAAATTATTAAAACTCCCTGGATTCTTGTATGATATTGGGGGAAGATATTATTATCTGGGAAAATGGATCTGCAAGGAATGTACAGATA